>Ga0180215_1002920_pt1 | contig 16622 bp, 15 predicted proteins | sample eDN3rd37CBELigBY_FD_128871 | JGI IMG/M metagenome (GOLD analysis project Ga0180215, IMG submission 128871) | Enriched backyard soil microbial communities from Emeryville, California, USA - eDNA 3rd pass 37_C BE-Lig BY (version 2) (version 2) | ecosystem: Environmental > Terrestrial > Soil >...
GCCCATGAAGTGGTAGATGCCGTAGTTGAACACCAGGGCGAGCGACACCCACAGCGCGCTCCACCCCGCCGCCTCCTTCATCGAGACCTCGTGGGCCTCCCGGTGGAACACCCCCAGGTCCAGCGCCAGCATCGCCAGCACGAACACGTTGAAGCCCACCCAGATCCAGAGCTGGTCCACGTCAGTTCCTGTTCTCGATCAGTTCGGACTCGGGCTCCGGAACGGAGTTCACGAGCAGCTTGTCCACGCGGTTCCCGTCCATGTCCACCACCTCGAAGCGGAGGCCGTGACTCACGAACCATTCTCCCGGCCTGGGGATGTGTCCCAGGCGGGCGAAGACGAACCCTCCCACGGTGTGGTAGTCCCCGCGTGTCTCCGCCTTCCAGCCTTCCAGGTCCAGCTCCTCCCAGAGTTCGTCCATGGAAAGCGAGGCGTCCACCAGCCAGGACCCGTCGTCCCGCTGCACTACGCGCACCTCGGGAGACACCGTGAGGTCGCCCGTGATCTCCTCCAGGAGGTTGGTGAGCGTGACCAGGCCCTCGATGCTCCCGTACTCGTCGACCACCACGGCCAGGTGGACGCCGCTCTCGCGGAACAGCTGCAGCAGGCGCAGGGCACGCATCCCCTCCGGGACGAAGTGCGGCGCGCGCACCGTCGCGCGCAGGTCGACCGGCTCCCCTGCGAGCAGGGGGGGAAGCAGGTCCTTCACCTCCACCATCCCGATCATCTGGTCCAGGCTGCCCTCGCACACCGGAAAGCGCGCGAAGCGGTGCCCCACCAGCTTCTCCCGGATGGTCTCCGGGGGGGCGCCCGCGTCCAGCCAGACGATCTTCCGGCGCGGCGTCATGAGCGAGACCACGCGCTGGTCGCCCAGCCAGAAGACCCGCTCCACCAGGTCCTGCTCCTCCTCCTCGAACACGCCCGCCGCCGTGCCCTGCTCGATCATGGCGGTGATCTCCGCCTCGGTCACGGGAGGCTCGTCCGTCTTGCGGACGCCGAGCAGGCGCAGCATCACCTCCGTGGATACGCTGAGCAGCTTCACCAGCGGAGCGGCCGCCCTGGAGACCAGGTTCATGGGGCCCGCCACGCGCGCCGCGATCACCTCCGGGTGCGCCAGGGCGATGCGCTTGGGAACCAGCTCGCCCACCACCAGGGACAGGTAGGTGATCGCCAGGACCACCCCGGCCAGCGCGATCTTCTCACTGTAAGGGGCGAGGCGAGGGAACTGCTCGAGGAAGCCGTCGAGGTGGCTCGCGATGGTGGCTCCGCCGTATGCGCCGGCGAAGATCCCCACCAGGGTGATGCCGATCTGGACCGTCGAGAGGAAGCGGTTCGGGTTCGTCGCCAGTTCGAGCGCGCGCAGCGCCCCGACGTCCCCCCCGTCCGCCCGTTGCTGAAGGCGGGTCTTGCGTGCCGAAACGACTGCGATCTCCGACATGGCGAAGACTCCGTTCGCCAGGATCATGAGGAAGATCAGCAGGACTTCCGTTCCTATGCCGGATTCCGACATTACTCCTTTCTTGCCGCACCCTTCCCGCGGCGTTTCGAGTGTTCGATCCGACCGTCGCCCGTATCGAGCGGCGCGCCGGGAAGCCCGGGAAGGCTCGCCCGCGCACCGCTCCGGACCGCCGGATCGGCGGTTCGACGGCGGTTCGGCCGGCTGCGCCCGGAATTACCCGAGCGCGCGGGGACCGCGAGCCGCCAGCTCCTCCAGCTTCGCCACCCGGTCCTCGGTGGGCGGGTGGGTGCTGAACAGCCGGGCCATCCCGCCGCCGTGCGCCGCGAGCGGGTTCACCTGGGCGACCGGCGCGGCGGCCGGGGACACGTTCATGGGGATGCGCCGGGCGTACGCGTCGAGCTTCTGCAGCGCGCCGGCCAGCGCCAGCGGCCGCCCGCAGATCTCCGCGCCCACCGCGTCCGCCTTGAACTCGCGCTGGCGGCTGATCGCCATCTGCACCAGGCTGGCTGCGATGGGGGCGAGGATCATCAGGGCGAGCCCGCCGATGGGGCTGCCGTCCTCGTCGTCCCGGCCTCCGCCCAGGATCGCGCCCCACATCGCCATGTTCGCCAGGTTGGAGATGGCCCCGGCCAGCGTGGCGGTGAAGGTCTGCAGGAGCATGTCGCGGTTCTTGATGTGCGCCAGCTCGTGCGCGATCACCCCCTCCAGCTCCTCGCGGTTGACGATCCGGACCAGGCCGGCCGTGACGCAGACCACGGAGTTCTCCGGGTTCCGGCCGGTCGCGAACGCGTTCGGCTGCTCCTGGGGCGCGATCGCCACCGTGGGCATGGGCAGCCCGGCGCGCTGCCGGAGCCGGTCCACCATCTCGTACAGCTCAGGTGCCTGGGAGCGGTCGACCACCTGCGCCCCGTACATCTTCAGCACCATCTTGCTGGAGGCGTAGTACATGAAGAAGTTCATCGCGCCCGCCATCAGGAACGCGATCATCATCCCGCCCCGTCCGCCCAGCGCACCGCCGATCGCCACGACCAGGCCGGTGAGCAGGGCCATGAGCCCGAATACCTTGACGTTGTTCATCACTTACCTTCGGTTCGCTGGTGTACCAACGCACAAAGGGCGCGACCCCGCATGGGCCCGGCAGGCGTGCCGGTTCCCGTGCGAAGGTCTCGCCCAGTCTCGTGAGGACTTGCCGGACCGTGCGCCGGGTGGCGCAGTATTGACGATCCGGCCGCGCGGGCTGTCTGTCCCGCGGAGCTACTCCCCTTCCATGATAAGAATTTAACCTGCCGTAACTTCATTTTCAAGAGGCGGCCCGTCCCGGAACCTCCGCCCGTCCACGGCGCGAGGCGACGTGCGTACCTCCTCGCACAGTACCCGGGGCACGGTGCTCGGCACTCCCCCGGGAACCGGGGGGAGGAGGACGCGGATCTTGGAGAAGACCGGGGCCGCACGAGGCACGGCCCGCGGACGCCGGATCAGGCGTCGCGGGGCGGACCGCGCGGGTATTCCTGGAGGTGCCGGGAAAGGACGGGCGGGGATTTCCGCGCCGGTGCGTCCGTCCCCACGATGCGCTCGACGCCCAGGGCGGGCAGGGATATGCGCGGCTCGGGGAGACCGGTGCCGTCGGGGAAGTCCGCAGGCACGCGCCCCGCCGCCGGGCGCATCGCGAGCGCCCGGACCACCGCGGACTTGGAGGCGGGCTCGCTCCGGACTTCCTTCGCGACGGCGTCCGCGTATCTCCAGGCGAAGGAGAGGAGCAGGAGCGCGAGAAGGATCCGGAACGGCCTGGACGGAGGCATGGTCCCCATGTGCGGAAGCTAGCGTACATCACCGCGCCGCTCAAGAAGCAGGCCAGGGCACGTCGGGCGACGGCGCGACGTGACGCGGGTCCGGGATGTGAAGGCGGTTCCGGATCACGAGCGTCGTGCCAAGGGGGCGGGCAGCTTTCCTGGAGGGGGAAGCGATGGAGGTGTTCGAGGTCGTCGTCGCGCTGCTGCTGGGCGGCGCGGCCCTCGCCGCCGTGGCGCGACGGTTCGGCGCGCCCTACCCGGCGCTGGTGGCGCTCGCCGGCGCGGCGCTGGCGCTCGTCCCGGCCGTGCCGGAACTCGTGCTCGATCCCGAACTCGCGCTCGCGCTCTTCGTCGCGCCCGTGCTGCTCGACGCGGCGTTCGACTCGTCGCCGCGCGACCTGCGCGCGAACTGGCGGCCGGTCGCGAGCCTCGCCCTCGGGGCCGTGGCGCTCACGATCGTCGTCGTGGCGATCGTCTCGCACTCTCTCGTACCCGGGATGCCGTGGTCTGCCGCGATCGCGCTCGGCGCGATCGTCGCTCCCCCGGACGCGGCGGCGGCCACCACGGTCCTGAAGCAGCTCCGCCCGCCGCACCGGCTGCTGGTGATTCTCGAGGGGGAGAGCCTCTTCAACGACGCGATCGCGCTGCTCGTCTACCGTCTCGCGGTCGGCGCCACGGTCACCGGCGCCCTGTCGGGGTGGATCGTGGTACCGACGCTGCTCGTGGTCACGGTGGGCAGCGTCGCTCTCGGCCTGGCGCTCGCCCCGCTCGTCCTGCGGGTGAACGCGCGCATCCGCGACGTACCGACCGCGGTGGTGTTCCAGTTCTGCGGGACGTTCGGCGTCTGGCTGCTGGCGGAGCGACTCCACCTCTCGGGGATCATCACGATGGTGGTCTTCGCCATGGCGATGGCGCGCCGGGCCCCCGAGGTGCTGCCTGCGCGCGTACGCATCCCGTCGTACGCGGTGTGGGACGTGGCGGTCTTCGTGCTGAACGTACTCGCGTTCATCCTGGTGGGATTCCAGCTCAGGTCCGTCGCCGCGAGAGAGAGCGGGCCGACCGGGGAGCACTACGCGACGGTGGCGGCGGCGGTGTGCGTCGCGGTCATCCTCGCGCGCATCGCCTGGGTGACCGGGGCGGCGGCGTACAGCCGGCTGCACATCCGCCTGCGCGCGGGAGCGCCCGGGTCGCGCGACGCGGTGGCGCTCAGCGCGCGCGGCGCGGCGGTGGTGGGGTGGTGCGGCATGCGCGGCACCGTGACGCTCGCCGCCGCGCTCGCGCTCCCGACGCGGTTCCCGTACCGGGACCTGATCCTCGTCACCGCGTTCGGCGTGGTGCTCGGCACGCTCGTGCTCCAGGGCCTGACGCTCCGGCCGCTCCTGCTGCGCCTGAATCTCGAGAGCGACGACGCCGTCGACCGGGAGGTGCGCCTCGCCCGGGTCGAGACGCTGCGCGCAGCCGTGGCGGGGGCCGCGGCGTGCCCCGAGGCCGAGACCGCGGCGCTCGTCCGGCACCGCTACGAGCTGCAGCTGCGTCGCGCGGAGGAGGATCTCGCGTGGGACCACGTGGACCCGAGCGCCGCCGCGCCCGGGGAGGACACGGCCCTGGAGTCCGCCGTCACGGATACCGACCGGGACGCCGACGCGGCCGTCGTGCGCGCCGCGACCGAAGCCCAGAGGCGGCGCCTCGTGGCGCTCCGGGCCGACGGCACGATCGGAGACGCCGCGTTCCAGCGTGTGGAGGAGGAACTCGACTGGGCCGAACTCGATTGGGAGCAGCTGCTCCAGACGGGGCACGGCAACCACACCCGCCGTGCCCCCGGTGCGGGACCGTGAGCGGGAGAGCCGGAAGGTTCCGGACGCGCTCCGTCCGGCCGTCGAAGCCCGGGTTCCGTCGCGCCAGGCAGAACGGCGACGAGGCCGGCGAGTGGGGATCCACTCGCCGGCCTCGACCATACCTGCTCTGTCTGGAAACTTCCGTGAAGCGACGCCCTGCGGCTCAGACGTCCAGGTTGCGCACGTAGCGGGCGTTCTCCTCGATGAACTGCCGGCGCGGATCCACGTCCTCGCCCATCAGCGTGGAGAAGATCTTTTCCGACTCCACCGCGTCCTCCATCGACACCCGCAGCAGCGTGCGCGTCTCCGGGTCCATGGTGGTCTTCCAGAGCTGGTCCGGGTTCATCTCGCCGAGGCCCTTGTAACGCTGCACGTGGACCCCCTTCGCCTCGCCGTCCGCGCCGCCCTTGTACCGCGCGAGGATCTCGTCGCGCTCGTCGTCGGAGTACGCGTACTGCTCCGTCTTGCCCTTGCGGACCTGGTAGAGCGGAGGCTGCGCGATGTAGACCATCCCCTCCTCGATCAGCTGCCGCATCTGCCGGAAGAAGAAGGTCAGCAGGAGGGTGCGGATGTGAGAGCCGTCCACGTCCGCGTCCGTCATCAGGATGATCTTGTGGTACCGGGCGTTCTTGAGGTCGAACTCGTCCTCGCCGATCCCCGTCCCGATCGCCGTGATGATGGCCCGGATCTCCTCGTTGGAGAGCACCTTGTCGAAGCGCGCGCGCTCCACGTTGAGGATCTTCCCCTTGAGCGGGAGGATCGCCTGGAAGGCGCGGTCGCGCCCCTGCTTGGCGGAACCGCCCGCGGAGTCGCCCTCCACGATGTAGATCTCGGAGATCTCCGGGTTGTTCACCGAGCAGTCCGCCAGCTTCCCGGGGAGCACCCCCGTCTCCAGCGCGCTCTTCTTCCGGGTGAGGTCGCGCGCCTTGCGGGCGGCCTCGCGGGCGCGGGCCGCGGAGATCGCCTTCTCGATGATCGCGCGTCCGACGCCCGGGGTCTCCTCCAGGAACTCCGCCAGCTTCTCGTTCACCACGCTCTCGACGGCGCCCTTGACCTCGCTGTTCCCCAGCTTGGTCTTGGTCTGCCCCTCGAACTGCGGCTCCTTCACCTTCACCGAGATCACGCAGGTGAGCCCCTCGCGGACGTCGTCGCCCGAGAGCGCGTCCAGGCCGCCCTTCTTGAAGAGCCCCGTCTTACGCGCGTAGTCGTTGATGGTGCGCGTCAGCGCCGACTTGAAGCCCGTGAGGTGCGTGCCGCCCTCGTGGGTGTTGATGTTGTTGACGAAGGTGAACGTGTTCTCGTTGTACCCGTCGTCGTACTGGAGCGCGATCTCGATCTCCGCCTCCGAGCGGGTGGCCTCGATGTAGACCACCCCAGCGTGGAGCGGCTTGCGCGTCCCCCGCAGGTACTCGACGAACTCCTTCAGCCCGCCCTCGAAGTGGTACTCCTCGCGGCGCGGCTCCCGCTCCTCGCCGTCGGGAGCACGCTCGTCCGTGAGCGTGATGCGGACGCCCTTGTTCAGGAACGCCAGCTCGCGCAGCCGGTTGGAGAGCGTGTCGAAGGAGTAGGTGGTCTCCTGGAAGATCTCCGGGTCCGGCTTGAACGCCACGGTGGTCCCGGTGTGCTTCGCTTCGCCCACGACCGTCAGGTCCTGCGTCTTGTCGCCCCGGGCGAAAGACATCTCGTGGACCTTGCCATCGCGACGGACCGTCACGCGCGTCCACTCGGAGAGGGCGTTCACCACCGACACGCCGACGCCGTGGAGGCCGCCCGACACCTTGTAGGACCCGCCCTCCTGGTTCTCGAACTTACCGCCCGCGTGAAGCACCGTGAGCGCCAGTTCCACGGCCGGGACCCCCTCCGTCGGGTGGATGTCCACCGGGATGCCGCGGCCGTTGTCCACCACCGTGATGGAGTCGTCCGCGTGGATGGTCACGTCCACGCTGTCGGCGTATCCGGCGAGCGCCTCGTCGATGGAGTTGTCCACCACCTCGTACACCAGGTGGTGCAGCCCGCGCGGCCCCGTCGAGCCGATGTACATCCCGGGGCGCTTGCGGACGGCCTCCAGTCCCTTGAGGACCTGGATCTGCCCGGCGTTGTAATCGTTGGCTGCGGTGGTCGAAGCCATGTTCTCTGCGTTCTGGGTTTGCGACTGGTTTCGTGCTTCCCCTGATACCCCCGGAGGGGGCGGAGGTGCCCCGTGGACGGGCATGGAAGCCCAGACGCGGCGAGGGTTTCCGGCGCTCGGATCAGGAGCCCATGACGAACACGATGTGCTGGATCCTGCCGGTCTTCTTCCCCGCGTTCAACCGCCCCACGATCTCGCCCTTCATCAGCGTCAGCTCCATCATCCACGCAGAGGTGGACACCGCCACGAAGAGGGTGTCGTCGCTCACGCGGAGCGGCTCCGTGACGGCGGCGATCTGCGGCCCTACCCGCTCCTCCCACTCCGTGAGCACGGACGCGGCTTCCACCTTCGACTCCAGCCCGCTCCGGTTGAGGTAGCGGGAGAGGACGTCGCCGACGAGCTGCGGCTGGCCTGCGTTGGGGTTGCGGGGCATGGACGGAGTTCTACGGAGCGCGGCGATGTGGTGCGAAACGAGGGAATTTAGCCGCTCGCCGGGTCGCGGTCAAAGCGCGGGGAGACGGAGGAAGACCGCGGCGCTCCAGTTCGGGGCACCGTGGCGCGAAAGTGTGCAGGGGAACGCTCCCGCCCGCCGCCCCCTCTCCGTGATGCGTCCCACGCAAATCGACGCAGAAAAACGACTTGCGACGAACACCCCAACGTCGCCCGCTCCGGCCCCCGCCTTGCTCCCTCGCGCCGCGAGTCCACCTCGTCCTCATCCCCAGAACACCGGAAGGTCCCATGCGCACGACCCGTCCGATCCTCGCGCTCGCCACCCTCTCGCTGCTGACGGCCTGCGGCGAGGACACAGTCGCCCCCGTCGCCACCGTCGTCCCCGAGACCACGCTCCAGCCCACGGCCGAAAGCTTCGGCAGCCGGGGCGAGCTGCGCACCGGCTGGGTCCGGGGCCCCGACGGAGAGCCCCGCCAGATCGTCTTCGAGATCCAGGAGGGACACGCGATCTTCGAGGGCGACATCGACCTGGGCCCCGCGGAGGCAATCGCCGCCTCGGCCGCGGACCTCGCGGGCGGCGAGAACCACGGCGTCATCATCAACGGCAGCACCCGTCGCTGGCCCGGCGGCGTGGTGCCCTACGTGATCGACTCCTCCCTGCCCAGCCAGTCCCGCGTCACCAGCGCCATAGCCCACATCGAGGCGAACACCAGCGGGGTGGACTTCGTGCCCCGGACCAACCAGTCCGCCTACGTCGTCATCCGCCCCGGAAGCGGGTGCTCCTCGTCCGTGGGACGGACCGGGAGCGTGCAGTACGTGAACCTCGCCAGCGGGTGCAGCACCGGGAACACCATCCACGAGCTGCTGCACGCCCTCGGCATGTACCACGAGCAGACCCGCTGCGACCGCGATACCTACGTCACCATCAACACCCAGAACATCCAGGCGGGCTACGAGCACAACTTCACCAAGCAGTGCACGAACGCCACGGACGTCTCCACCTACGCCGAGGGATCCATCATGCACTACGGGTCGACGGCGTTCTCCAAGAACGGGCTGCCGACCATCGTCTCCAAGCGGGGGCTCACCTCGCAGATGGGGCAGCGCTCGGGGATGAACTCCACCGACATCTCCACCGTCAACTCCATGTATCCGTGAGGCACCGGCAGGAGAAGCCGGCCGCCTGAGCGTCCGGACCGGGAGCGTCCCCGCGTCGCCGGAGACGCTCCCGCGGGTGCGGGCGGAGTCGTCACTCCGCCCGCACCCGTCCGTTCCGCATCTCCCACCTCGGCAGCAGTCCGCCCCGGATCTCCACGTCGCTGGACTTGGGGGAGGTGAGGATCACCTGCCCGCCCCCGGTTCCCTCGATCCAGTCGATGATGCGGCGGGAGCGGCCGGGGTCCAGCTCGGCGAACACGTCGTCGAGGAGGATCACCGACTCGCGGCCCCGCGTGGCGCGCACCGTCTCGGCCTCCACCATCCGCAGGGCGACGGCGGCGGTGCGCTGCTGCCCCCCCGAACCGTAGGTGCGAAGGTCCAGCGGAGGTGCGCCGGGCCGCTCCATCTCGAAGCGAAGGTCGTCGCGGTGCGGGCCGACCAGCGTCATCCCGCGCCGCGCCTCCCGGTCCGCCACCCGCTCCAGCTCCGCCCGGAACGCCGCGGCGATGGCCGGGGCGGCGTCCTCCTCTCCCGCGTCCCACACGCCCACCGCCGGATCGTACGCCAGGATCCCCCGCGGCCCGCCCGCCACCCGGGCGTAGTGCTCCGCGAAGCTCTCCTCCACCTCGGCGGCCCAGGCGGCACGCGCGGCGATCACCCGCGTTCCCCACGCCACCAGTCCGTCGTTCCACGCGGCCACCATGGAGGGGCCGGCCCCCTGCCGCAGCAGCGCGTTGCGCTGGTGGAGCACCTGCCGGAAGCGCTGCACCGCGGCCAGGTAGCCGGGGACGGCCAGCGAGAGGACGATGTCCAGGAACCGCCGCCGCCCGGACGGCCCACCCGCCACGATCTCCACGTCGGACGGGGAGAAGATCACCGCGCCCACGGCGCCGATGGCGTCGCCGATGCGCTCCGGCTCGGCCCCGTTGACCGTCACCTTCTTGCGCTTCCGCTTCCGCTCGAACGCCGCCGCGACCTCCCGCTCGGTCCCGTCGTCCGCCCGCAGCCTCCCTTCGACCCGGAACACCTCCTCGCCGAAGCGCACGAGCTGCTCGTCGGGGGCGCCCCGGAAGGAGCGGAAGATCTCCAGGTAGTAGACGGCTTCCAGGAGGTTGGTCTTCCCCTGCCCGTTGTCGCCGATGAGCGCGACGCCGCCGGGCGGGAGGTCCAGCGTCTGGTCCTCCAGGTTGCGGAAGGCGTGGAGGCGGAGCCGGGAGAGGTACACGGGCTACCAGCGGGCTGTGGAAGGCAGAATGCAGAAAGGGGCTCCCGGCTGGCGGGCCCCCTCTCGCGCGGTCGGTTCGCGGGTGTCTCTACCTTCCTCGTTCCTTCTCTCTCATCTCCCTCTCGTGCTCCAGCAGCCACCGCTTGATCCCCGTCCCGTCCCCGCCCTCCCAGGAGCCCAGGTACCCGCCGATCCCTCCGCCCGAAGCCAGCACGCGGTGGCAGGGGACGAGGATGGGGATGGGGTTGTGGCGGTTCGCCTGGCCCATGGCGCGGGAGGCGTTCGGCTTTCCCAGCTCGCGCGCCATCTCGCCGTAGGTACGCGTCTCGCCGCAGGGGATGCGGCGGAGCGCGTCCCACGCCGCCCGCCGGAACTCCGTCCCCTCCGGCGCCAGCGGCACCGTGAACTCCCGCCGCTCGCCCGCGAAGTACTCCCGGAGTTCCCCCAGGATCTGCCGCCCCGGCGCGTCCTCGCGCGCGGGCTCGTCGCGCGTCCCCGCCGGTGGGTGCTTCCCCTGCTCCCAGAAGTGGAGCGCCCGCACGCCCGCGTCGTCGTACTCCACCAGGAGCGGCCCGACGGGGGACGTGTAGAGGAGGCGCCGGAGCGAGGAGGGGCGGCTCATCGTGACGCGTTCCTCAACGGCCCTGGAAGTTCGCCTTACGCTTCTCCAGGAAGGCGCCCATCCCCTCGCGCATGTCCTCCGTCGCGGCGAGAAGGCCGAACAGGTTGGACTCCAGCGCCAGGCCGTCGTCCACGGACATCTCCATCCCGCGCGTGGTGCACTCGATGGCGAGGCCGAGCGCGACCGGGCCGTTACGGAGAATTCCCGTCATCATCCCGCGCGCGGCGTCCAGCAGCTCCGCCTGCGGGACCACGCGGTTGGCGAGCCCGATCCGGTACGCCTCGGCGGCGTCGATCATCTCGGCGGTGAGCATCAGCTCCAGCGCGCGTCCCTTCCCCACGATGCGCGGGAGGCGGAGGGTGCCGCCGTAGCCGGGGATGATCCCCAGCTTCACCTCCGGGAGCCCGAACTTCGCGTTCTCCGAGGCGATCCGCAGGTGGCAGGCGAGCGCCAGCTCGCACCCGCCCCCGAGCGCGAAGCCGTTGACCGCCGCGATCACCGGCTTCCGCGAGAGTTCGATGGCCCGGAACACCCGCTGCCCCAGCCGGCTCACCTCCACGCCGTCCACCGGACCCATCTTCGCCAGCTCGGCGATGTCGGCGCCGGCGACGAACGCCTTGCTCCCCACGCCGGTCACGATGACGCCGCCCACGTCCGCGCGCTCGCCGATCTCCCGGACGGCGTCCGCCAGCTCGCGGATCGTCTGCTCGTTGAGCGCGTTCAGCTTGTCGGGGCGGTTGACGGAGAGAATCGCGATTCCGTCCTGGACGTCGAGCTGCAGGTTGGTGTATTCGGCCATGGGTGCGTCGAGTCGGTTGAGGGGGTTCCGAAAGACGCCACAAGGTAAACGGGGGAGGAGGCGGGGGCAACGGAAGCGGCGCGGGGAGGGAGGTTCCCGCCCCGCGCCGCTCGCACGCGTCCGGTCATCCCGCCGAGAGGTGAGGGACCGCGGTCAATCCTCCCGTCCCGCGGCCACGAGCCCCGCGGCGGCGAGGGCCTCCCGGACCTCCTCCGCCGCCCGCGAACGGAGCGGCTTGAGCGGGGGGCGGACCGGGCCGCCGTGCAGCCCCAGCCGGTCGAGCCCGGCCTTCACCCCGGCCACACCGTGGGCGCCCACCACCCGGCGGTGCAGCGGCGTCAGGCGCTCCTGCATGCGCCCGGCGCGCGCCACGTCTCCGTCCACGTAGGAGCGGTAGGCCGTCGCGCAGCTCCGCGGATCCAGGAGCGCCACCGCCAGGATCCCGCCGCTCGCCCCCACCTCCAGGGCGCCGTACAGCGAGTCTCCGCTCCCCACCAGCACGGCGCAGCTCCGGTCGCACGCGTCGGCGAGGGTGGCGAGCGTCTTCAGGTCGCCGGAGGAGTCCTTGATCCCGGCGACGTTGGGGTGGTGAGACAGCTCGCCCACCAGCCCGGAGGGCAGCTCCACCGTGCTGAAGCGTGGAGGCACGGCGTACAGCACCACGGGTACGGGCGAGGCGTCCGCGACGGCGAGGTAGTGGTCCCGGAGCGCGTCCGGCGTCATCTGCGGGCGGTAGTACGCCGGCGGGTGCACCATCACTGCGTCCGCCCCCGCCCTGGCCGCCGCGCGAGCCAGGCGCACGGCGGCGCGGGTGGACTCGGCGCCCGCGCCGGCCAGGAGGAGCCGGTCGCCCTCCATCACCTCGCGGGCCGCGGAGAGGGCGCGCGCCCGCTCGTCCTCGTCCAGGAGGATCCCCTCGCCCGTGGACCCGAAGAGCACCGCCCCGGCCAGCTCCTCCCGGAGCCAGGCGCGCAGGTTCGCGCGCAGGGCGATCACGTCCACCTCTCCCGTCACCGCGTCGAACGGCGTCGTCGCCGGCGCCAGCACTCCCCGAAGCTCCATGCGGTCTCCTGGTTCAGCTCCGCACGGCGGCGGGAAGCTCTTCGTACAGAGGGATGAGGAGGGTGAAGGTGGTCCCCACCCCGGGTTCGGACTGCACTTCGATCCGTCCGCCGTGGCCCTCGACGATCTCCCTGCAGATGGAGAGGCCCAGCCCCATCCCCTTCCCCTTGGTGGACACGAAGGGCTCGAAGACCTTCTCCATCTGTTCCGGCGGGATCCCCGGCCCGTTGTCGGCGATGCGGATCGAGGCCATCCCTCCCACCCGGTCCACCCCCAGCATGAGGAGGCCGCCCTCCATCCCCGACATCGCCTCGCAGGCGTTGCGCACCAGGTTGTCGAGGGCCTGCCGGAGGTAGTACGCGTCGCCCAGGATGATGGTCTCCTCGACGGCGGAGACGTCGATCCGGACCCCCCGCTCCTCCGCCTCGCGCTCCTCCTGTCTCGCCACGTGGCGCAGCAGGTCGTCGAGCGGAAGGGGCTCCCGCGCCATCGCCCGGCGCGCCCCGGAGGCGTACACGGAGAGTTCGTTGAGCATCGCCACCAGTCGTTGCGACTCGGCCACGATCGCCTCGCTGACTTCGCGGCGCGCAACGGGGTCGCCGACGATCCCCTCGTCCATGAGAAGGTCGGCGTGGAGCACGATGGTCTGGAGGGGGTTCTTGACCTGGTGGAGGATGCGGGCGGTGGCGGTCCCCATGGCGGCGAGCTTCTCCTCCTCCACGCGGCGCCGGTAGCTCCGCCGCAGCAGGGCGAGAACGACGCCGCTCGCGAAGAGCACGACGCTCACCACCACCACCACGTTTACGAAGAAGAGGAGCTGCGTGTTGGGGATGGCGCTCCGCTGCAGGGCGAGGACGAAAACCATGAGAGGGGACGGGTCCGGCCGGGCGGACGCCGGTCCGCTGGGGGTTAGTCCTCGTCCGGACCGGCGTCGCCGGACGCGCGGGTGATGGAGAGCACCACGGTCTCCCCCTGCTCGGGCCCCTCGGGGACGATGGTCTCGATGGTGATGCGTCTCACCACCTGGCGGGCGTCGTGGACGGCGACCTCCACATCGATCCCCAGGTCCGGCGCGGTGACGCGCGTGCGGACGCGGGCGCCCGGGTCCTGGAGCGGAGCCTCGGGGTTGCGGAAGAGGGTCTTGGTGGACTGCCGACCCGTCTCCAGGTCACGAGTCACCTTGATCTGCCGGAACCAGTCGGGCTGGTAACCGATCCGGTACTCGTGCCCCCGCTGGTCCTCCCCCCTTCCATCACGATTGTGGCGTGCCATCCCGAACTCCGCGTACGACGGTCACCTGAGTGCATCCAGATGCCGGGAATCTCTCCCCCTCCCCCGCCCCTTGTCAAGAATTCGGCCGAGCCGGCCCGTGCCGCGGTCAGAGCGGGAACGGCACCCCGACGAAGGTGAGGACGAGGATGACGACGCACCCCCATCCGACAGCCCGGCGCACCCCGGAGAGGGGGTAGTCGGGATCGAAGACCGGGGGGTGGGCGACCGATCCGCGGCCGACCGCCAGCACCAGCCCGGCCCAGAGCCACCAGCCCGGCCACAGGAGCCCCAGGCCGAGGAGAACCGCCAGGAAGACCCGTGCGACGAGCCCCTGCCGCCGCCCCGCGAGGGCGTACACGATGTGCCCACCATCCAGCTGCGACAGCGGGAACAGGTTGAGCGCGGTGACGAAGAACCCCAGCCAGGCCGCGAGCGCGACGGGGTGAAGGATGATCGTGCCGCCTCCCGGCGCGAACACCGCCGCCAGGGCCTCGAAGACCAGGGATCCGCCCACCGGGATCACCGCGTCCGTACCCACGGGAACCAGGAGGCGGGTCGAGGTGTCGTACACGGTCGCATCCACCACCCTGCTGAGACCGAGCCCGGCCGCCGCGAGCGGAAGGGAGAGAAGGAAGCTGGCGAGGGGCCCCGCGGCTCCCACGTCCAGCAGGACTGCACGGTTGATCATCGGGGAGCGGAGCCGGATGAAGGCGCCGAACGTCCCGATCAGGTTCAGCGGAACGGGCGCGGGGATGAAGTACGGGGGCGAAGCGTCGAGCCCCCGACGCCTTGCCGTCAGGTAGTGGCCCATCTCGTGGGCGAACAGCACCCCCAGCAGGGGGAGGGAGAACCAGAGTCCGGGAACGAGTTGTGCAGTAAGAATCGCGACCGGCACCTGGACCGTCCACGAACCCAGCGGAACGTCCCCCCAGAGGAGGACGTCGCGGCCCGCGAAAAGCGCTCCGGAGAGCGTGGTCGTGAGCAGGGTCAGGAGGAAGAGGAGAAGGTGCAGCCACCAGCGCTCGCGGACCCGGGGGGCAGTCCGGCGAAGGAGAGTGACCTCCGTTCCCATCGGGGTCCGCCGCACGAAGCGGGCGCCCGACCACTCTTCCAGGAGCGAGCGGACCTCGGGCGCGTCCGCGCCGAGCCCCGGAAGAAGCACCCCATGCACGATTTCCTCGTGGCGGAGCACCACCACCCGGTAGGTGGCGAACACGTTCACCCAGTCAACCACGGAACTCTTGACCTCGCCTCACGCGCACAGTAGGTTGTGGAAATCGTCCCGACCACCCGACCTACACGGTTCCGTGGCGCAACGCGCCTCCCGCCCGCAGGCGAGTCTCTCCCGGTTTCCCAACGACAACAGCGGAGTCGGCGGCACGCGCCCCATGCGTCCCGCCGTTTCATAGAGCCATTCGGAGCAATTCGTGGACATCACGGCACTTAAGTCCAAGACCATCGCTGAGCTGCACGAGATGGCGGAGGGGCTGAACATCTCCAATTACTCGGGGCTGCGCAAGCAGGACCTGATCTACCGGATCGAGCAGAACCTCCTCGACTCGGAGGTCGTCCTCCGCGGAGAAGGCGTGCTCGAAGTCCTCCCGGAAGGCTACGGCTTCCTCCGGTCGCAGGACTGGAACTACCTCTACGGCCCGGACGACATCTACGTCTCCCCGAGCCAGATCAAGCGCTTCGACCTCCGCACCGGCGACACGGTGCTGGGGCAGGTCCGTCCCCCGAAGGAGGGCGAGCGGTACCTGGCCCTCCTCAAGGTGGAGCGCGTCAACGGCGACGAGCCGGAGAAGGCGAAGCACCGCATCGCCTTCGACAACCTCCGCCCCCGCTACCCGGACCAGCGGATCCGGCTGGAGAGCCGCACCGGCGACCTCTCCATGCGCGTCATGGACCTGATCGCCCCCGTCGGCAAGGGGCAGCGCGGGCTGATCGTCGCGCCGCCCAAGGCGGGTAAGACGATCCTGATGCAGAAGATCGCCAACGCGATCACCGAGAACCACCCGGAGGTGCACCTCATCGTGCTGCTCATCGACGAGCGCCCGGAGGAGGTCACCGACATGCAGGAGAACGTGAAGGCGGAGGTGATCTCCTCCACCTTCGACGAGCCCGCCGACCGCCACACCCAGGTGGCGGAGATGGTGCTGGAGAAGGCCAAGCGCCTGGTGGAGCACGGCAAGGACGTGGTGATCCTCCTGGACTCCATCACCCGCCTGGCCCGCGCCTACAACGTCACGGTCCCGCACTCGGGGAAGATCCTCTCCGGCGGTGTGGACGCGCATGCGCTCCACAAGCCCAAGCGCTTCTTCGGGGCGGCGCGTAACATCGAGGAGGGCGGCTCCCTCACCATCATCGCCACGGCGCTGGTGGAGACGGGCTCCCGCATGGACGAGGTGATCTTCGAGGAGTTCAAGGGAACCGGCAACATGGAGCTGGTGCTCGACCGCCACATCGCGGACAAGCGGATCTTCCCTGCGATCGACCTCAACCGCTCCGGCACCCGCAAGGAGGACCTGCTCCTCAGCGACACCGAGCTGGCGCGGATCTACCTGCTCCGCAACTTCCTCTCGGACATGCCCCCGGCGGAGGCCATCGAGTTCCTCCTGTCGCGCATGAAGAAGGTGAAGACCAACCAGGAATTCCTGGACTCCATGGCGCGCGGCGGCTGAGACAGCCGGTACCGGGAACGACGAAACATGAGTCATCCCGAACTTTGGAAGTGAGGTAGGAGAGGAGTTCGGAGGCTCAGGCAGAGGAAGCAGATGGCAGCACGCAGGCGGTAGAGCGGAGTCGAGACCTCTCGGCTCCGC
>Ga0180215_1002921_pt1 | contig 16612 bp, 20 predicted proteins | sample eDN3rd37CBELigBY_FD_128871 | JGI IMG/M metagenome (GOLD analysis project Ga0180215, IMG submission 128871) | Enriched backyard soil microbial communities from Emeryville, California, USA - eDNA 3rd pass 37_C BE-Lig BY (version 2) (version 2) | ecosystem: Environmental > Terrestrial > Soil >...
AGGGTGCCGGTGCGCAGACCTGCAGGGCGCAGCGTCACATCCACGTCGGCGGGGTTGTCGACGGCCGGGTGGATCAGGTTGCCCGCCACCCGGGTGGATTCGTATCCGTCGATCAGTTGCGGGGTGATGGTGGTGGTGCCGTCGGTGATGGTGTCGGCCATTAGATGTTCAACCTCCGCCCCTGCCGGTCGCGGTACACACCCTTGATGTCGATCGTGTACGACTTCTTGACGGCTGCCTTCAGCTTCGAGTCGTCGATGTCGTACTGCACCTTCACCTTCGGGTTGGTCTCTTTCGGCAGCCGGTTCAGGCCGGAGCCGAGCTTGGACACCCCATCGCTGAGCTTGTCCATGCTCTTCAGGTTGATGTTGTTCGCGAAGGCGCTCTCTTCGGTGGCCTTCTGGTAGGCATCCCAGCGGCGGCCGGCCTCGGCGTAGACGCCCCGCTGGGACTCGAACTTGGCGCCGATCTTCTGCAACGTCTCCAACCGCTTCAGGTCCTCCACTGAGGCGCGGTTAGTGGCGTCCTTCTGAGCGGTGATCGATTCGCCCAGCTCGCGTGCCTGCCGTGCGGTGGTGTCCTGAATCTCGGCCAGGGCGGCCGCATCGCCCGCCATGGCGCGTTGCACGGTCGACAGGCTGGTGCCGGTGTCTGCGGCGATCTGCGTGGCCTCCGCCATCTTCTCGGTGTCGTTGAGGAGATCCTGCAGGTTGGACTGGATGAACTCCTGCCCGATGTACTTGCTCTGGGAGGCGATCATCTGGTCGAACGCTTCGGCGGTTTTCTCCGCCAACTTCTCGGCGTCCTCACCGGCCTGCTCGAACGCGGCGGACACGGCACCGATACCGACAGCGGCGGCGATGCCGGCTGCGGCACCCGCTGGGCCGAACCCCTCGAACGCGTTCGCGGCGACCTCTTGGAAGGCATCCACAATGGACTCCGCTGAACCGTCGAACGATGCGGCTGATTCCTTCGCGGTCGAGTTGGACTCCTGCTTGAAGTCACGCAGTGACTCCTTCGCCCCGTCAGTGCCCTTCTCGGCGGCCTGCTTCAACTCGCGGTACGAGTTCTTGAAGTCCTTCTCGATGGTGTCGGCAGTGTCTTTGACCTCACGTTCGAGCTTCTTGGATGCCTTCTGCGCATCCTCGAACCCGTCCTCCAACTTGTCGGGGCCCTTGCTCCTGCCGAGGTCCTCCAACGCGTCGACGGCTTCCTCAACCGGTTTGATCAGCCCGGTCTCGATGCCCTGCTTGAACGCCTTCGTTTCGGAGGCGATACCGATCTCGATGCCCTGAGCCATCTACTTCGCACCACCCTTCTCGAACTGTTCGTGGATGGTGCGCATCGCCGTCTGCACCCACAAGGATGCGAGGCGGGGGATGCTGGCGCGGGCGGCCGGGTAGACGACGTAACCGCGGGAGCGGGGCAGGTTGAACTGGCGGCCACGCCTGCGCTGGTATGCGGTGCCGCTCTTCGTGCGGGAGGTGATCATCTTGTTCGGGTCAGCACCGAACTCGACACCCCTGGCGAGGACACTTTTGGGGGTGCCGTTGGCCATCTTCCCGATCCCACCTGAGCGCAGCATCACGTTCTGGTCGGACACGGCCACCCGGGCGGTGTCGCTGAGGACACGCACCTGCATGCGACTGACCGTGTGACCGCGCACCGACTCCTGCCATATCGGGTCGGCGTTCACCTTGGTGTGCTTCCGGATCTCTGCTGCCACTTCTCGGGGGATCTCCCGAATCGCGCTGAGCAGAGTCTGGAGGTCCTTCGAGACGAGCAGCGAGATGCGCCCGCTGCTGGCCACGATCACACCACCGCATCCAGGGTGGGCTTGCCCTTCACGCCGAGCGAGACGGTGGAGACGGCGACCGAGTCGACCGCGCCACCGATGGAGCCGGGGGTGATGATGAGGGTGGCGGAGACGCCCGGGCCGCCGGCGACCGGTTCGAACGTGACGGCGATCTCGTCGCCTTCGTTCTCGAACAGGTACCGGCTGAGGGAGTCGGCGGTGGCCCAGTCCTGCGCGTAGGACAGGTTGCACACCCATGTCGCGTTCGTGCCATAGCTGAACACCGCGTCGGGGGTGAGCCCCTTCCAGTTGACGACGGAACCTGAGGGCACGAACTCCACGGCGGAGACGTGCTTCTCGTAACTGTCGGCGGCGACCGTGAGCACACAGTCCCTCATCATGAACGGGTTGACGGCGATCTGAGCCATGGTTAGCTCTCCTTACTTGTGATGACGGTGAGGGTGATGTCCCACCCGAGATAGGTTTCGGTCGCAAGCACTTTCTGGGCGAGGGTCCAGTCGATGTTGGAATGCCCGTCGAGCGCGGTGAGCACATTCAGCACCGCGTCGTCGAGCGCGTTCTCGGCCCGCACCTGGTCTTTGTGAGGGTCGGCCACGGTGAGGATGACCGTGTTGCGCAGGTTCCCCAGTGGTGCCTCAGGCAGCTTCTCGATGCGATCCACTTTGAGTGCCACCGTCACCCGGTCGATGGTCTCCGGGATGCGCTGGTTGGGGATGATGCGCCATGTGGTGGGCAGCAGCGGTTTGAGTTCAGCTTCGAGGTAGGAGCGCACACTAGCGGACACGGGGCACCCCCCTGCGTGGGCGCAGTATCTGCTTGATCACCCAGTCGAGAGGGTGCGGGCGAACCGCGAAACTGCCATCCCCGATCTCCCCGGAGGAGTCCACCTGTCCGGCCGTCCACAGGTTCTGCGCCTGCCGGAGTTGCCCGAGCCGGTAGTTGGTCGGGATGACCTCTTCAGCTTCCGGGTCTTCCGGTTCGGGCAGGGTGGGGGCGTAGGCGATGATCTGCAGCTTCGACACCTCGAGCAGCTCGGTGAGCACGTCGTCGTTGAAGGGTGCGTCGTCCCCCCATTCGTCGCGTGCCGACTCGATGTCGTGCCAGGTGGCCATGCCTACGCCCCTCCCGTTCAGCCTGCGGTGTACGCGGTGACGAGCTGGAGGCCCTTCGCTGCGTTGATGATGGTGGCGTAGTACCCGAACAGGGCCGGGTCGATCGCACCGTGGTGAGGGTCGATGCCTTCCACGCGGATGGGGGCACCGGGCAGCTCGAACACGGTCATGGCTTCCTTCGCACCCACCAGAACCTTTCCGGTGCCGACCGCGCCCGGGAGGATCTTGAACCCTGCAGCGCTGCCCTCTTCGAGGCCGAAGCCCGCGTTGAGGTAGCCGAGCACCGACTCGTCCGGGGTGAGCACGATCGCCTTCCACAGTTCGGCGGAGACGACCGCGAAGCTGGGGGTGTTCTCGGCGGCGATGACCGCAAGCGCACCGGTCACGATGGCCTGCAGGCCGTTCGTGATGCCCGTGCCGGGAACGTCAGAGTCGGTCAGGGTGGTGGCACCCGAAACGGCGGCTGCGAGGAACGCCGCATCCGACTTGCGCGAGTAGTCCTCCGCCATGTGGGTGAAGTACGACTCGATCACCCCCTGGTCGGGGAAGTCAAGGAAGCGACGGTCGAGCTTGTGCCCGCCGGCCAGACGCACAGCGTCAGCAGTGACCTGTTCGGTGTCAACAGCGTTGGAGGGGATCTCGGCAGTGTTGCCTGAGTACGCCGCCACGGTGGGCTCCTTGTCGTCCACCCAACGCCACCCGGTGGCCTTCATGGAGGTGAGGGCCTGTGAGGTGAACAGGGGGGCGAAACGGCGCTCGTAGCGGCGACGCTTCCAGATTTCACCGAGCGCCTGCGGCACCTGCACATCCGCACCAATGGTGAGAGTGGTCGGGCCGGAGTGCTGGATGGTGGAGATCGCGAACAGGTCACCGAGTGCGCTCGTCTTGGTGAGCACCTCACTGTCCTTGTGCGCGATCGCCGCGAACAGCCCATTGGCCGTCAGCGTGTCGGATGCCTTCGGGGTCAGCCCCTGGGGCACGGTTGCGGGTGCGTTGCTCACAGCGAACGCTCCTTCCTGGTTGTCCTCTGCCGGGGCGGCTTCGGGGTTCGTGATGGCGGCCACAGCGTCTGCCACGGCCTCCTTGATCTGGTCGGTGAGGTCGACGGTCAGTTCCTCTTCCACCTGCTCGGCCTCACCCTCAGCAAGCTCGAACAGGCCGGCGGATGCGAACGCCCCCATCGGTACGACGGCAACGCCAGTGAGCCGACCACTTACGGCTTTCTGGCCCTTGCGGAGAAGGTTGGCAACTTCGGCGCTGAGGCGCGGCCGCTTGGCCTCGTCAGGGTCGTTCGCCCGGAGGAGGAGGTCATCACCCTCGGGGGTGTTCGCCACCTTGAAGGCGGCCTCAACACCTTTGTCGGTGTCGGTCAGCTCGAGGGCTCGACCGACCGGGGCGAACTGGGAGTGCCCCTCGTTGAGGGTCACAATCTCCGGGTCGCGGGGAAGCTCCAGTGTGCCTTTCTCGAACATGACCGGGTCACCGCTCACCGATCGTCGGGAAAGTTCGTTGTACGGCAGCACGAGGCCGCGGATGGTGCGGGTGCTGAGGTCTGCGAAGAGTGCATTGTCCATGGGTCAGTCCTTCGTCGGTTCGTTCATTGCGGGAGCTTCGACCGTCACCAGAGAGCTGCGGTCGAAGCGGATGACCCGGCCAGGGCCGGACACGTCATCCAGCGACAGGCGAGCCTCGATGGGGTCGAGCAGCATCGGGAGGGCGTAGTCCACAAACTCGTTGCGGCGCCCCTCCGTGGTCGAATAGGTGAGGGTGGCGGTGGATTGTGAACCATCCAGAATGGAGGCTGGAACCCCGGTCAGACGGGCCACATCCAGCACGGCAGCGTTGCGCCCGTTCTCGAATAGGTCAGTCTGCACGGTGCCGAGAGCTTTGATCTCCACCCGGTTGTCCGCGAACGCCACAGCCCCCGTCGGGGACATGCGGGCCGCCGCATAGGTCGAAACCAAGTCCTCGATTTCGGCGTCTTCCATCGGGTCGTCGGTGACCTGTTGGATGACCGTCAGCGGGATCGGTGACTGGGCGCGCCCGATCCATGAACGTTCGATCGCCTTGTAACCCTTGATGGTGGTGGCCCCGTCGGCGAGGATTCCACCAGACCCGGAGCCGGGGATGAGGATGACTTCCTCAGCGGATACAGCTTTCCCGTCGACCCGGATGCGCCCGTCAGCGTCAGAACTCCACCGTTCGATCGCGACACGCACCGCATCAGTGACCTGCCCGGAACTGTCACGATCCACAGCCAACAGGCTCCAGTCGTAGAAGAGGAGGTCGTCAGCAACCAGACTCAACCGGTGCCATGGTGACAGGGTCGTTTTGGTGGAGTACAGCCAGGGCTGGTCGATCTCCGTGTCGCCCTCCAACTCTCGAAGCGGCAACCCAGCCACCTTGGTCACGAGAAGGTCACGAGCTTTCTTGATCGCCGGGATCTGCAGGGCGGACAGGCGGGTGACCTCACCCAGTTCACCGCCGAAATACTCAGCCCAAACGACCGTCTGAATGCTCGTCGACGGGGCGGCCATGGGTGACACCGGCATGGCCACGGCGCTGAGGTTCAGCGGCGAAGACTGCCGGAAAATGTCGAATAGACCCATACCCCCAGTCGACCGCGCAGGGTATACGCCTGAAAGCGGGGAATGCTATCGGCGTGTCTTAGCCGCGTTCAACGCCCTGAGAGCCTGCTTCTCACCACGGTGCACAGCCTGCTCATGCACCCGGGCAACCTCCCAACCGTTCACTTTGTCGGTGGCGTACCCGAACCAGTGAGGGCACTCATGGCACCGCACAACCGTCACCGCCAACGTCGTCTCCACATACCGGCTCACGTTCTCACCACCGGCTTCCGGCGCGGCTGCAGGGGTTTCTGGTTGTCGTACACGAGGAGAGCGAGGGAGCCAGCCTCAAGCCCGGTGATGTCATCGCCCGCATCCCCACGCCCCAACGCCCAACCATTCACACCGGCCTTCCGCTTCACAGCCAGACCTGCAGCGTTGTCCAACTCCGGCTGACGGAAGTGCACCAGGTTGTCACGGTCGACCTGATCGATGAGGAGAGCAGCCGCCTTCTTCACATCCATGAACGTTTGAGGTGCCAACCGCGGGCGAGGCTTGGCCCGCTGCAGCTGCTCCGAGACGAGGAGAGCCACCTGCTGACCACCATCGAAGACGATCTCCTGCTGGTACTTGCGACTGAAATACAGGGCCCGTTGGGGAAGCCAGTTGATGCCCGTCTTGTGCTCGAGCTGCAGGATGACCGCACGCCCATCCTCATCCCTCCACGCGGCCACGATGGAACCACACAACTGGTCAGGGTGCGGGGCGAACGCCAACCCGAACCTCTCCGGCGGTGACGGCAGAGCAGCACCACTCCCCGCGTTAGTCCACTTCACCGGGTTCACAATCCCAGACGTCGCACCAACCACACCGAAGATGCCGCCGTACTCACGGCTGAAGGTCTCGCGCGTCATGGAGTCGAAGTTGCCCTTGACAGCCTCCAACGTGGTGAGGGTTCCCACGCCCGGATGGGATGCCAGGATCAGGTCCTTCACCCTCGCCTCTGGGTGCTCCTCAGTCGGCTCCCAATCGGCTAGCTCCTCATCGGTGGTGGTGTCGGGCATGGCGTACTCCACGATGCCGCCGATGCCGGTGCGTCCCACCTCCAACGCATCCCACAACAGGTTGCCGTCACGCCACTTACCAGCGGTACCCATCACCACCAGCTGCGCCCCCGGGCGGGTGTCCATCGTCGGCAAGGCTGCGGCCATCACATCGGCCACCCGGTCAGGGTCGGTCGGCTCCCCAGCCTCATCGAGGATGAGCATGTCGAACGCTTCACCACGTACGTCCTCCACCGTGGACAGCCACTGCACCATCCCACCGTTCGGGAAATGCACACCCTCCATACCGGCGATGCGCACCACCTTCAACGGCCGAGTCTTCTTGTCCGGGTAAAGCCGTTCGATCGGGGCAGCCACATCTTTGAGGAACCGGGAGCGACCCGCCTTACCCGATGTCAGGGTGAGAATGCCCACACGGTAGTCCTCACGCATCGACGCACGCCCCAACGCCACAGCAATAGCGGTCGTCGACTTGGACGAACGCCGAGGGATACCGAAAGCGTTGCGCCCGTGACCCATGGCCAACGCATCCGCAATCACCAACTGCTGCGGCTGAGGGCTCCGCCCAGGCAAGGCAGTGTCCCCATGGAAGCGCAGCAACCGCGCACCCTCCAGAAACTCCTCCCGGCTCTGCTCCGTCGTCGCCAACTCCGACACATGCAACGGCTTCAACGCCCGCTCACGAAGCTGAAGCCACACAGACTCAGTTGCGAGATCCCCCGCAAAATCGGAGGGAAACGCTGCTGTGAGAGCCTTGGCGGGGGTAGCGGGGGCTCGTGTCAAAGAACTTGTGGGTGCGGTCACCATGTGGGTAGTCGTTTCGCTTTGCGGCTTTGGGCGTTAGTTTTGATGGCTCCTGCTCGGCCTCCGGCGCTGCGGTTCTCTCGGCGGTGTTGTGGGCCTAGGTTGTCTAGGTTGTTGGTGCCTCCTCGGTGGGCGTCGCGGATGTGGCCGATGTCGTAGCGTTGTCCGGGTTGGATTGGGTGGCCGCATCCGATGCAGTTGACTTGGTCGCCGCGGTTGAGGCGGGCGTTGGTGATGCGGCGGATGGTGCGGGAGTTCTTGATGTAGAGCGGGTCACGGTGGGGTGCACTCATGCGACCCCCTTGCTGTCCGGCAGCAGGTTCCACGAGGCCAAGGCCTTGCGTTGCATCTCGTTGTGCGGCTCTTCTGCGGACACCAAGCCACTTATAGAGGTGGTTGCGTTATCAGCCTGTCCTAGCCTGTCCTGTCCTAGCCTGTCCTGTCCTTTGTCGTCATCCGTTACGTCACGCGTGACGTCATCCGTGACTAGTCCTGCTTTCCTGCTGCGGTGGCGGGCCTGTCGTTGACGATCGACGAGGCGTTTATGTTCGGCCGCCTCGAGCTGTGCTTTGGTGGTCTGGGTGTGTGCGAAGTCGATGATGAGGTACCCCCGCTCGTGCAGGTCCCACAGGCCGGCTGCTACAAGTTCGGAGGCGATCATGCTGCGGAAGCCGGGTATCAGCGCGATGTCGGCGTCTTCGATGACCCCTTCGGTGCGGTTCGCGACGGACCACATCATGGCCGTCACGAATGCCCGAAACGCCTCATCAGACAGACGGACGATGCGCCTGTCCATCAGATAGCGCTCGGGCATTCGTGCGTCGGTCAAGCTACTCGACCTCCTCGACGGCAGACTTGCTAATTGGCGAGGTGTCGAGCGCGTCAAGCTTGTCCCAGTCCGCTAGACCTTCGCCTTCGTCTTCTGGCCAGTGCTTCACTCCCATCCAGCCGGTGATGTGCGCCGCAACCATATCTGCGACCCAAGTCGCGTCGTGCTTTGGGCTGTTCAGGTCGTGGCAGGTGCGCAGGATCTTCTTGAGAAGGTCACCGAAGCCGTACTCGTCTACTTCCATGAAGAATCTGTCCTCGTCGATCAATGCTGCGAGCAGTTCGAATTGTGATGCCATCAGTCGGCCTCCTCGTCTTTGACGAGTGCAACCAGGTACGCCTTGCCGATCTGGTTCACATCGTTCGCGGCGATCAGAAGGTGTCTCGCGCACAGGGACGAGTCGGCGGACTCAACCTGAGGGTGTGGGCATCCGGTGTTCTTGCCCCGGTACGCGGCTGTGCACATGGCCATAAGGACAGCCCCAATCGCTTGCGCTCCTCTTCGAGGATCTCGTACGCGCCGATCCTCGCGATGCGTGTGACATCTTCCGGAGACATGCGACTCAGGATGATGTTGAACGCGTCAACTTCACTGATGCCTGGGTACTCGGCGAGCACTTGATCGCGGATGTCAGCGGTCGTCTTCTTGAGTTCGTCGAGTGCGGCACCCATCAGCGCACCTCCTGCGCGTGCACGGCGTCGAGCGCATCCGCGAACTCGCGCAGTTGTTTCGCGTACTCCCCGTACTGGGCGGCAGGAATCGTGCGCCAGTCGTCGCGGAACTCGACTTCCTCGAAGGTGAGCTCGCCCCCCTTGAGGGTGGCCTCCTGGACAAGGAGCACCCCGTCAAGGATGGAAGGGTAGCCGTAGTCGATGAGGGTTTCACCAAGGTTCTCACCCTGCTCAACACCGATCTCGATGGCCCATGCTGGTTTGGACTGTTCGATGATGGGGTTCGCGTCAAGGAAGGCACGCTTTTCCTCGCGGCTCCGTTCGACCATCCCATCCAGGTGCTTCTCGACCGTTTCGAACTCAAGGGCGCGTTCCCCGTCGATGGTGGTCTCTCCGGTAACCACCCAGTCGCCGCGACCGACCATCAGGTAGTCGTCACCGAGACGCGACACGGCGTTCAGGGTGAACCGCTGGCTGCCGGGGTCGCGGATTTCGCTCTGCTCGGCAAGCCACGTGTCGGGGCGTTCCGCCAAGGTGAGGCGGTGACCGTGCAGGTCGTAGAAGTCGGCGAAACTGTGCCAGTCTCCGACCTCCCCGGGGGTGCGCAGCTGCGACAGCGGAACTACCACGTTGGGGGTGGGTGCCACGTACAGGTCGTCACCCTCCGAAACGGTCAGGTAGTGATTGTCGTCCAGGGTTTTCAGGGTGTCGAGGAGTGTGTCGATGTACGCCTTCTCGACCTGTGCGATGACTGGGCGGATGATGCGGTTTTCGATGGTTGCGGTAGACTTGGTCATGTTCGTTTCTCCTTGAATTGGTGTTGCGGATATTGACCCCGGAGCTGTTGCAGCAGCTGTGAAGGGGTCTTTTTCTTTGGCAGGTGAGTCATTTGACTCACCCTTGACAGGTGGGACACTGCTTCCCACGTCGGCGGCCACGCTGCGGTCCCACATCGTGAGACGTGCTTTGTAGTCGCGGTCGGATTCCCACGGTTGTTGTGGGCCGGGCCGGTCGGTCATGCCGAGACCGGCTCTCCGGTCTGCGTGCGCTCGCTCCCCTTCAGCCACGCCTCGACGACGCTGCGCCTGTAGAGCACGGTCTTCGGGGTCGGCTTATGGAACGTCGGTGGCAGCCCCAGGTATCGGCGCTGCGCGAGGGTTGTCTTCGACAGTGCCCCCTTGGTCATCTCGCTCACCTCATCGGCGGTGAGCCACTCGTCATCCATCTCTACACTCCTTATCAATCGGTGACAACTTTCGGCTTCGAAATTACTCAATAAATGACTTCCCGTGAAAACTACTCGCTTGAATGTACGTTGTCAACTGGTGCCCAGAGTGAGCCTGTGCGATTATCAATGAGTGACTAAAGCGGAGGAATGGAAGCAGTTCGAAGGGGAACTAGCGAGGATGGTCGTCGACTCCGTTAACACCCTGCGGAGTTCCGGGGACTTTACGATCAAGGAGATGGCTGCAAGGCTCGCGCACTACGGCTGGCCCGTGAGTGTTGCGACCCTCACCGGCATCCTCTCCGGTCGGAAACGGGGCTCCTTCACGATCGCCGAAGTCATGGCCTTCGCGCGAGCGCTGAACGTGTCGCCTCTATACCTGATCCTCGGTCTTCCGAAGCACGCGAACCTTCCCGCTGGCCCTCTGTTCGGTGATGAACGAGACATCGGCTCCGTTGCGGCATGGTTCGAGGGTGGATACACCATGAAGGGCCATCCGGATGACGACCTCGTTCGCGAGAATCAATCTCCCCAATGGTTCGTTGAAGCCATTGCGCGTCAGGGTTTGCGAGACGTCCTGGACCATGCACACATGCTCCGAATGATCCGCTGGCAAGCAGCGCAGCTTGTGGCGGCAAGGGACTTTCAAGCTGACGATGTGGCAAGGGTGCTGCCCGCCGCGGTGTTAGACCAGACCTACTTCTGGGATGCGGTGAACCGACTTTCAGCAGCGCGTGCGATGCAACGCCGCCTGGACCCTAACTGGTCTATCTCATTGCCACCCTTGCCCAATTGGCTTCAATTCGTTGATGTCGAGCCCTCCCAGCAAGTCGAAGATCCTATGAACACAGACCTCAGGACGCTTACTTCGGAAGATCTGATTGAACAGGCCCGGCAAAGGATTCGCGACCTTATTGCGGAGGCTCCGCCGAGTGATCTGGGCAGGCGAGATATTGGCAACGATTAGTAGCTACACGACCGCCGAGGGGAAACGGTACCGGGTCCGCTACCGGAAGCCCGACCGTTCCCAGACGGACAAGCGAGGGTTCAAAACCAAGCGGGCGGCTGAGGACTTCCTGGCCAGCGTGACCGTGTCGAAGAACCGGGGCGAGTACATCGACCCGGGCGATGCGAAGGAGACCCTGTCCCAACTTGGGACAACCTGGTTGGCGCAGCAAACCCACCTGAAACCGTCCTCCCTGCGCCCAGTGGAGGTTGCGTGGCGGCTCCACGTCGAACCCGTCTTCGGCAGCACACAAGTCGGTCAGGTGCGGCACAGTGACGTGCAGGCGTGGGTGTCCGAGCTGACCTCCCGCCGGGGTGCCACAACCGTGCTGCGCGCGTACGGGGTGCTCGCCGGCATCCTCGACGTTGCGGTGAAGGACAGGCGCATCCTCTCCAACCCTGCCCGCGGTGTGAACCTGCCCCGGAAGGGCAAGAAGGAACGCGTCTACCTCACCCACGAGCAGGTTGACCTGCTGGCTTCGTTCTGCGGCGATAAGCGCACCCTCGTGGAGTTCCTCGCCTACACCGGGCAGCGGTGGGGTGAGGCGACCGCGGAACGGGTGCAGGATCTCGACATGCTGCGGCGGCGGGCGAAAGTGCAGCAGAACGCTGTCGCGGTCGGGGGCAGCATCATCCTGGGCACCCCGAAGTCCCACGAGGCCCGCTCGGTGCCGTTCCCCGCGTTCCTGTCCGAACCGCTCGCGAAACTGTGTGAGGGCAAAGGACGCAACGATCTGGTGTTCGGTGACGGCAAGACGTTCGTGCGGATGCCGAACTCGAGGCGGGGCTGGTGGGTGACAGCGATCGCGAAAGCGCACGAGGTTGACCCGACGTTCCCGACGACCCTGACCCGGCATGACCTTCGGCACACGGCCGCGAGCCTCGCTGTGAGCGCCGGGGCGAACGTGAAAGCGCTGCAGAAAATGTTGGGGCATGCATCCGCGGCGATGACTTTGGACACCTATGCGGACCTGTTCGATGACGACCTTGACGCGGTTGCGACCGCTTTGAATGAGGCCCGTTCGATTTCAAATGTGGGCAAAATGTGGGCAAACAGCCCTTCCGAGAGCTGAGGAACCCCCCTACTTCCTTGTAAATAAAGGGAAGTAGAGGGGTTCCACTTGGCGGTGACGGTGGGATTTGAACCCACGGTAGCTTTCACTACACAACTTTTCGAGAGTTGCACCTTCGGCCGCTCGGACACGTCACCGCGAACGATCTTAGTACACGCTCACCGCGAGCTTCCCCACCAGATTCTCGGCAACACCCACCTAGCATCGACCCCGTGAAACGCCCAGCCATCGCCATCAGTAGTGCCGCCCTCGCGACGGTCGCCGCGGCATCCTGGGCCACAGTTCGCGCCTTCCGCCGCCGTCGCCGCAACGGATCCGCCCGCCTCGCACTGACCCTGCCGGTGCACTCGGCGTGGTGGCGCGAGCACGCCACCCGCGAGGGCGAGCTGCTCTACGTCGCCATCGGCGACTCCGCAGCACAGGGCATCGGCGCGAGCAAACCACATCGCGGCTATGTCGGAGCCATCGCGAAACACCTGCGCAAAGCCACGGGCACAACAGTGCGCGTCATCAACCTGAGCGTCTCCGGCGCCCGACTCCGTGAGACCCTCGAGACACAGGCGCCGAAGCTTGCCAAGCTGACACCGGACCTCATCACGGTCTCGGTAGGTGCCAACGACATCGCCGACTTCGACGCCGCGCGATTCGACCGGGAGTTCCGCGAGCTGGCGGATGCCCTCCCGCCGCACGCGATCGTCGCCGACCTGCCGTGCTTCTTCTTCGGCGAGTCGGAGCGCCGCGTGCGGATCGCCAACGGCATCGTGCACCGGGTCGCCCGCGAACACGGCTTCGCGCTCGCGCCGCTCTACCGCGTCACACGACGGCAAGGCGTCACCCGCGTGGCGCTGAACCAGGCATCCGCCGACTTCTTCCACCCCAACGACCGGGGCTACCGCGTGTGGACCTCCGCGTTTCTCCCCCTCATCGACCGGGCCGCGGTAACGCTGCCCCGACAAGCTCAGGCAGCGGGATAGCGCCCGGCGATGACGGAGGCCTCGCCTAGGCTGGCAGCATGGCCCGAACCTCCCCCACCTTCCGCTGCACCGAGTGCGGATGGTCGACACTCAAATGGGCGGGCCGCTGCGGTGAATGCCAGTCGTGGGGAACAGTGGTCGAAGCGCACGAGGCCACCGGAATCATCCGCACGCTCAAGCCCGTAGAGGTCGGCGCCGACCGCGTCGCCCGACCGATCACCGACATCGGCGCCGAATCTGTCGCACACTGGCCGAGCGGCATCCGCGAATTCGACCGCGTGCTCGGCGGCGGAGTGGTTCCAGGCGCGACCATCCTGCTCAGCGGGGAACCAGGGGTCGGCAAGTCGACCCTGCTGCTCGAGGTCGCATCCAAAGCCGCAGCGCTCGGGCAGAAAGTGCTGTACGTGACAGCCGAAGAGTCGGCAAGCCAGGTGCGACTTCGCGCCGAGAGAACGGATGCCCTCCAACCCACCCTCTACCTGGCCGCCGAAACAGACCTCGCCACAATCCTCGGCCAGGTCGACCAGATCGACCCCGACCTGCTCATCGTCGACTCGGTGCAGACCGTCTCATCGTCACAGACCGAAGGCCTCGCCGGTGGCCCTTCCCAGGTGCGGGAGGTGGCATCCGCGCTCATCCGGGTGTCGAAAGACCGCAACCTGCCCATCCTGCTGGTCGGGCACGTCACGAAAGACGGCACCATTGCCGGCCCGAGACTGCTCGAACACCTCGTCGACGTCGTCTGCCAATTCGAGGGAGACCGCCAAACCGGTCTGCGATTCATCAGGGCACACAAGAACCGGTTTGGGCCAACCGATGAGGTCGGCTGTTTCGAGATGACCGGCGACGGCATAGCGGAAGTGCCCGACCCGAGCGGGCTGTTCCTCTCCCGTGGCGCAGGCAAAGCGCGCACACAAGTCAGCGGAACGTGCGTGACCGTCGCGGTCGAAGGGCGCCGCGCGCTGCCCGTCGAAGTGCAAGCCCTCATCGTCGAAACGAAAGCCCCGCAACCGAGACGAGTCACCAACGGCGTCGACTCCTCACGGGTCGCCATGCTGCTCGCCGTGCTCGAACGCCGCGCCGGGTTCAAGCTCAGCAACTACGACGTCTACGTGTCGACAGTCGGAGGAATCCGCCTCACAGAGCCGGGCGCAGACCTCGCAATCGCGCTCGCCATCGCCAGCGCCTACAGGGACACACCGCTTCCCGGCACCCTGGCCGCCGTCGGCGAAATCAGCCTCGCCGGCGAAATCCGCCCGGTAAGCCAAGCCAAACAGCGCGCAGCAGAAGCAAAACGCCTCGGCTTCGGCACCATCATCGACGACACGTCACCCCACCTGCGCGAAGCCATCCGCACCGCGTTCTCGGGCGCCGAGCACACCCAACCAGACGTACCGACATTCTGATCGGAGGGCGGTGGGGCTCAGTAGAGCAAGAACTGCGCGGTCTTCTCCGACTTGAGTTCGCCCAGCTTCACCGTCAAGTGATAGCTCGCACCGCCCGCCGTCACCGGAGGACGCTCAGACTTACACGTCGCCGCACTCGAACGAGTACGGTCCCACGGAATCGGAGTCGTACTCTGTGCAACGCCCGGCTCGAGGGCCACCTTCTGCGGGGTCTGCTCCGTCTGGCAGTCCGTCGACTTCCAATACAACTCGCTGCCGCTCGTGATCTCGTACACCTGCAGGTCAGTACCCACATCCATCACGCAGGCAACGGCACCGTTGTTCACAATCGACATGCTGATCATCGGCTGCTGCCCCGACGAGTACTGGGACTTATCGGTGACCGCCGTGATCGACACCAGTTCAGGCAGGCAGGCCTCGCCCTCGCGCTGCTCCGGAGGAGCATCCGTCGGCTCGGAAGTCTGCTTGTCGGCCCCATCTGTCGCGGGAGCCTTCTCCTCCGACTGGCCCGCGACAGGGCGAAAAACAATCAACAGAATGACGACAATGACCGCGATCAGCCCCAGGCCCACGAAGAGCCTCCGCCGCCAGTACACCTGAGGTGGCTGGGGGCCGACAGGGTTGCGGAACGTCGACATGCCCCAAGGGTAGCTAGATGTACTTGAGCATCCGCGTATTGCCCAGCGTGTTCGGCTTAACTCGGGCAAGATCCAGGAACTCGGCGACACCCTCGTCAGCAGACCGCACCATCTCGGCATACAGCTCGGGGTCCATCGGCTCATCCGACATCCGCTCGAAGCCGTGCTTGGTGAAGAAATCGACCTCAAAAGTGAGGCAGAACAGCCGGTGAATACCCAGCCTCGTCGCGCGCTCCTCCAGGCGGTCGAGGATGGCGTGGCCAACACCCTGCCGCAGCCACCGGTTCTCGACCGCGAGCGTGCGCACCTCCGCGAGGTCCTCCCACATCACGTGCAGCGCCCCGCAGCCGATCACGTTGCCGTCGGCGTCCTCCGCGATCAGAAACTCCTGCACCAGCTCGTAGAACACCACCCGCTCCTTGCCGAGCAGGATGCGACGCTGCACGAGCGGCTCAATCAGCCGCTGAATCTCGACAACATCACTCGTGCGGGCAGGGCGAACAGTGAAAGACATTTTTCGATCATATGAGCGGCACGCCGAAACGCCGCATGTACCGAACGGTATACAAAGCGGCCGCAACGATGACGGCCTTTGTCGACGATGCGGCGGTTACAAGCGCAGTCATCGACGACAACCACCGTCTTCGTTGAGCGGATGCGCGCGGGCGGGCCCACCGGGCGCGGCGGGCGGGCGGGCGCGGGGGCGGCACACGAAAGGGGCGGCGGGTGACCCCGCCGCCCCGTGTCGTACTACTCCATGTCGGACTACTCGTGTCGGGCTACTACGCCTCGAGCGCCGCGGCCGGCTCCTCGATGGCCTCGCGGCCCGGCTGCCGCGACGTGGTGAACACGAACTCACCGTCAACGAAGTCGACGTGCACGTGGTCACCCGCGCCAAGCTCACCCTGCAGGATGCGCTCGCTCAAGCGGTCCTCGACCTCCGACTGGATCGCCCGGCGCAGCGGCCTAGCACCCAGGGCGGGGTCGAACCCGACCTTGATGAGTTGGGCCTTCGCCGCGGGGGTGAGGTCCACCGTCATATCGCGGTCGAGCATCCGCTCGCTCAGCCGCTTCACGAACAGGTCGACGATCTGCAGCAGCTCGTCGGGGTTCAGCTGCGGGAAGACGATGGTCTCGTCAACCCGGTTGAGGAACTCCGGCTTGAAGTTCTTCTTCAGCTCCTCCACGACCTTGGCCTTCATGCCCGCGTAGCTCTGCGCCTCGTCACCCTCGATGGTGAACCCGACCGGGCCACCCGTGATGTCCTTCGTTCCGAGGTTTGTGGTCATGATGATCACGGTGTTCTTGAAGTCGACAACGCGGCCCTGGCCATCCGTCAACCGGCCCTCCTCCAGGATCTGGAGCAGCGAGTTGAAGATGTCGGGGTGCGCCTTCTCGATCTCGTCGAACAGCACGACCGAGAACGGC
>Ga0180215_1002922_pt1 | contig 16606 bp, 14 predicted proteins | sample eDN3rd37CBELigBY_FD_128871 | JGI IMG/M metagenome (GOLD analysis project Ga0180215, IMG submission 128871) | Enriched backyard soil microbial communities from Emeryville, California, USA - eDNA 3rd pass 37_C BE-Lig BY (version 2) (version 2) | ecosystem: Environmental > Terrestrial > Soil >...
CCGAGACGACCTTGACCGGCTTGGTGGGGCGACCGTGCGAACCGTTGGCGGCCGAGTGGACGTCGACTGCACCGTCGTCCGCGAAGGACAGCACGGCCGGGTCGGACGCCGGGAAGGACTCCTCGACGGCCTCGTCGAGCTTGCTGTGCTCGGCCGGGAGGTTCTCCTCCACGTAGTTGTGGATGTCCTTGCGGAAGGCGACCTTCGACTCCGACAGCAGGATGCGGTCCTGCGGACGCTTCGGGCCGGCGATCGACGGGACGACCGTCGACAGGTCGAGCTCGAGGTATTCGGAGAACTCGGGCTCGCGGCTCGGATCGTGCCACAGGCCCTGCTCCTTGGCGTACGCCTCGACGAGAGCGAGCTGCTCGTCGCTGCGGCCGGTCAGGCGCAGGTAGTTGATGGTCTCGCCGTCGATCGGGAAGATCGCTGCGGTGGAACCGAACTCGGGGCTCATGTTGCCGAGGGTCGCGCGGTTGGCGAGGGGGACCTCGGCCACGCCGGCGCCGTAGAACTCGACGAACTTGCCGACGACGCCGTGCTTGCGCAGCATGTCGGTGACGGTGAGCACGACGTCGGTCGCGGTCACGCCGGGCTGGATCTCACCGGTGAGCTTGAAGCCGACCACGCGCGGGATGAGCATGGAGACCGGCTGGCCGAGCATCGCGGCCTCGGCCTCGATGCCGCCGACGCCCCAGCCGAGCACGCCGAGGCCGTTGACCATCGTCGTGTGCGAGTCGGTGCCGACGCAGGTGTCGGGGTAGGCCTGGCCGTTACGGACCATGACGGTCGGGGCGAGGTACTCGATGTTGACCTGGTGGACGATGCCCATGCCCGGGGGCACGACGCGGAAGTCGTCGAAGGCGCCCTGGCCCCAGCGCAGGAACTGGTAGCGCTCACCGTTGCGCTCGTACTCGAGGTCGACGTTGCGCTCGAGAGCGTCGGCGCGACCGAAGTAGTCGAGGATCACCGAGTGGTCGATGACCATGTCGGCGGGGGAGAGGGGGTTGACCTTGTTGGGGTCGCCGCCCAGGGCCGTGACGGCCTCACGCATGGTGGCGAGGTCGACGACACAGGGGACACCCGTGAAGTCCTGCATGATCACGCGGGCGGGCGTGAACTGGATCTCGATGCTCGGGTCGGCGGAGGGATCCCAGTTGGCGATGGCCCGGATGTGATCGGCCGTGATGTTCGCACCGTCCTCGGTGCGCAGCAGGTTCTCGGCCAGGACCTTCAAAGAATAAGGAAGTTTCTCGGTGCCGGGGACGGCCGACAGGCGGAAGATCTCGTAGGAGTTGTCTCCGACCTGCAGCGAACCCTTGGCGCCGAACGAATCACTACTGGTGCTCACGTCAGCTCCACTCGTCGTTTCGGCTGGCCGCCGACGGGGCTGTGTCGACGGCTGAAGCGAGGCACACGACGTCCACCCGCGGCCCGTGGCCCGGATGCAGAAGTCGTGGCGTCTCGCACTCGATTCTAACAGTACGCTTGTCCTGTAATGAACCGAAGTCGGGTCCGTCGTCCCGACGAGGCGTCGCGCCGGCATCGGTCCTGCTCGAGGCGAGTGCTTGGAGCCGCCGTCGCGCGATCGCGTAGTGTTCTCCCTTGCCGCACGGGTGTGGCGCTTCGTGTCGTCTCCGCGCGGCCGGATCACCGTATCGCCCGGCTTCTGCCCCAGCACCACCGGAGAGAGATGTCTGCGCCACTGCTTCGCATACCGGGCCCTGCGCTCACGGATCTTCCTGCCGGGGTCTCGGTCGAAAAAGTGCTCGCCGATCTCGCCGACGACCAGGTGGCCGCACCCTCCCAGTACGTGGACGATCTCGTCGCCGAGGTGCAGCGCGCGCAGGAGAACGGCATCGACCTCAGCGTGGTCGTGCTCGATCGGGATCCCCGTATGGATTCGCAGCTGCGCGACCTCGCGACGGAGGTCGGCGCCGAGGACGGCGGAACTGTCCTGGTCCTCAGCCCCGGATGGGTCGGAACGTTCAGCGCGGATCTCGACCGCGTCACTCTCGAGGCAGCGCAGGATCGCACCTATACCGGCGATCCGGTGGTCTCCACTCGCAACTTCGTCGATTCGGTGCTCGAACCGTCACCGCCCTGGACTCTGATGACGTTGCTGATCGTCGCGGTGGTCGCCCTCGCGGCCGGCGCGACCTATCTCGCCAAACGCCGCCGCGCAGCCGGTGATGCGACCGTTGCCGGAGGTAACGGATCGTCATCGTCCACGGACGTCTGAGGTCTCTTTCGCGTCACCGCGGGCGTGATTTCGGGGCTGTCCGCGCCTCTTTCGCGACGGAACCCGGCAGGGAGGATCGTTCGGCATCCTCACGGTCTTCCTCGGTGTCCTCGCCGTGTTCGTTCGGCGTTCTTTCCGCCGATCTTCGTGACTGTCATGCGACATACCCCTGTGGTGTCGTACGGTTCTCATGACGCTCTTGGGGAAGGTGTGTCACAACCCGGCTCGTGGGGACGCTGCCCACAACCGGTGTACGACTGCAGCGTGTGAGCCGTGGGGCACCCACGGCCGGCGGATGCTGCCTGCCTTCCTCGGGTCGTCTGGCCGGATGTCTCGGCCACCAGGTGCGACCGAGGGAGACGCAAGTGAGACGGTTCGGTATCCACGGAGGGATTCCGCGACGGTCGGGGCCGGACGGCACCGCCACGACGCTCACTGCAGGCCGTCGACCCGACGGACCGGCACCCGGTCGCGCCCCGCGGACGCGTACCGGCACGCTCCTTGCCGGTTTGGGGTTGGTCACAGCCGTGCTCCTCACCGTGACCACCACGGCGTCCGCCGCACCGCCCCCGCCGCCGAACCCCTCCGACGCCGAGATCGACCGCGCGGGTGCAGCGGTCGCGGCCAACATCGATCGGGTCGGGCAGCTGATCGTCCGGATCGCCGACGCGGATCAGCAGCTCGCCGAGCTCGATGCGCAGGTCGCCATCCGCCGCGAGGACGTCAACCGGGCGCTCGTCGACCTCCAGAGCGCGCGCGACGCGGCGGACCTCGCCGAGCGGGTGGTCGTGGACTCCCGCCGCGCACTCGACGACGCCGCCGACCGGATCGCCGCTGCCCAGAAGAACTTCGACGCGTTCGTCCGCGACAGCTACACCCGCGGCGCCAACTCGGTCTCCCTCGCGGCCTTCCTCGATGTCGACGGGCCCGACGATCTGCTCGACCGCGCCCAGGTCATGCGACTGCTGTCGGCCGGGCGCACCGCAGTGCTCGATGCGCTCCAGCGCGCCCGGGCCCAGGAGGCCAACTCCCATTCGCGGGCACGCGCAGCCAAGCTCGAGGCCGATGCGGCAGCGGAGGCCGCCGAGCAGCGCAGGGCAGAGGCAGAGGCCGCGATCGCCGTCGCGCGAGCCGAACTCGGTCGGCAGGCCGCCGAGAAGTCACGTATCGAGCAGGAACGTGCGAGCGCGCAGAGCGAACTCGACCGGGCCCGCGTCAACGTCGCGGGCCTCGAAGGGCAACGCGCGCAGTACCAGGACTGGGAGCGTCGCCGCGCGGCCGAGGAAGCAGCTGCCGCAGCGGCCGCAGAGGCGGCACGGGTCGCGGCGGCGGAGGCGGCCGAGCGGGTCGCCGCCGACGCCGCAGCCCGAGCGCGCGCGGCGGAACTCGCCAACGGCCGGCGCCCCCACACCCTGATCGAGGAATCTCCGTCGACCGGCGGCAGCGACGTCACCTCACCGGGTGAGGTCACCACCGAATCCGGAGCGTCGGACGGCAGTGACACCGATGCGAGTGGCCCCGATAGGAGTGACACCGACGCGAGTACGCCGGATTACACCGAGGACGTCACCGTCCCCGATTACGGCGACCGGGGAAGCGTCCTGGACGACGTTCTGGACGACACGGACAGTGGAACGGTCCCGGATTACGACGACGGTGGAACCGTCCCCGATGACACCGACGACACCGTCCCGGACGATACCGACAGCGGCACGATCCCGGACGAGGACGACGACGAGGGCACCGGTAGCGACGGTGGGATCGACTGGGACAACCCGGATCCGGGCGACCCCGTCTTCGAATCCCCGGGATCGGGCACCGGAGGATCGGGTTCCCGTCCCTCCACACCGAATTCGACGCCCAGCACCCCGTCGCGTCCGTCCGTCACCGGTCCCGCTGCGGTGGAGATCGTCATCGACCGCGCGATGTCCCAGATCGGCGTCCCGTACGCCTGGGGTGGTGGAAACGAGAACGGCCCGACCCGCGGTATCCGCGACGGCGGCGTCGCCGACGTCCACGGCGACTACGCCAAGGTCGGCTTCGACTGTTCCGGGCTGATGATCTACGCATTCGCGGGCATCGGCATCTCGCTCCCGCACTACACCGGCTACCAGTACACGGCAGGCACGCAGGTCCCGTCGTCGCAGATGAGGCGGGGCGACATGATCTTCTACGGGCCCAACGCCAGCCAGCACGTCGCGTTGTATCTCGGTGACGGACAGATGCTCGAGGCGCCGCAGTCGGGATCGTTCGTGAAGATCTCGCCGGTACGCTGGGGCGGCATGACACCGTACGTGGTGCGCATGGTGTCGTGAGGGCGAGGTTTGCCGCGGCCCTCGCACCACCGAGGAGGGGCTTCATCCGGTCGTTTCCGGGTGCCGTCTCCCGGTCGGTGCAGGGGCGACGACACACCGAGCCGGCACCTGCAATAGTGGTGCAGCAGGTGTTTCCAGCGGAGCGACGTAGGCGAAAGCGGTGGATTGTTGGTGACCTCACGCGAGGGTGGGACGTCCGGTTCGGCAACGCCGGGCAACGAGGGCGGTAACGACGGACGCAAGAACAACCAGGCTGCGGCGGGCGCCGCGCCGGCGCCGAAGGCGGCCGGCTTGAACGGTCCGGCCCCGCAGGGGTCCGGTGCGAACGCCCAACCGGCTCCGCAGGGGCCCGGTGCGAACGCCCAGCAGGGACCTGGTGCGACCGCTCAGCCGGCAGCCGGCGTGAACACTTCGCCTGCTCCGCAGACATCCGGCGCGAATATGCGGAAACCCGGCGACGCTCCCGCGAAGGCGTACGACCCGGCCGACGACGTCCGTCTCCTCGAACGGGCCATCTACGAGGTCAAGCGTGTGATCGTCGGCCAGGATCTGCTGGTCGAGCGGATGCTCGTCGGTGTGCTCGCGCGCGGGCACGTGTTGCTCGAAGGCGTTCCCGGCGTCGCGAAGACGCTGGCCGTCGAGACCTTCGCGAAGGTCGTCGGTGGATCGTTCTCGCGCGTGCAGTTCACTCCCGACCTCGTGCCGACCGACCTCGTCGGTACCCGCATCTACCGGCAGGGACGCGAGGAGTTCGACACCGAACTCGGACCCGTCGTCGCGAACTTCGTGCTCGCCGACGAGATCAACCGCGCCCCGGCGAAGGTGCAGTCGGCGCTGCTCGAGGTGATGGCCGAACGCCACGTCACCATCGGCGGCAAGACCTTCCCGATGCCCGAGCCGTTCCTCGTGATGGCGACGCAGAACCCCATCGAGAACGAGGGCGTCTACCCGTTGCCGGAAGCGCAGCGCGACCGCTTCCTCTTCAAGGTCCTCGTCGATTACCCGACGGTGGAGGAGGAACGCGAGATCGTCTACCGGATGGGTGTCGCCGCTCCCGAACCGAAGCAGGTGCTCGACAACGAGCAGCTCCTGCGCCTGCAGAAGATCGCCGGACGTGTGTTCGTGCACCACGCGCTCGTCGACTACGTCGTGCGGGTCATCTTCGCGACGCGTCGGCCCGCCGAGCTCGGCCTGCACGACGTGCAGGGCTGGATCGCCTACGGTGCCTCGCCTCGCGCGACGCTCGGCATCATCTCCTCGGCGCGTGCCCTGGCGCTCGTGCGCGGCCGCGACTACGTGGTGCCGCAGGACATCGTCGACGTCATTCCCGATGTGCTCCGTCACCGCCTGGTGCTGTCCTACGACGCGCTCGCGGACGATGTCTCCCCGGACCAGATCATCACGCGCATCCTGCAGACCGTGGGTCTTCCGCAGGTCGCCCCGCAGGCCAACGCACCCGTACCGACCGCGACTCCCGGCCCGGCGCCCGCAGATCCGCGGGCCGTTGCCGGTCAGCAGGCGCCCGTCGGTGCACCCGGTCCGCAGGGAGGTGCGGGCGCGCGGTGAGCACACGTCCTCACGACGGGTCGCCACCGCGGTTCCGCTCCGGTGAACTGCGCGATCCCGCGCTCACCGCCGCGCTCCGCACCCTCGAGCTCACCGTGCGGCGCCGTCTCGACGGCGTCCTGCACGGCGACCACCTCGGTCTGATCCCGGGCCCGGGTTCCGAACCGGGGGACGCCCGCGAGTACCAACCGGGCGACGACGTGCGGCAGATGGACTGGTCGGTCACCGCGCGCACGACGCACCCGCACGTGCGGCAGACGGTCGCCGACCGGGAACTCGAGACGTGGCTCGCGGTCGACCTGTCGGCCAGCCTGGACTTCGGTACCGGCATGTGCGAGAAGCGCGACCTGGCGATCGCAGCGGTGGCCGCGCTCGCACATCTGACCACCGGCGGTGGAAACCGGATCGGCGCGGTGATCTCCACCGGCAGCGAGACGATCCGCGTCCCCGCGCGCGGCGGACGGCTGCACGCCCAATCGTTGCTGCGTACCGTCGCGACCACCCCGCACGCACCCGACGGGACCCGTGGCGATCTCCAGGGGCTCGTCGAGTCGCTGCGACGTCCTCAGCGCCGCCGCGGTCTGGCTGTCGTGGTGAGTGATTTCCTCGGTCCGCTCGACTGGGAGCGATCCCTGCGGGCGCTGTCCGGCCGGCACGAACTGCTCGCCGTCGAGATCATCGACCGCCGCGACCTCGAACTGCCCGATCTGGGCGACGTGGTGCTGCACGACCCGGAGACGGGCCGCACCCGCGAATTCACGACCACTCCCGAACTGCGGGCCGATTACGCGCAGGCCGCCGCCGAACATCGCGCGGCCGTGCACCAGGCGCTGCGCAGTTCCGGTGCACCCGTGCTGACGTTGCGCACCGACCGCGACTGGATCGGCGACGTCGTCCGGTTCGTCGCGGCCCGGCGACACAGCTTCGGCGCACCCGCACGGCAGGGGGGACGATGAGCCTGTCCGGTTTCACCTCACCGTGGTGGTTGCTGCTGCTGTTCGTCGTCGCTGCCCTCGGCGGCGCCTACGTGCTGGTCCAACGCCGGCGCCAGACGAACACGCTGCGCTTCACCAATCTCGAGCTGCTCGAGAAGGTCGCACCCGCCCGCCCGGGACGCGCCCGGCACATCCCCGTCGCGTTGTTGCTCGTCGGCCTCGTCTTCCTCACCGTGGCGCTCGCCGGCCCGACCGCCGAACAGCGGGTGCCGCGCAACCGGGCCACGGTCGTGCTCGTCATCGACGTGTCGTTGTCGATGGAGGCCACGGACGTCGCACCCACGCGACTCGCGGCCGCGCAGGAGGCGGCCAAACAGTTCGCCGACGACCTGACGCCCGGCATCAACCTCGGTCTCGTCGCATTTTCGGGGACCGCCTCGGTCCTGGTCTCGCCGACCACCAATCGGGAGGCGACCAAGTCCGCGATCGACAACCTGCAGTTGAGCGAGCGCACCGCGACCGGTGAGGCGATCTTCACGGCGATGCAGTCGATCGACACGCTCGCCGCCGTGCTCGGCGGCAGCGACCAGGCGCCGCCCGCGCGGATCGTGCTGCTGTCCGACGGCAAGCAGACCGTCCCCGAGAGTCCCGACGATCCCCGCGGTGGGTTCACCGCGGCGCGACAGGCGGCGGAGAAGGGGATTCCGGTCTCGACCATCTCCTTCGGCACCCAGACGGGCACCGTCACCATCGAGGACGATCGGATCCCCGTGCCCGTCGACGATCCGTCGCTCAAGGAGATCGCGAACCTCTCGGGTGGGAGTTTCTTCACGGCCGCCAGCCTCGAGGAACTCGAGGACGCCTACAACACGCTCGAGGAACAGATCGGTTTCGAGACGACCCGTGGCGATGCCAGCCGTCCGTGGCTCATGCTCGGAGCGCTGTCGGTGATCGCGGGGCTCGGCGCGGCCATGGTGTTGCGCCAGCGGCTGCCCTGATCCACCTTGTGCACGCTCACTGAGCGTTTTCCGTACCGGACCGGCCACCAGATAGGTTGGAATGCATGACTGACGCAGAAAGTGCCGCAGCGTCCACGCGCGCGGGTGTCACCCCCCGATCCGTCCTCGTCACCGGCGGAAACCGCGGAATCGGCCTCGCCGTCGCCCGTCGCCTGCAGGCGGACGGCCACAAGGTCGCCGTCACCCACCGCGGTTCGGGCGCGCCCGACGGCCTGTTCGGTGTGCGGTGCGACGTCACCGACGCCGACTCGGTCGACGCCGCGTTCAAGGAGGTCGAGGAGCATCAGGGCCCCGTCGAGGTGCTCGTCGCGAACGCGGGCATCACCGACGACACCCTGCTGATGCGCATGACCGAGGACCAGTTCAGCTCGGTGATCGACGCGAACCTCACCGGCGCCTTCCGGTGCGCCAAGCGCGCCAACCGCGCGATGCTCCGCGCCCGCTGGGGTCGCATGATCTTCCTCGGCTCCGTCGTCGGCCTCGCCGGCCAGGCCGGCCAGATCAACTACGCGTCCTCGAAGGCCGGCATCATCGGTCTCGCCCGCTCGGTCACCCGCGAACTCGGTTCGCGATCGATCACGGCCAACGTCGTCGCTCCCGGCTTCATCGAGACCGACATGACCGCGGATCTGTCCGACGACCTGCGCGACACCGCGAAGAAGTTCATCCCGCTGCAGCGACTCGGCAAGCCCGAGGACGTCGCAGCCGTCGTCAGCTTCCTGGCCTCCGACGACTCCGCCTACGTCTCCGGCGCCGTGATCCCGGTCGACGGCGGCATGGGCATGGGCCACTGACGGTCTCGCGACCACATCCGAATCTCACTGGAGGACCGACACACTCATGGGCGGACTGCTCGAGGGCAAGACCATTCTCGTCACCGGCATCATCACCGATGCCTCGATCGCCTTCCACACCGCGAAGGCCGCGCAGGAACAGGGCGCGAAGGTGATCATCACCGGCTTCGAGCGACTCCGGTTGATCGACCGGATCGCACAGCGTCTCCCGCAGCCGGTGCCGCCGGCGATCAGCCTCGACGTGCAGAACCAGGAGGATCTCGACGGTCTCGCCGACAAGATCCGCGAACTCGCACCGGAGGGGATCGACGGTGTCGTCCACTCCATCGGCTTCGCACCCCGGTCGTGCCTGGGCAGCCCGTTCCTCGACGCGCCGTGGACGGACGTCGCGGTGGCGCTCGAAGTGTCGGCCTACTCCTACGGCGCGCTCGCCAAGGCCGTCCTGCCCGTCATGAACGAGGGCGGTTCGATCGTCGGAATGGACTTCGACCCGTCCCGGGCCGTTCCGTTCTACAACTGGATGGGTGTCTCCAAGGCGACGCTCGAGTCGGTCAACCGCTACGTGGCCAAGGAGGTCGGCCCGCGCGGTATCCGTTCGAACCTCGTCGCCGCCGGCCCGATCAAGACGCTCGCCGCCAAGGCCATCGCGGGCGACGCGACCGGCCCGGGCGCGGAGATGAACCGACTGAACGAGGGTTGGTCGGCCGCGTCCCCGATCGGCTGGGACGTCGACGATCCGACGCCTGTGGCGAAGACCGTGTGTGCGGTGCTGTCCGACTGGCTACCCGGGACCACGGGATCCATCGTCTACGTCGACGGTGGCTTCCACTCCCAGGTCGGCTTCGGTAGCTGACCGCACCACGGAAGGCACTTCCATGACGAACACCCCCGGGGCGTACGACGCGCTGCTGCTGCTGTCGTTCGGCGGACCGGAAGGACCCGACGACGTGCGGCCGTTCCTCGAGAACGTCACCCGCGGACGTGGGATCCCGCCGGAACGACTCGACGAGGTCGCGCAGCACTATCTGCACTTCGGGGGTGTCTCGCCGATCAACGCCCTGAACCGGGCGATCATCGACGACGTCCGCGCCGAGTTCGACACGCACGGTATCGATCTGCCGATCTACTTCGGCAACCGCAACTGGCATCCCATGGTCGAGGACACCGTCGCGCGGATGCGCGACGACGGGATCCGTAACGCCCTGGTGTTCGCGACCTCCGCATGGGGCGGCTACTCGGGATGCCGGCAGTACCACGAGGACATCGCCCGGGCGCGGGATGCCGTCGAGAACGCGCCCCGGCTGACGAAGCTCCGGCACTTCTACGACCACCCGTTGTTCCTCGACGCCGTCACCGACGCCGTGCGCGCCGCCCGCGTCGAGCTCGCCGACGAGGTGCGCGATTCCGCGCGTGTGGTGTTCACCGCCCACTCCGTGCCGACCTCCTTCGACGCGACCGGTGGTCCGCCGGAGGAGGGTGGCCGTCTCTACAGTCGGCAGGTCGCCGAAGCGGCGCGGTTGGTGGCCGAGGCTCTCGGCGAGGACGACTACGACCTGGTGTGGCAGTCGCGATCCGGTCCGCCGCAGGTGCCGTGGCTCGAGCCCGACATCGTCGACCACATCGACGCCCTGCACGAACGGGGGGTCCGCGCCGTCGTGGTCGTGCCGGTCGGATTCGTCTCCGATCACCTCGAGGTCGTGTGGGATCTCGACACCGAGGCCCGCGACCGTGCGGCCGAACTGGGCATGGGCTTCTCGCGTGCGGCGACGGCCGGAACCGACCCGCGCTTCGCGCAGCTGGTCCGCGAACTCGTCGAGGAACAGCGCGAGGGGGTCACCGCTCGCCGCTGCGGCACCGAACCGCTGCTCGGGTCCGCGTGCAACGGGAGCCTGTGCGCCGTGGGATGCTGCGAGCCGCCGAAACGCCCGTCCCGGCCGGCCGCGAACCGATAGATCCCCCCGCCTCACCGGGTGGCGTGCCCGGCCGGTGAGGCCAGAGGAGAGTCGAACCAGCGCGGCAGAGACCGGCGCAGAGCGCTCGGACCGTCGACGACCACGGCGCCCGAACGTAGTGCGTCCGGCCAGGTGGCTTCGCCACGCCAGATCTCGGTCAGCTCCCGCATCCCCGCCGTCACCCGGATCGAGACCTCGAATCCCGGATCCTCGTCGCACACGTCGACGTCGTGCGGCGTGATGACCATCCACCACCGGCGCGACGCGTGGGTGACCGCGGGGAAGACGAACTCCACGACCACCCTGGAGTCCGGCAGCGCCGCGTGGTCGACGTGCCGGTGCATGTCCCACATCAGCAGCCGCGGATCGAGGTCGACGTCGCCGAGCTTCCCGGTCCACCGCGTACCCCAGGCACCGAGTGCGTCGACGACGGCCTCGAGATCGCGTCCCGCGGGTGTGAGCACGTATCGGACGTCGGCCCCGTCCTCGAGACGCCGCACGATGCCCGCTGCCGTGAGCTGGTGCAGTCGCTTCGACAGCAAGGTCGGCGACATACGGGGCAGGCCGCGTCGGAGATCGTTGAACCGTTCGCTGCCGAGCACGAGTTCGCGCACCACGAGCAGCGTCCACCTCTCGTCGAACAGTTCCATCGCCTTGGCGACGGGACAGAACTGGTGGTAGGGCGGGCCCATGATCGGATCGTAGGCCGGTCGGACCGCGGTGACCAGCACGAATGTGCGGCCGTGCAGTACAGATTGTGTACTGGAGGACACTGCGCCCGCGTTCCTACAGTCGATCTGTGACCCGGACCGCCTCTCCGACGGCGCCGACGCCGGGTCCCTCGACAGGAGGAATCCTCTGATGACCGACATCTCGACGACACACGACGCCGATCTCGCCCTGAAGGCCAAGCACCGGGCGATGTGGGCCCTCGGCAACTATCCGGCGGTGGCGACCGAGGTCATCGCCGAACTCGGCCCCACTCTCGTGGCCGCCACCGGAATCGGTCCGGACGACCGCGTCCTGGACATCGCCGCCGGATCGGGCAATGCATCGATCCCCGCCGCGCTCACCGGTGCGACGGTGCTCGCGACCGACCTGACCCCGGAACTGTTCGAGATCGGCCGCCGTGACGCCGAAGCGGCAGGTGCGACGCTCGACTGGCAGGAAGCCGACGCCGAAGCGCTCCCGTTCGACGATGCGAGCTTCGATGCCGTGATCTCCTGTGTGGGAGTGATGTTCGCGCCCCATCATCGGGCCGCCGCCGACGAACTGCTTCGGGTGACCCGGCGGGGCGGACGCATCGGCCTACTGAGCTGGACCCCCCGCGGCTTCATCGGGCAGATGTTCGCGACGATGAAACCGTATGCGCCACCGCCTCCGCCGGGTGCACAGCCGCCGCCACTGTGGGGCGACGAGGTGCATGTGCGCGAGCTGATCGGCGACCGTGTCACCGACCTGCAGGTACGCACCGACAATCTGCGCGTCGAACGCTTCGCGACCGGAGAGGACTTCCGCGAGTTCTTCAAGTCCGCCTACGGTCCCACGATCGCGGTGTACCGCAACATCGCGGACGACCACGAACCGGTCGCTGCTCTCGATCTCGACCTGCTCGAGCTCGCTCAACGTCATGATCTCGGTGGAGGAGCTATGGATTGGGAGTATCTGCTCGTCACCGCGCAACGGAGTTGATGCGCACTGCCGCCGCGGTCAGTGATGGTGCTCGGCCCGCAGAGCCGCCGCGACCGCACCGGTGCGGGCCTCGCGCACCGCGGCCCACAGGGGCTGCAGCGCACCATCGCGACCGGTGGTGGCGGACGCCGAACCGGCCCGCAGACCCCCTCCGCGGCCGGCCACGGTGAGGATTGCCGCGACCTGGTCGGCGGTGTCCAGCACGCGCACGGCACGTGGGGGCAGTGACGGGGGGTAGCGGTGCCGGGCGAGCTCGGCGGCCTCCTCGGCGATCTCCGCCCGCGGATCGGTGCGGCGACCGTCCGTTCCCACCGTCGGGATCCCGCTCAACGCGGAGGCGGCCTCACGCACCGCCTCTCGGATCGCGAACTCGGCCGCACCGAGACCACCGTCGACGGCGATCTCGGGGACCGCCGGCAGCGTGAAGACGTTCCACCGCAGGACGTCCGGGCCCTCGATCACGGGCACCAGACCCAGTCCGGGGGCGCCGGGCGCTCCCACCACGACGCCCTCACCGGCCGCGAGCGCCGCGGAGGCGAAGGCTGTACCGGCGGGCAGTGCGCGGACGTCGCCCGGGGCGGGAAGGACGAGATGCAGACCGGCGCCGGCGGCGGAGTCGACGCGGCGGATCAGGGTGAGCAGCAGGGCGGCACCGTCGGCCACACCCCGGTCGGGCAGACCCGCCGCGGAGGCCGTCGCCGCGTCGTGGGCACCCACGAGATGCATCGGCGCCCACTCGTGCAGCGCATCGATCACATCGTCGGGGGAGGCGTGACCGGACAGCCAGGACCCCGCCCACACGGTCAGCGTCAGGCTCGGAGAACTCACCCCGAAAGCATACGGCGACCCGGTGCAGCGGTCCGGCGTGGCAGCGTGAGCGGTCCCGCGCGATGTCCTAGGGTCGACTGGCGTGAGCCCACGCGATATCTACGGCGGCGACATCTATGCCGGTCACGCCCGCACCAAGAAGAAGGCCGTCCCCGAACTCGCGGCGGAGCGCGGTGTCGTCGTCGAGGACGCCGCATCCGGTTGGTGCGGCGCGATCGTGGGGATCGAGAAGACCTACGACGGCGACTTCGTGCGGCTCGAGGACGCACAGGGGCGCACCCGGTTGTTCGCGATGCGCCCTGCGGCCTTCCTGGTCGACGGAGCACCCGTCACCCTCGTCAAACCGAAGATCCGTCCCGCCTCCGTACCGACGAGATCCGCCTCGGGGTCCACCCGGGTGGACGGTCTGCGCGCACGCGTGGCGCGGGGGAGCCGGATCTGGGTGGAGGGCGTGCACGACGCCGCCCTCGTCGAACGGGTGTGGGGGCACGACCTGCGGGTCGAGGGCGTGGTCGTCGAACAACTCGAAGGCCTGGGCAATCTCGGTGTCCGGCTCGCCGAGTTCGAACCCGGCCCGGGTCGGCGGGTCGGTGTCCTCGCCGACCACCTCGTCACCGGGTCCAAGGAAGAGCGCCTCACCGCGAATCTCGGTCCGCATGTGATGGTCACCGGCCATCCCTACATCGACGTGTGGCAGGCGGTGAAGCCGAAGGCCGTCGGCATCGACGCCTGGCCCACCATTCCCCGAGGCCAGGACTGGAAGACCGGTGTCTGCCGAGAACTCGGCTGGGGCACCCCGCAGGACGGCTGGCGGCGCGTCTACAACGCCGTGAACTCGTTCCGCGATCTCGAATCGCACCTCATCGGCGCCGTCGAGCGCCTCGTCGACTTCGTCACCGAACCCGACGAGGGCTGACCGACCGGAAACTCAGCGGCCCCCGTCCGCCGGCGCCGGCGCAGGTTCCGGCTCCCCGGTGCCGCCCGGCAGGCCGGTGCCCACCCCGCCGACGTCGGTGATGGTCCAGTCGGACGCGCGGTCCATCGTCACCGTGTAGGTCGCGGTGGCGGCGACACCGTCGGGTGTCTGCTTGCTCGTCGAGATCATGTCGACGAAGACCTGCACGACGAAGGTGTCGCCGTCGTTGCTCGCCACCTCGGCGGCGAGCAGACGGGCATCGGCGGTGTACTCCATCTGCGTCAGCCACGGAGCCACGACGTCCACGGCTCCTTCGAGTTTCGGTGCGAGTTGCTCGCTGACGCCGTCGGTGAGCGCCGCCCGCCAGGCGTCGAGGTCACGGAAGTCGACCTCGGAGACGCTCAGCGCGTAGTCGGAGGCGACGGCTTCGGCCTCGGCCTCGGTGTCGAGCCGGCTCTGCAGGGCCTGCAGCTGCTCGGACGAGTCGTCGGTCGCCCACAACACCCCGAAGGTCACCGCGGCGACGACGGCGAGCACCGTGACGACCGCGAGGGCACGCACCGACGACCACCACGGACCGCGGCTTCCCGCCTCGGTGGCAGTGGAGGTGGAGGTGGAGGTGGCCTGATCCTGTTCGGTGAAACCGGTGTTCGAGGGGCCGGTGTTCGACATGACGCTGTCTTCCTTCTTCATCGGGGTACGTTCACGGTGAATCGGACACTGTCGCCCGGCATGGTCGCGATGGCCTGTTCGAGCAGGGTACCGAGATCCATCCGGCCCACCACGGAACCGGTGGCCTGGGTGACCGGGCGGAGCGCGACGCCGATCGCACCGAGTTCGGGCGCGAACCGCCGGAGGAAGTCGGCGAGTTCGATCTCCTCCTCGCGCCACGAGCCGAGGATCTCCTCACCCTTCAGGACCGAGGACCCCTCGAAGAGGTACTCGTACGAGACACCGAGCGTCTCGCCGAACCGATCCAGCATGGGAGGTGCCGCGACCATCGCGGGCCGGACCCAGTCGACATCGCCCATCATCCACATCAGGTCGCTCAATACCGTTTCCAGCGATCCCTCGTGCCGGGTCAGGGTCGACAGCAGCAGCTCGGCCCCACGTCCCGCCGCAGGCATCGTCTCCTCGAGACCCGCAACCGATTCGGTGAACGTCGCGACGAGCTCGTTCAGCGATTCGGCGTCGGTCTGTTCGAGCAGTTCCGAGGTGGTCGCGAGCAGATCGGGGACCGAGATGGGCAGCTCGACGATCTCGGTCAGGTGGGCGCCGTCCTCGAGATAGGGCCCCTCGGCCGAGGCCGGTAGGAACGAGAACACCGGTTCGCCCAGCGACGACAGGTTCTCGACGCGCATCGTGCTGTCGACGGGGATGCGGTGTTCGGCCTCGTAGGAGATGTTCATGCGGACGAAACCGTCGAGGTTCTCCATACCGTCGACCCGCCCGATGTTCACCCCGCGGTAGACGACGCTCGATCCGGTGCGCAGTCCTGCCGCGTCGCGCATGTCCACCACGGCGTGCGCGCGGGGCCGGGTCGGATCGATCTGCAGCACACCGACGACGAGATACCAGGTGCCCAGGATCATCACGAGGGTCAGGGCGAGTGCGGACATCCAGGGCGGGATTCGGGTCACGGGATCGCTCCGATCATGCGCAGGAGAACCAGTCCGTCGGCCGCCGGACTCCCCTCGTTACCGGCGATGGTCACCTCACGGATGTCGATGCCGGGTTCGAGCAGGAAGGGGACGAGCTTCTCGTCGACGAGTTCGACGAGTTCTGCTGCGTTGCCGCGCAGTTCGGTGGCGCTCGGTGACGGTTCGCGCAGCAGCGGAGTGAGGATCTCGAGGTTGTCGTTGATGTGCGGGAGGCGGGGGATCAGCCATTCCAGGCCCGTGACCATGGTGTTCACGTCGATGACGATGTTGAGCACGGCCTCCATGAAGTACGGCACCCGGTCGAGACGTCGTCGCGCGGTGTCGGAGAACAGGAACCCCACGTCGTCGCGAGCGGCATCGAGCCGTTGGGACAGATCCTCCGTCGCGACGACGATGCGATCGATCTGGTCCAGGTTGGCCGCTGCGTCGCTCAGATCATCGGAGACGACCGCCGACAACTCGCGGGTCTCCTCCGTGTCCTCGGGCAGCACGTCGTTCAGTCGCGCGAGCGAATCCTGCAGACGGGTCAGGCTTCCGCCGTTGACGAACATCGCGATCCGTTCGAGCATGTCCTCGATCTGCGGACCCGGATCCGTGTCCCGCAGCGGGATCGTGTCGCCGTCCTGCAAGGGCGCGCCGCTGCCGTCCTTCGGCGGGAGCAGAGCGATGTAGATGTCGCCCAGTAC
>Ga0180215_1002925_pt1 | contig 16593 bp, 13 predicted proteins | sample eDN3rd37CBELigBY_FD_128871 | JGI IMG/M metagenome (GOLD analysis project Ga0180215, IMG submission 128871) | Enriched backyard soil microbial communities from Emeryville, California, USA - eDNA 3rd pass 37_C BE-Lig BY (version 2) (version 2) | ecosystem: Environmental > Terrestrial > Soil >...
ATATCCTCAGTTTTGTAATAAAGCTGATCGGTAATCGTTTTATCATTCATTTTTTTCTCGAACTCTTCGTAATCCTCAAAGACATATGGCAAACTGAAGATGGAGTAATCGGATTCAAATCCTTCTAAGGCGCTTGCACTCACTTTTGCGACATCTACAGCACCTGATTGCGTTAGTTCAAGTACTTCACGTTCACTTCCTAGTTGCCCATTTGGATAGATTTCCACCTGGATTTTATTATTTGATTTTTCTTCAACTAATCTGCCAAATTCGACAAGTGATAGATGAACGGGGTGATCTAAAGTTTGGTTGTGGGCAAGCTTTATTTCTTTAACACCAGCATCATTGTTACACCCCACAAGTAATAAAGCGGTTACGAAAACAAATAGAAATTGGGCTATCATTCTCATGCTGCTACCTCCTAAGATAATAATAAGCGGTTCCATTTTTGTTATTTTGTGTTTGATTATAAAACTTATCCTAAAAATGGAATAAACGATAATTGATTTGTTTAGAAAACAAACAAATTAGAACTTTTAAAAGAGTACCATAAGTACCCTTTTAAAATCAATCATTAAAATGTTTTTATTTTTGCATCTTCGACAAATTCTGCATTTTTACTGAATTGGCTCAACAAGAGTCCTAATGCTGTTCCTACGAGGGCCGGAACGATCCATTCTAAGCCAACAGATGCTAATGGCAGCCTATTTTTTAAATCTTGAATTGGTCCAAGGTCAAGACCGAATGCATTTAATCCACTGATGAGTGCGAACACGCCTGTAAATAACATCGCGGTGCCATATACGGCTTTCGTATTTTTAAAATAACGACTAAAGAAGGTTAATACGACTAACACAATTAATAGTGGGTAAGTCATTACTAGGAACGGAACAGAGACTTTTAAAATCTGTGCTAATCCTAAATTTGATAGAGTAAAACCAACTAATGTTACAAGTAGTACAACAGATTTATAGCTTGCCTTTGGAAGTAAATTTGAAAAATACTGGCCACATGCAGTTGTTAATCCAACAACGGTTGTGAAACAAGCTAATGTGAAAATTAAGCCGAGCAGTACAGTTCCACTTTGTCCAAATAAAAGAGTCGCTGCAGTAGATAAGATATCTGTACCATCATCGAATGTTCCTTGGCTAGCCATTTTTGCACCAATTAATCCAATTCCAACATAAATTGCAGAAAGGAGGATACCTGCAATGACCCCAGCTTTAAATGTATATTTTGTTAGCTGCGACCGATTTTCAATGCCCTTTTTTTGAATCGAGTTTAAGATAACAATTCCGAATGCTAATGAAGCAAGAGCGTCCATCGTATTATATCCTTCTAGGAAACCAGTAAAGAATGCTCCAGTTTGGTAACCTTCTGTAGGACTTAGGAAAGGTGTTTCGATTTTAAATAATCCAACAATAATTAAAGTTATAATTGCAATTAATAAGGTTGGAGCAATTAGGCGCCCCATATATTTCTCCATTTTACTAGGATTTAAGCTGATAAAATACACAAGACCAAAGAAAAGAAACGAGAAAAGCAATAAGATTAGGGCTGTATTTGTTGTTTCAGGTAAAAATGGTGAGATACCCATTTCAAACGCAACGTTAGCATTTCTTGGAATTGCAAGAAAAGGTCCAATACAAAGGTAGACTGCAACCATGAAGGCTGTGCTAAAAACAGGATGTACACGATCACCCATTGCCTGCGCGCCACCTTTTACTAGTGAAACTGCAAAGATAACTAGAACTGGTAAACCTACTCCCGTTACAATAAAGCCAAGCATACCCATCCAAAAATTAGTACCTGCACCAGCACCTAAAAAAGGTGGGAAAATCAGATTACCAGCACCAAAAAACATCGAAAATAACATAAACCCAACAAACAAAATATCCAACCTCTTCACCAAAAACATCTCCTTGAAAATTATTCTAAAATAGGGACAGAGGGACAGGTCCCCTGTCCCAGAAAAAACAAAAAACCTCGCCCCTAAAAATAGGGACGAGGTTAACTCGCGATACCACCCTGATTCCGCAATCTTAAAGTAAATAGACTACGACACTCACTAACGTACAATCATACGTGTTCCTTCGTAACGGCGGACTACCCGTCAAAGCTTACTTGTTTCAGCTTTGCATCTCAGAGATGATTTTCGGATGGCTCTGAACATCGACTTTCAGCAACTGTCGACTCTCTGGGGAACAGGATTCCAATCGTACTCTTTCTCTTCATCGATTTTTAATATATTGGTATATTATCAGAAGAGGGGATAGAAGGTCAACAAGTTTTTTGACAGTTTTTATTATTGAATGTTTTTTTGGGACGGAGGGACAGGTCCCTCATTCCTGTAAAAAATTGGTGGGACAAGGTACCTGTCCCCATGACCCACTAGAGTAGTTCACTTTCGATACCTTGTTTGCAGGCAAGGACGTTTTGGATGATTTGTGAGATAAATTCATCGGTGATTCGGTATTTTGGGACACTGACGCTAAAGGCACCATGGTTTTTTCCATCAACTGTAATACTTGCCCCGACACAAAAGATATCTGCCTCATGTTCTTCATTATCAAAGGAGTATCCTCTTTTACGAATTTCATTGATTTCCTTCATAAAGTCTTCTTTCGATGTAATCGTATTTTGGGTTTTCTTTTCTAAGGTATGGTTGTTTAAATAATGTTCTATTAGATGGTCGGGTTGGTCCGCTAAGATTGATTTTCCCATTGCCGAACAATAGAGTGGGATTGCTTTACCGACACGTGAGTATAAAGAGACCGGGTTGAAACTCTCTAGTTTTGTAATATAGACGATGCTAGAACGGTCAAGGATACCGAGGTGCACAGTCTCGGTTGTTTGGTTTCTAAGTTTTTCTAAATAAGGTTGGGCGATATCTTTGATTTCATTTGAATTTAATGCCCTGTTGGCGTATTTGATGATGGCCATCCCAAGACGGAATTTTTTCGTTTCTTCGTCCTTTTGTACATATCCAATTAATTGGAGTGTATCTAAGATTTTTAAGGCGGTCGAACTTGTTAATTCAGTTTCTTTTGCTATTTGTTGGAGACTTTGTGGTTTATCGACAGAAGACAGGTATTTAAGTATATTATCGGCTTTTAACAACACGGTACCATATGGTTGCTTCTTTTCAGCTGTCAAGGTAATCACTCACTTTTTAAAGATTGTTCAAAAATTGCGGTGAATATGAGGAATCGAATTTCTGCAATCATTGCTCCGGGTCAACATCATGAACAACTATGTTATGCGGTTCTTGTCTCTTAGTTTATACACGAAGTCAATACATCAGCGCAATGCTGAAAGGGGGGGAACTCAAACAGATTCCCTGCTCCAGTACTCGGGCTCGCCACCTCGAAATTTCGACGCACAGGACGTGCTAGTGTCGACAATGCCACAGGAAGTGGTGTCTTAGTCGACGTGATCCTCTTCATCCTCCTTTTTGAATCTCAATTATTGTTAAATTTCTAAAAACATTCAATCTATTGGTTGAAATCCCTTTCACTATTATATATAATTGCTTTGTAAGTTTCCATATAATAAAACAAATTTCCAAATAGGAAATAGTCTAAGAGATTTTGGAGGCAACTATGAAAAAAATAAATGTACTCTCAAAAATCGCAGATTGCGGCGTGGTCGCAGTTGTACGAGCAGACACAAAAGAAGAAGCGGTTAAAATCTCAAAAAGCTGTGTAGAGGGTGGGATCATCGGAATCGAGGTGACATTCACAGTTGACGGTGCTGATGAGGTTATTAAAGAACTAGCTTCCATCTACAAAAATAGTGAAGTTGTGATTGGTGCTGGAACAGTACTTGATGCAACAACTGCACGAATTGCAATCTTAGCAGGAGCAGAATTCGTTGTAAGCCCAAGTTTCGATGAAGAAACTGCTAAACTATGTAACTTGTATCAAATTCCGTATATGCCAGGTTGTATGACCATTACTGAAATGAAGCGTGCACTTGAATCCGGTGCTGACATTATTAAACTCTTTCCAGGAAATGCTTTTGGTCCGGATTTTGTGAAAGCGGTTAAGGCTCCATTACCACAGGTGAATATCATGCCTACAGGTGGCGTTAGCCTAGATAACATTGATCAATGGATTAAAAATGGATGTGTGGCTGTCGGTGTAGGTGGGAATTTGGTTGCCCCTGCAAAAACAGGTGATTACGCAAAAATAACAGAATACGCAGCGCAGTATGTTGCGAAAGTTAGAGAAGCAAGAGGGGAATAAACTATGAAAAAGAAGATTGTTACATTTGGTGAACCCTTGCTTCGCTTATCAACTAACTTAGGTGAACGTCTTTTCCAAGCCGATCAGTTGACAATGCATTATGGTGGGGCGGAAGCAAATGTAAGTGCGTCCCTTTCACGTTTTGGCTATGATGTCTATTTTGTTGGTAAAGTACCAAACAATCCACTTGGTCAAGCATATGAGCGACATTTACATTCATTTGGTGTTCATACCGATTACCTTTTAAAAGGTGGAGAACGCCTAGGTACATATTACTTGGAAACTGGAGTAGGCGAACGAAGTGCACAAGTCACGTATGACCGAAAAGCTTCTAGCTTTGCACAGCTTTCAACGGATGAAATAAATTTTGAAGAAATTTTAAAAGATGCAGACCTTTTCCATGTATCTGGTATCACACCAGCCCTTTCGCCAGACTTACAGGAACTAACTTTACGGGGATTAAAAACTGCAAAAGAATTAGGAGTCACAACAAGCTTTGATTTTAATTACCGTGCGAAGTTATGGAGTCTTGAGGAAGCTTCACGTGGAATCCAACCATTTTTACCATATGTAGATATATGTTCTTGTGGAGAATTGGATGCGCTTAACTTATTAGGCATTGAAGAAGCAGACCCAAGTTTGGATCATTCTGAAAAACTATCATTTTATTATAAAAAGATAACTGAAAAGTATCCAAATATAAAATACTTATTTTCTACTTTTAGAGAAGTACTTTCTGCTTCACATAATACATTACAAGGGAATTTCTTTAATAACGGGGAGTTGTACCAATCAAGGGTGCATAACATCGACCAAATTGTAGACCGAGTTGGAGGCGGAGATGCCTTTGCTTCGGGTGTAATATTTGGAATTCTAGAAGGAAATGACCCACAGCAAATTGTCAATTTTGGAACTGCAGCTTCAGCACTGAAGCACACTGTACATGGAGATTGTAATGTCTTTTCGGAAGAGGATATCACAGCATTTGCTGAAAATGCGTCAGGAAAAATTGTCCGATAAGATATTCAAATATATAAATATTACTTTTAGGAGGAATATGAAATGGAAACAAAAATGGAAACACGTTATGCAAATCATCCGGAGGAAATCAAAAGATTTAATACAGATGAGTTAAGAAAACAATTTTTGGTGGAAACCATTTTCGAGCCTGGACAAGTAAAGTTAACATATACACATAATGACCGAATGATCTTTGGTGGAGTTACTCCTACTGACAAAGAATTAACAATAACGCTTAATAAAGAGCTTGGAGTAGAGTATTTCTTAGAGCGCCGTGAACTAGGAATTATTAACATCGGTGGCGAGGGAATGGTTATTCTTGATGGTGAAGAATACAACATGGTTCGTCAAGATGGATTATACGTAGGCAAAGGAACGAAGGAAGTGTTATTCACTTCTAAGGATCCTAACAATCCAGCGAAGTTTTATATCAATTCAGCACCAGCACACCACAAGTATCCAACTGTAAAAATCGATATTAATGAAATTAAACCATTCGAAACAGGCGAGCCTGGAACACTGAACGAACGTAAAATCTATCAATATGTACATCCAAATGTATGTGAAAGTAACCAACTTCAAATGGGTCTAACCATGCTTGCTCCAGGAAGCGTTTGGAACACAATGCCATGTCATACACATGAGCGTAGAATGGAAGTTTACCTATACTTTGATATGGAACCGGAAACTCGTGTATTCCACTTCATGGGTCAACCAAATGAAACAAGACATCTTGTAATGAAAAACGAACAGTGTGCAATTTCACCAAGCTGGTCTATTCATACTGGAACTGCAACAAGCAACTATACATTCATCTGGGGTATGTGTGGAGAAAACATCACGTACACTGACATGGATGTTGTAGCAATGGAAGACTTACGATAAGGAATTGGAGGACTTTTAAAATGACAACACAATTGTCTGATTTCTCACTAGACTTTTTCTCATTGACAGGAAAGGTTGCAATCGTAACTGGTGGTGCTACTGGACTAGGTCAAGGCTTTGCAGTTGCATTAGCAAAAGCTGGAGCAGACCTGTTCATTACTACACATGGCACTAGCTGGGACGAAACGAGAGAATTAATTGAAAAAGAAGGTCGTCGTGTCGAATTTTTCCAAACGGATTTATCCAAACGTGAAAATGCAAAAGCAGTAGTTGCGGAATGTGTAAAAGCATTTGGAAAAGTTGATATTTTAGTAAACAATGCTGGTACAATTCGTCGTTCTCCAATCCTTGAATATAAAGAAGAGGACTGGGATGCTGTTATTGATCTGAACTTAAACTCTCTATACTTCTTGAGTCAAGAAGCTGCAAAAGTAATGGTAGAGCAAAAGAGCGGAAAAATCATTAACGTCGCTTCAATGCTTTCATACCAAGGTGGAAAATTTGTTCCTCCTTATACAGCAAGTAAACACGCTGTTCATGGACTTACAAAGTCATTTGCAAATGAACTTGCTGAATACGGAATTCAAACAAATGCCATTGCACCTGGATATGTAGCAACTAACAACACGACACAAATCCGTGCAGATGAGAAACGGAATGCAGAAATCTTATCACGTATTCCTGCAGCACGCTGGGCAACTCCTGCTGACCTAATGGGAACAGTCGTCTTCCTAGCAAGCAATGCATCTAATTACGTAAACGGCCACACACTAGCAGTTGACGGTGGCTGGCTAGCACGATAAAAAACAAACCTAAGCTGAATCGCAATCACGCGATTCAGCTTTTTTTGTGGTGCTGGGTCAGGGGGACAGGTCCCTCGTCCCAAATGGGATTTTTTTGAATTTTTTCTTGATTAACGTAACAGTGTTATGTTACACTGTTTTTGTAGAAAGGAGCCGTTTAGAAATGAGTGAAGAATTATTATCGAAGAAGGAATTACTTGAAGTAACGGGCATTTCTTATGGGCAGCTCTATAGATGGAAGCGGAAAGATTTAATACCTGAAGACTGGTTTATCCGAAAATCAACCTTTACAGGACAAGAAACCTTTTTTCCGAAAGAAAGGATCCTTGAGCGTATTGATAAGATTCAAAAAATGAAGGAAAACCTATCTCTCGATGAATTAGCAGAAATGTTCTCACCGAGTGTTGGCGAATTAAACCTCAGTAAAAAGGAATTGGTCAATAGAGGTCTCGCTTCTGAAACAACAATTAATCTATACCTAGAACACAGTAAGGAAAGTCCTGAACAGTTTCATTTTGAAGGAATATTAGTCGTTTACATCGTTGAAAAGCTTCTGCAATCTGGTGACATTAGTCTTGATGAAGCAAAAATGGTGATCCAAGTTTCAAACGATTACTTTGCAAAAGAAAAGCAAAGCTATGGTGAATTAATTATCGCTCGTAAACTCGGTGTTTCAACATGTTTAATTGTACCAAGTACTACAAATTTGGTTATTGAACAAGGAACGAAGCTAATTGTGAATCTGGCATATGCAGATGAAATCGAAGAACTACGAACAAAATTACTATAGACGGAGGTTAAAGTATGGTAAACATTGAAAATAAAGGGAATTTAGTGATTAACGGTATGGGTTCATCTGGCGGTGGCACTTTTAAAAAAGTATTAATTAACGGAAAAGGTACTGTACATGGTGATGTGGATTGTTATGATTTTTCGATAAATGGTACTGGCAGAGTGGTTGGGAACGTTAAAGGGGAACACGGGAAAATCAATGGAAGTGGAGACATTGAAGGATCCATTGACTTTGATCGTTTTACAATAGATGGTACTGGTGGCATACGTGGTAATGTAAAAGTGAATAAAATTGCAATATCCGGCAAAGGTAGAATCGGTGGCAGCTTAAAAGGGGAAGAAATAAAAATTAGAGGAAATGCAACAATAGGAGAGGATTGTGAGGCTGAAGAATTCAAGGGAGAAGGTGGTTTCAAAATCGGAGGATTATTAAATGCAGATGTAATCGACATCTCGATTGCTGGTGAATGCAGCGCAAAAGAAATTGGTGGTCAAAGCATCAAGGTTAAGAAAGGCATTTTTCGCTTCCTAAATAATCTGTTTAAATCGGTTTACCCAGTATCCTTGAATACAGAAATAATCGAGGCAGATGAAATTGAAATTGAATATACAAAGGCAAAAATGGTTAGAGGGAAAAATATCAACATCGGCCCCGACTGCGAAATTGACGTTGTTGAATACACAGGAACATTCACACAAGACCCATCTGCAAAAATAAAAGAAGTCATAAAGATTTGATAGAACAATGTTATGTTTGGGGCGAAAGCCATGCCAATCTCCCCAAACATAACATTGGTAAATATGGAAATCCTTTAAAAGATAGTCCTCAAAGAACTAATCCACCCAAACACAATTTTCCTAACCAAGTTGTTTTTGCACTTTACCCAAAAGATAGTTAGAATAAACAATAGTCAAATAAAGTGAACTTGATAAGGAAGGTACATAAATATGTCAAAATGGTCTCAATTAGAAGAAATGAAACCTTTTATACAGAAAAACTGGGATAAGTCAGGTTTTGAAACACCAACAGCCATACAAGAAAAAGCCATCCCTGCAATAGTAGAGGGGAAAGATGTGATATGCGAATCCCCGACCGGAACCGGAAAAACACTTTCATACTTGCTTCCAGCGATACAAAAGCTCGACGAAACAAAGAACGGAATCCAAATTGTCGTACTTGCTCCATCACGGGAGCTTGTCATGCAGATATCGGATGAAGTAAAAAAGTGGACGCAAGGCACAAATATCGTAAGCGCGTCTTTCATTGGCGGTGCAAACATTAAAAAGCAGGTTGAGAAAATAAAGGAACGCCCGCAGATAGTGATAGGAACGACAGGCCGTATTATGGAACTCATCAAAATGAAAAAAATGAAAATGCATGAGGTTACGACGGTAATTGTCGATGAAGCAGACCAACTCGTTTCAAATGAACATCTTTCTAATATCCAAAGTATTATCAAATCAACTTTACGGGATCGACAAATTCTCTTTTTCTCAGCAACTATTTCCGAGCAAACGGAAAAAACTGCGAAGTCCTTGATGAACAATGCTGAAATCATTCGAGTTCAGCAAACAATTAATCAGGAAAACACCACCCACATTTATTTTCTTTGTGAGCAGCGGGATAAAATAGATGTGTTACGAAAAATTATGTACACAGAGCCAGACAAGGCCATTGCTTTTATAAAAAGTCTTGATAAAGTAGAGGAAATTGAAGCGAAGTTAACGTATAACCATATTGATGTCGCCGTTCTTGCCGGAGAAGCAAAAAAACAAGAACGACAGCAATCGTTGAAAAACTTCCGGGCAGGAAAAATTCCTCTATTATTAACAACAGACGTTGCGGCAAGAGGGCTTGATATTCAAGATGTCACCTATGTCATTCATTTTGACTTTCCGAAAACAACCAGTCAATATGTCCACCGTTCGGGACGTACCGGACGAATGGGGAAAAAGGGTGTTGTCATTTCAATCGTAAATGCTCGTGAAGAAAGCTTCTTGAAAAAAATGGGGCACGAGCTAGGAATTTCATTCACCAAGAAGGACTTTTACAAGGGAGAAATTGTAGACGCGCAAGAAAAGAAAACCTCTGCTCCCCAAAAAAGAAAACCAATTTCAAACAAGAAAACGAAACGATAATCGGACGAACAGCACCAGTTTGTCCTTTTTTAAATTGGTAAAAAAGAAAAAGTACTTTTATAATAAAGATGATAACGTTTACGGAGATGGGGGAATTTACATGTCAAATACCATAAAAATTGGAGTAGTCGGATCCGGTAGCATAGCCAATACACATATTAAAAGCATTCAAGAAGTAAACAGTGCTGAACTTGTTGCCATATACTCGCGCAATAAAGAAACGGTTCAAAAACTAGCAGATACATACAATTTAAAGGCCTACACAGACTACCAGGAATTCTTAACAAATGCAGGAATTGATATGGTTGTCATCGTTACACCGAGTGGTACTCATGCTCAATTAGGAATTGATGCTGCAAAAGCAGGAAAGCATGTCGTTGTAGAAAAACCAATTGATACTACAATAGAAAAAACGAATCAACTCATTGAAGCATGTAAAGAAGCAAATGTTACACTAAGTTGTATTTTTCAACATCGTTTTGATGAAGCCGTTTTAGATGTTAAAAAAGTCTTAAACGAAGGCGAGTTTGGTCAATTAAATTTTGGAGCTGCTCGTACAACCATCTATCGTTCACAGGAATACTATGATAGTGGTGCATGGCGTGGGACGTGGGAATTAGATGGTGGTGGCGCATTAATCAATCAGTCAATCCATTATATTGACCTCCTTCTTTACATAATGGGTCCAGTTGATGAGGTTTATGCCTATACAGCTACACGTGCTCATGAGCGCATTGAAGTTGAAGACATCGGTGTAGCAACGGTTAAATTTAAATCAGGTGCACTTGGGCTAATTGAAGGGAATACGACTGCCTATCCTGGTTTTTCAACAACACTTGATATTTTCGGCACAGACGGAAGTGTTATCATTGAGAATGACCATGTTAAAGAGTGGAAATTCAAGAGTGGTTTGGAATACGAGAACAAACAAAACAATATAGAAAATGACGTGTCATCCAATATTGTAAAAACAAACAAATCTTTTGTTAAACAATACACAGATATTGTACAAGCGATATTAGAAAATCGTAAACCATTAGTAACCGGCGAAGAGGCCAAAAGATCACTTGAATTGATAATGGCTATTTACCAATCAGCAAGAGAAGGAAGACCTGTAAAACTATAATCTTTTATAGATTAAAGACTAAGAATGCCTCTTCCTGTGGCTACGTCTTTGTGACCCATATCGTATGATCAAAGTGTCTCATTTTCTGAGGCACTTTATATTTTAATTTTATAATTTTGAATATTCAATAAAATACTTGAAAACCAGTTGGCTTTATCATAAGATGAAGTTGTTTGAAGGTCTACAAAATGTAAGCGTTGTCAACAACTGTGGGCCGAGAAAATAATTAATAGAGGGGGAACATTTCGATGAGGAAAAAATGGTTAGCATTTCTGTCCATTTCCTTCGTACTTGCAGGAGTATTAGCTGCTTGTAGTGGCGGAGGAACAGATAAGGAGCAGACTAGTGCTCCGGGGAACAATGGCAGCGATGAAAAAGAGAAAGATCCGATTGTGTTTCGTTTAGCAGACAATCAACCAGATGATTACCCAACAGTCGTTGGAGATAAGGAGTTTGCGAAACTAGTAGAAGAAAAAACAGGTGGCAGAATTAAAGTTGAAGTATATTCAGGTGGACAGCTGGGTGATGAAAAAAGCGTAATTGAGCAGGTTCAATTAGGAACAATTGATTTTGCACGTGTAAATGCAAGTCCACTTGCTGAGTTCTCTAAAGATTTAGGTGTTCTATCTATGCCTTATTTATTTAGGGGTGCTGATCATATGTGGAATGTCCTTAATGGAGAAATTGGTGAGGAGCTTCTAGTTGGGATGGAAGAAGCAAATATGAGAGGACTAGTATTCTACGATTCTGGTAGCCGTAATTTTTATAACTCTAAACATCCAGTCGAAAAGCCAGAAGATTTAAAAGGACTCAAGATTCGTGTTCAACAATCAGCCCTTGTAGTAGATATGGTTGAAGCATTAGGTGCATCAGCAACACCAATGGCTTATGAAGAAGTATATTCAGCTCTTCAAACAGGCGTTATTGATGGTGCGGAGAATAACTATCCAAGCTACTACTCAGTAAATCACTATGAAGTTGCAAAATACTTTACATTGGATGGACATTCCCGTGTACCAGAGATTCTTATGATTTCAAAGAAAGTATGGGGTGAGTTAAGCGCAGAAGACCAAAAAGCATTGAAAGAAGCTGCGATGGAATCTCAAAAGGTTCAAATCGATTCTTGGGCTGCTTTGGTTGAAAAAGCGAGAGAAAAGGTTGAAGCAGCAGGAAATGAGGTTACTGAAATTACAGATACTGCACCTTGGCGTGAAGCGGTACAGCCTGTCTATGATAAGCATGGTGGAGCATACAAAGAATGGATTGATAGAATTGAAGCGGTAGAATAATCAACAAACAGCCCTACCTCAGGTTGATTCTAACCAAAGGTAGGGTTGTTTGTTTAGGCTCTTTTCTATATGTTTGTTGTTTTTAGATATAATGTGTAAACCTAGTAGATTGGAGCGTAAGGTGGCGACTCCTCGAAAATGTATTCACATTTTCTTCGTGCGTGGGTTATTTCAAAGAAGCAAATTCAATGTCCAGCGGGAAAAGCGTGAGAATTGAGACCCCGCAGAAGCAGTAGGGACCTGTTCAGTTGTAGCGGCTAGAAACTCGAGAAATTTCAACTCCTCCTTCAGAGGCAAAATACGCCTCTTTATCGGAGTCTCCGACGCACAGGATGTGCTAGTGCCGACAATGCCACAGGACGTGGCGTTGTTGACGGCCAATTTTCTCGTTTCTGTGCAAGCCGCCTCCACATTTCGTTGAGGAGGCTCAATCCACGCCCGCGGAAAGCGTCCACCTGAAGCGGAAATCATTGGTAAAAACAACAAAGTTTGCGAAAACAGCCTTTGTTTATAACAAACATAACGCCATGATTGTACCGACACCACTAAACAGAAAGGCAAATCCTAAATTCCAAAGAGATACCTTATATGAATTGACATGCAATAAATCACCCGTAATCGAAACAGACACATTAAAAGGACCGGCAATCGTAGTCGAAAGCGCAGAAGTAATCATGACTAAACTCAAACTTAACGGATTAACCATCTCCAAAACAGGATCAACAATTGCAATAAGAATAGTCAATGTCACTAGCGGATGAAACCCAGTTAAAGCAAGCCCAAGAAATAACACTTGTATGAACAGAAACAAGAATACTGGATACTGGCTTAAATGTGTAAAAGGCTCCTGTAAATAATCGATAAAGCCCGAATCACCTAAATTTCCTGTGAAAAAACCAACCCCTAAAAAGAGGACCAAATTATCTTTTAAACTAATCGTGCGCCTTTTCCATAACGGAATAGCAAATGTTATATATGACTTCAAGCGTTTAATCGAAATGGCCCAAAAAAATGAGAAGGGGACAATTACAATTGCAATCGTTTGTAGAAACCCCATATCCAAAATGCGATTCACACTCAATATCGCAACCATAAACAAGGCAAGGTAGAAGACAAGTGATATGACCTTTCGTTTCATTTGTCTTTTTGCGGCCTCACCCTCAATCTCCTGACCTTCTTCTGTAAGTTCATATTTTTTAAAGGACAAATAGCCTATCAACCAATTTAATAGAATTAAAATAAATGTAAAAAGTAATAACCATGGTATGACCGTTAAGTATGGAAGATGAGTCGATTCGACAGTTAAAATAACTAACAACTCCATGGGCGAAATGATAATACTAAAAACATATCCCCTTAGCATTGCACGTGAAATAAATTTATTTCGAAGATTTTCTGCCATATGAGAAATATTTTTCTGGATAACTGCCTTAACGAGTGGAAGGGTTGCAAGGTTAAGAAAACCTCCCAATAAAAAGGTAACCATTGATGTTCGACCAAATAACTGCCCCATATTTTGAATACGGACTTTTAAAAGTTTACTAACTTGCTGATCGTATCGTCCCACGATAATTATCGAGTTGATAAAAGGCAGAACATAAAAGATAGCTAATAAGGGAACCATGGATGTAGCATACAATGGTAACTCTGTAATTTCCCTACCTTCAAGGAAAAATACTAGAATACCAATCCCTACAAAAAGAATACTAATAACCCTGAATAATAGAGAAGATCCTTTAATAGAAAAAAGCCACGCAAGAATGGATAGCATTCCCATTCCTGTCGTAACCCATAAAGAATCAACTATTAAACTTAAAAAATAAAACAAAAACAATAGACTATATAGAACAATCATGATTTTCTCCTTGTTGTAAAAATAAACAATGGCTAGACAATCATCCTAGCCATCTCATAGTAGTATTCCAGCCTGAGCACACGAGACCCGTTCATTTATTCTCGGGTTTAATTGTTTAAGAATAGGTGTTGTATCCTTCGTTTTTATTTGAGTTATTAGAGTTTCAACCATATTACAAGCAATTTCATCCACGGGGACCCCGATACTCGTTAATGGAATTTCCAGATTTCCCATTTGTGAGATATTATCGTAACTCATAACGGAAATATCCTTTGGGATAATTAAGTTCGCCTCACGAAGTGCGCGAACAATTCCTGCGCTAATATCATAACTTGAACCAATAATTGCAGTAGGTCTATTAGGAGAGTTCAACAAACGCTTAGTTGCTAAATATCCATCATACCAATTAAGTCCTGCCGTGTTTACTAAATTTTCATTTGTAATCGGGAGATTTAGGCTATTCATTGCTTTTTTTATGCCGTAGTATTTTTCTAATTGTCGATCATCGATAGGTGAGAAATCGCCAAGATAAGCGATGTTTCTATGCCCAAGATTATATAAATATTCAACAGACATTTTCATGGCCCTTTGATAGCTGACATCAATCACAGTATGTTTTTTGTTTCTTCCAACACCGTAAGTCACTATTGGAATTGAAACCGTATCTAAAATACTATGGTTATGTTCATCAAACACAAGAACCCCATCTACTTGATACCGTTTGAACAACTCAAGCGAATCCTCAATACAATCAATTGATAATATCATAGAATAGGAGTTTGATTTAATTTCCTCATTGATTCTAGTAACCAATGTAGACGGAGCAATCCGTTCTAGAGTCGGCCAAATCAATCCAATTACTTTTGTTTGTTTAGAAACAAGGCTTTGTGCAGCAAAATTAGGTTTATATCCTAACTCCTTGGCAATTTTCATAATCTTTGTCTTTGTATCCGGTTTAACTAGTGGGCTATCGTTCAACGCTTTTGAAACAGTAGAGTAACTAACACCAGCTACCCGTGCAATATCCTTAATCGTAATATTCATAGAAGTCACCTATAGATTATTTTTTTATTTTAATATGTTGTTCATGTAAATTTCATTTAACAACGTTATTATTTTTTTAACAAATTTATAGCTTATTTATCTAATATTTTCACAGGTTTCCACTATATTGTCAACGTTTACAAAACTGTATATTTAGAATTCGACAAAAAAAGACTTGAAAACTACAATAATTTAATTTATGATGTAGTAGAAATAACAACGTTGTTATTTTGCTGAAGTCTATAACACAAATGAAAGCGATTGCCAGTTGCTTTCGATTTTTTTTCATAACATATGAAAGCGTTTCATATGGGAAGTTAAGTATTATAGACTTTGAAACCAAAAATAAAACACACCAGAGGGGGAAGCTTTTTATGAAGAAAAAAGGCTTAGCAGTTCTATCTATGTCCTTTATGCTTGCAGGCTTATTAGCAGCTTGTGGCGGAGGAGATGATTCAGCTACTAAAACTAGTGGCGGTGGAGATGGCGATGCAAAAGATCCTATCGTTTTAAAATTAGCAGACAACCAACCTGAGGATTATCCAACAGTTGTAGGGGATAAAGAGTTTGCGAAATTAGTAGAAGAGAAAACTAATGGACAAGTTAAAGTTGAAGTGTACGCGGGTGGCCAGCTTGGAGACGAGAAGAGCGTTATCGAGCAAGTTCAATTAGGTACAATCGACTTTGCACGTGTTAATGCAAGTCCACTTGCTGAATTCTCTAAAGATTTAGGTGTTCTTTCAATGCCTTACCTATTTAGAGATGCAGACCATATGTGGAGTGTATTAAATGGTGAAATCGGTGAGGATTTATTAGCTGGTATGGAAGAAGCGAATATGAGAGGTCTAGTATTCTATGATTCTGGTAGCCGTAACTTCTATAACTCAAAACACCCAGTTGAAAAGCCAGAAGATTTAAAGGGTCTTAAGATTCGTGTTCAACAATCTGCTCTAGTAGTAGACATGGTAGAATCACTTGGTGCATCTGCAACTCCAATGGCGTACGAAGAGGTATATTCTGGTCTTCAAACAGGTGTTATCGATGGTGCTGAAAACAACTATCCAAGTTACTATTCAGTAAATCACTATGAAGTTGCAAAATACTTTACTTTAGATGCTCACTCACGCGTTCCTGAAATTTTAATGATTTCTTCTAAGGTATGGAACGATTTAAGTGAAGAACATCAAAAAGCAATCAAAGAAGCTGCAATGGAATCACAAGAAGCTCAAAAAACTGCTTGGGCAGATCTAGAAAATGAAGCAAAAGAAAAAGTAGAAGCTGCAGGTAATGAAGTAGTTGAAATTACAGATACTACTCCATGGCGTGAAGCTGTACAACCTGTTTATGACAAACATGGTGGCGCATACAAAGAAAATATTGAAAAAATCGAAGC
>Ga0180215_1002926_pt1 | contig 16592 bp, 27 predicted proteins | sample eDN3rd37CBELigBY_FD_128871 | JGI IMG/M metagenome (GOLD analysis project Ga0180215, IMG submission 128871) | Enriched backyard soil microbial communities from Emeryville, California, USA - eDNA 3rd pass 37_C BE-Lig BY (version 2) (version 2) | ecosystem: Environmental > Terrestrial > Soil >...
CCAATTAAGACTTAACGCAACTATCCTAGATGAAGATCCGAAAATTCTTCACAAAAGATTTCGCTACTGGATCGCTAAAGAGATCAGGGAAAAGTTTGGAGTCAGTTATAAAGACATCAATGAAGATCAAATCCATGATGCACTTTCTTATATAGAAGAACATTGGATAAACAAATACTCAGACCTTTATAACAAAGTTTAGTATCCACAATTTTTCTAGGATAAATAAGGGGGAGATGATGGTGGATGGAAATAGAAACCAGATGGTTCTACTCCGATCTACATGCACGAATTTTACGTGTTGCAATGGAACTAGACAGCGATCCGAATTACTCCAGAGAAGAAGCTGTTGATGCTTTACAAGAGATTGCACAAATTGTTTTAGATGTTATCCCCGGACACGCAAGAAAAGTGTCCACCCCTCATAACGATTAATACGGAGGTGGTATTGCATGAAGATTATCGTTCCAGCTGAGAAACTCGCCGCTGCTGTGAATAAACATTTAGTCCCGGCATTGCTCAGAAAGGATCCCGCAGAAATACGCCGCTTACTAGAAGAAATTAAAAAGGATGATTTCGCCCAGAAACTACAGGTTTAGTAGCCCCTTCTAATAGGGGCTGTACGGGTGGACAAGCCCGAATGGAGGTATTGCATGAGAGGAGGTGAGAGGGATGGAATTAAATTTTCAAGAGATTAATGAATTAAGGAAAATAATGATTGATTGGTTGAATGATGGTTTTAAAACACCACCATATAATGATGAAATTTATTCCTTGATTAAAAAATTTGGTATTTCACAAGAAGAAGTCAGTATTTACGATTTGAAAAAACCTAAGGAAGCCGCCGTGGATGCGACGGCAATGGTTGAAAAAATTGAAGATTTACTTAAAGAAAACACCGCCGAAACAGTGGTCGGATCAAAAAATAGTATCACTTGGTCTGACTTGGAAAAGTCAGGAATTACATGGGCTGACATAGAAAAGGCACATTTAACATGGAATGATTTGGGAAATCTTGAACTTACTCGGAAATAAGTTTCTTAATGTCTTCGAGAATTTTTTGATTATTAGCTTCGATAGCTGTTGAAATGGCTTTACGCATGTTCTCGGCGGTAGCATTGTTATTGCCACCAATGTATTCTTTCAAAACCGAATCAAGTTCTTCTATTGATAATCCAATTTTCATTTGTTTTCACCACCTTTCATCTTTGACATTTGGAAGAACTCTTACTCGCCAAAGTTCCTGTTCTTCCCAACACTACAGTTTCGACATATAGGTGAAAAGTCCTATCAATAAATTTTGGATAAAGGAGGCATTGTGTGGACCTTACATACTTTGATCTAAAGAAACGAAAAGAGGAAATTGAACTTCAAATCATTGATTATCAAAACCAATTGGAATCTTCCAAGCGTAAAGCTTGCTCTGAATCAGTACGAGAGTTTTTGGAAGCTGAAGTGGAAAAGCTGACCTTTGCCAGATCTACACTGGAAGGATTGATGCATGATTACTTAGAACGGGGATCATTAAAACTACTCTCCTAGAGGGTAGTAAATTTTTCGACTTTTGTGCGAAAAATGTTGTCAAGATATTGATAGAAATCATAGAAAAGAGGAGATGTTGTCAATGACGAACTGGAAGAAGGCACAAATCGGCACTTTACTACAAAATTACGACAAGGAAATGGTGTTATTGAACGAATGGTGCAAGAAAAACGGGATTGATCCTGGAAAGGCTGCTGTCACCTCTCAAAATTACGGAATGAGATTGGTAGATTTCAGTGCGAGGTTGGGAGAATGAAATACGCATTTGATTCAAGGAAAAGAAACGGCACTCAGATAGCTCAATTTTCGGGGAAGGTTAGGGAGTTGCGTGAGGTTCTCAGATCAGTGCAGGGAAAGTAAAATAGCCGCTGCTGGGAAGAGCAACGGCAAAATAAAACATTCGGTATTTAAAATTTTATCACGCGGCAGAGATCCAAGCAAATTGGTTCCTGCTCAGGACCAGGGAGGATCGGCACTTTCCGTTCCGAGATCATCTACCCTCCTTGGTTCTGAGGTGGCACCAAGCACCAGAAAGAAGGTGATACATATGATAGGACTGGCAAGTGAAATAAGAATTAAAACTTTCACCAGTGGATATGATCAGGAACTTAATATTAACAACTGGTTGGAAGATAATCCTGATTTGGTCATTGTGGATATTAAGTTTAGTTCATCAGCAACCACAGACGAATGGTCCAACGAGGCCATGGTGATTTACAGAATAAAATAGACTATCCCGACAGATAGTCTATAAGAAATTCATTCACTTACTTACAGTATAAGCTCTTTGAAAAGAAAATCAAACCATGGGAGGGAAAAGTATGAGTCAAATCAGTTTGGCCGATCTGTCCGAAGGAGCCGTGGAAGAACGTTTTAATCAAGAATTATCTAGAGTACTAGCAAACATCGCGGATCCTAACACGGACCCTAAGAAAGCAAGGAAAGTAACTTTGACGCTTACCCTTAAAGGGGATGAAAAGCGAGATGTATTATTAGCCAGCTTCGATGCTAAATCTACGGTGGCACCGGCAAAGGCTATTGAAACCAAAATCGTTATGGGACAAGACAGCAAAGGGAAGGTTATCGGGCAGGAATTGAAATCCGGTGCATTGGGACAAACCTATATTACTCCTGAGGGACAGGTAGCTGATGACACTGGAAACATTATCGATTTAAAACAAGCTAAAGGGGGCAAATAAAATGATAAAAAGTGCACTGGAGTACATTTTTGGTTTTGGTAACACCAGAATCGAAAAGGTAGGGAATAGAGTTTATTCTACTCAACAGTTATACGCGGTGAAGGAAGCAACACCAGATACCATTGAAGTTAGAAGTTTATCTGGATTGGTTGAATACTTGCAATCAGGTTTTGATGGTACAGATTCAGTTATGGTTCATGTAAGTTCTCCGACAGAAGTTTTTGTTTTCAGCAGCTTTAATCGAGATCTGAACCGAAACCATTTGATTAAAGCTACTGCAATGTTACCTAAATTCCACTTTGATCAGTTTTACAACACTGAGGATTTTAACATCAAACTACAATCCTGCTTTGTACAGAATGAAGATCGTCAAATCATGCTGCAGGTAGTCGGTAACATCAAGGAAGAGGCAGTCAACACCATAGGGGATGATGGAGTATCCCAGGCGGTCGTAGCCCGCACAGGAGTGGCCACGGTAGCCAATGTAAAGGTTCCTAATCCGGTTGTTTTAAAACCCTACAGAACATTTGTAGAAGTGGCACAACCTGAGAGTGAATTTATATTCCGGATGCAATCTGGCCCCAAATGCGCCTTGTTTGAAGCGGATGGTGGTGCTTGGAAACTAAAAGCTATGGAAAACATTCAGAAGTACCTGGAAGATAAATTAAGAGTAGAAATAAATTCAGGCGGCGTTGTGATTATTGCGTAGTTGCTCTGCGGTTGACATTATTTCAATGTATTTAGCGTTATTTTTTTATCATTCTAAGATGGTATAGAATCCCTGTGTTTATAAATATACCCATATTTATACGATTTATTCATTCAAAGGAATGATAAAAAAGCTACTAAAAAGAAAATGACCCGCCCGGTAGAGCGAGTCACAAGATATATTCTAACATCATTATACCATACGTGAACAGAGGGGAGTGTAAAGCACAATGATTAAAATCAACAAGTTGGAAATCGAAAATATTAAACGCGTGAAAGCTGTCAAAATAGAGCCAACAACATCAGGATTAACCATTGTTGGCGGGAATAACAATCAAGGAAAAACAAGTGTGCTGGATGCCATAGCTTGGGGATTAGGCGGGAATAAGTACCGACCTTCTCAACCTACTCGTGAAGGATCGGTTGTACCTCCTTATTTGCATATTGTGTTGTCTAACGGTTTGATTGTCGAACGAAAAGGAAAAAACAGCGATCTGAAAGTGATAGACCCTAACGGCCAAAAAGCGGGACAACAACTATTGGATAACTTTATTGAAGAATTAGCTATCAATTTACCGAAGTTCATGGACTCCACCAACAGGGAAAAAGCCAATACGTTGTTGCAAATCATCGGCGTTGGTGACAAACTCCACGAACTAGAAGTCAAGGAACAAGAGGTTTACAACCGTCGCCATGCTATTGGTCAGATCGCAGACCAAAAAGCCAAGTTTGCAAAAGAACAAGCGTATTATCCGGACGCGCCGAAGGAGCCAGTGTCTGCTTCAGAGTTGATCCGGCAGCAACAGGAAATACTTGCGCGAAATGGTGAGAATCAGCGCAAACGGCAGCGGCTGACACAAATTCAGGCAGCATATAACAACCAAGGGCAAGAAATTGAGCGGTTGAAGTCACTACTCAACGAAGCTCAAGCCAAATATGCGTTGCTTGAATCTGATTTAGAAATAGCACGGAAAGACACCTTGGATTTGATCGATGAATCGACCGCTGAATTGGAAAACAATATTCGTCAGATCGATGAGATCAATCGAAAGGTAAGGGCGAATCTGGACAAGGATAAGGCCGAAACAGATGCCAACGACTACCGGGCACAATACGATGCGCTGACGGCTGAGATCACAGCGATTCGCCAGCAAAAAACAGACCTCCTGATGAATGCTAATTTACCATTGCCGGGATTGTCCTTCGAGGATGGTGAGCTGACTTACAACGGGCAGCGCTGGGATAACATGAGCGGTTCAGAGCAATTGCGGGTAGCAACAGCGATAGTTCGGAGGCTCAAGCCTTCATGCGGATTCGTCTTGTTGGACAAGCTTGAGCAAATGGACATGCAAACCCTGAAGGAATTCGGTCAGTGGTTAGAGCAGGAAGGTCTGCAAGCTATTGCAACGCGTGTTAGCACCGGCGAAGAATGCTCGATCATCATTGAGGATGGTTACGTCGCGGGGCAGGAAGGCGTTCAGTTACAGCAGACGCCTGGAGGAGAAATCAATCCTGGACCAACATGGAAAGCAGGTGAATTTTAATCATGTTTGAAGTCATCACTGGGAAAGTCGCAAAGGCGAAAAAAGTTGTGCTATATGGTCCTGAAGGGATTGGAAAATCCTCTCTCGCCGCTCAGTTCCCCAAACCAGTTTTTATTGATACAGAGGGATCAACAACTGAATTAGATGTTCAGCGATTGCCACCACCAACAAGTTGGCAAATGATCAATCAGCAAGTCCAATGGGTTAAACAACAAGGAGCATCACGTTTTGGAACACTGGTTATTGATACGATTGATTGGGCGGAAATGAAGTGCAACGAGTCTGTTTGTTCACAGCATAATAAAAAGGGCATTGAAGACTTTGGATACGGAAAGGGTTATGTATATGCATCTGAGGAGTTTGGTAGATTTCTAAATCTTCTAAGTGATGTGGTTGAGGCGGGTATACACGTTGTGCTAACAGCACATTCACACGTTGTAAAGTTTGAACAGCCGGATGAAATGGGAGCTTATGACCGCTACCAATTGAAGCTCGGGCAAAAAACAGGTTCTAGGACAGCTGCTCTTGTTAAAGAGTGGGCGGACATGGTCTTATTCATCAATTATAAAACCTTCAGTGTAGCTGTTGACGATAAAGGCCGTAAAAATAAAGGTCAGGGCGGCGTTCGGACCGTGTACGCCACCCACCATCCGGCCTGGGATGCAAAGAACCGTCAGGGATTACCGGATGAGTTTCCCTTGGACTATTCGTATATTGCTCATATCTTTGCTGGTGCTCAATCAACAACAGTAACACATGCTCCTTCGCAGACACCAACGGAAATGGGGGCGGTAGTTCCAGAACAAACTACAGCACCTGTAAGTGCACCGACACCAATTGAAAATGTACAACAACCGCCATCAACACCGACTGCGACGACGGAAAATCCTATCGATCAGAACATCCCACGATCCTTGCGGGATCTAATGATGCAAAATCAGGTTAAAGAAAATGAAATTCAGATCGTTGTAAGTAAAAAAGGCTATTATCCATTTGATACGCCGATCGCTAATTACGATCCGGGATTTGTTGAAGGTGTTCTTGTTGGAGCCTGGCCTCAGGTCTTCAATATGATTCAAGAAGCTAGAAAGGAATTACCATTTTAAGAGGAGGGTTAACACATGAGTCAAATAGAAAGAGAGTTAGGTTGGGACGATGAGATTGAAAAAGAGGGTGGTAGTTTTGTACTGTTACCAGCCGGTGATTATAACTTTACAGTAGCAAAATTTGAGCGTGGAAGATTCCAGGGCAGTGATAAAATGCCGCCTTGTAATCAAGCCAAATTGGAACTAACCATTCATAGTCCTGAATTTGGCAATGTAACTGTATTCCATAATCTGATGCTTCACACGAAAACTGAAGGATTCCTATCTAATTTCTTCACTGGAATTGGACAAAAGAAGCCAGGTGAAAAATTACGTATGAATTGGAATGCCGTCACCGGCGCTAGAGGAAGATGTAAAATCATTCAAAATAAATATACATCCAAAGGCGAAGAGCGAGTAAATAACCAAGTTGATACTTTTTATCCATATGAAGACTTTCTAAAGCATAATGGCGGAAATCAATACCAAAATCAAGGATATCAACAACCAATGCAACAGCAACAACAAACTTATCAACAACCAGTACAACAACAGCAAATGCACCAAACACCTTTCCCGACGAACAATCAACAAGGCGGATTTACTCCGGGGCAGTTTTAGGAGGTTCCCATGAAACTTAGACCTTATCAACAAGAGGCTCGAGATTCGGTTCAAAAAGAATGGGAAAAAGGCGTTAAGCGAACGCTTTTGGTACTCCCAACAGGATGTGGAAAGACGATCGTTTTCAGTAAGGTGATCGAAGACCGTGTAAGGTTGGGCGAGCGAGTGCTCGTCCTAGCCCACCGCGGGGAATTGCTTGATCAAGCATCCGACAAGTTGGAAAGATCGACTGGACTGAAATGTGCAACAGAGAAAGCGGAACAGACGTCCGTTGGCAGTTGGTATCGAGTTGTCGTTGGCAGTGTGCAAACGATGATGCGTGAAAAACGACTGGAACAGTTTGACCGTGATTTCTTTGACACCATCATTATCGATGAAGCTCACCACTGCATTTCGGATGGCTATCAGCGAGTGCTGCAGTACTTTGAAGATGCGAATGTTTTGGGGGTAACAGCTACCCCTGATCGCGGTGATATGCGGAATCTAGGATCATATTTCGAGAGTTTAGCCTATGAATATTCTTTACCAAAAGCCATAAAAGAAGGTTATCTTAGTCCAATTAAAGCTTTGACCATTCCTTTGCAATTGGATTTGTCTGGAGTAGGTCAACAAGCTGGCGACTTCAAGTCTAGTGATTTGGGGACCGCGTTGGACCCGTATTTGGAACAGATTGCAGCAGAGATGTGGAAAGTAGCCAAAGATCGAAAGATCGTTGTGTTCTTACCTCTCGTAAAGACCAGTCAGAAATTTACAAATATCCTAAATTCAGTTGGTTTTCGCGCTGCTGAAGTAAATGGTGAATCGGAGGATAGGGCCCAGAAATTGGATGACTTCGAAAAAGATAAATATAACGTTTTGTGCAATTCCATGCTGCTGACGGAAGGGTGGGATTGTCCCAGTGTGGATTGTGTTGTCGTATTGAGGCCGACGAAAGTCCGCAGCTTATACAGCCAGATGGTCGGGCGTGGTACCCGATTATTTGAAGGAAAAACAGAATTATTATTACTAGATTTTCTATGGCATACAGAGCGACATGAACTTTGCCATCCTGCACACCTGATTGCAGAAAATGAGGAGATTGCCAAAGCTATGACCAAGCAAATCGAGGAAGCAGGCATTCCTCTTGACCTTGAAGCAGTCGAAAAGAAAGCCGCAGAAGATGTGATTGCACAACGAGAGGATGCATTAGCCAAGCAATTGGAAGAGATGAAGCGGCGCAAGCGTAAGCTCGTTGATCCTTTGCAATTTGAAATGAGCATCCAAGCTGAAGATCTATCCAGCTATGCTCCATCATTCGGCTGGGAGATGGCGCCGCCAAGCGAGAAGCAGATCGCCTCGCTCGAGAAACTAGGAATACTTCCGGATCAAATCGACAACGCCGGAAAGGCAGCCAAATTGCTCGATCGACTCGACAAGCGCCGATCCGAAGGGCTAACTACACCTAAACAAATTCGATTCTTGGAACAGCGAGGATTCGAGCATGTCGGTACATGGTCATTTGAAAATGCTAAACGTTTGATCGATCGTATCGCAGCCAACGGTTGGCGTATACCGGACGGAATTAATCCAAAAGAGTATCGCGGGGAGATAAACAATGAGACAGCCGGACGTGAAATTGGATTTGATAGCTTTATTGGATTACGTTGACCCATCTTATCTAAGTTACCAGGAATGGGTCAATGTCGGGATGGCACTCAAATACGAAGGTTATACAGCAAGCGACTGGGATGACTGGAGCAAACGGGATGGTGTACGTTACCATCCCGGAGAATGCTTCAAAAAGTGGACGACATTCGAAGGAACAGGTAACCCAGTCACCGGCGCCACGATCACGCAAATGGCAAAAGACAACGGGTGGTCACCTCGTAACGCTCACGATCGCGATGATCATGAGTTGGGCTGGGAAGATGAAATATCAGGTGATTATGTAGTAATAGATAAGAACTGGATCGAGGATAAAGAAATACAAGTACCAACCGCATGGAATCCTGTGCAAGAGCTGACTACATACCTTGAAACATTGTTCGAAGCATCTGAGAACGTCGGCTATGTAGTTGATACTTGGCAAAACGATGAAGGTAAATATTTGCCTACTAAAGGGGCGTGGGATCGGACAGCAGGGGAGTTAATTGAACTTCTCAGCAAATGCAATGGTGACATCGGCGCAGTATTGGGTGACTACAATCCGGAAGCGGGGGCGTGGATCCGATTTAACCCACTGGACGGTAAGGGAGTAAAAAACGAGAACGTGACCGAATTCAGGTATGCTCTCGTAGAATCTGACACGATGGAGTTAGAGAAGCAAAACGCTATTTTGCGAGAATTAGAGTTACCGATTGCTGTATTGGTATATAGCGGTAAAAAGAGCTTACATGCAATCGTAAAAGTGGAGGCTACAAACTATGAAGAATACCGCAAGCGCGTTGACTATCTCTATGATGTCTGTAAAAAGAATGGACTTAATATTGATAGCCAAAACAGAAATCCATCTCGATTATCACGCATGCCAGGCGTAGAACGTAACGGAAAAAAGCAATTTATTATCGATACCAATATCGGAAAAAGCAATTGGAATGATTGGTATGAGTGGATTGAGGGTGTAAACGACGATCTTCCTGATCCAGAGAGCTTAACAGATTTCTGGGATAACATGCCTCAACTAGCTCCACCACTTATTGAGGGCGTGTTAAGGCAGGGTCATAAAATGCTGATGGCTGGACCATCAAAGGCTGGTAAATCATTTGCCTTAATAGAGCTTAGTATAGCCATCGCGGAAGGGGTCAAGTGGTTAAGTTGGCAATGCACGCAAGGAAAAGTATTGTATGTCAACCTTGAACTGGACAGAGCCAGCGCCTTGCATCGATTCCGTGATGTGTACCAAGCGCTCGGTCTACAGCCAAGGAATATCGACAAAATCGACATCTGGAATCTCCGTGGTAAATCCGTGCCGATGGACAAGCTCGCACCGAAGTTGATCAGGCGGGCAGCTAAGAAAGGTTATATTGCGGTCATCATTGACCCGATTTATAAGGTCTTGACTGGTGACGAGAACAGCGCGGATCAAATGGCGCATTTCACGAACCAGTTTGACAAGATCGCGACGGAGTTGGGCGCAAGCGTCATCTATTGCCATCACCACAGCAAGGGTTCACAGGGCGGAAAAAAATCGATGGACCGGGCAAGCGGCAGCGGCGTCTTCGCTCGTGATCCAGACGCGCTGATTGATTTAGTAGAGTTGGATATTACAGAAGCTTTATTGAAGCAGGAAGAGAACAAAGCGATTTGTACAGTTTACCAACAGTTCTTTGAAAAATTCAATCCAAACTATTTGGACGAACATATATCTCAAGATGATTTGTTAAGCGCAAAGGCTATGGAAAACCATGCTAAACTTGCAATTCCAGGGCAGATGAACGAAGCAATTGATAGCATCAAGAAGGGTGTCAGAAGCGTTCACATCCGTTCAGCATGGCGTGTAGAGGGCACCTTGCGGGAGTATCCGAAATTCGATCCGGTGAACATGTGGTTCCAGTATCCAATCCATAAGGTGGACGATGTCGGCAGCCTAAAGGACATTCAACCAGATGGTGATGCTCACCCTTGGCAAAAGGCTGCAGGCAAGAGAAAAGAATCAGCTAAGAAGGAACGCAGAAGCAAGGCTGAGGAGTTCGAGGATGCAGTGAACAACTGTAATATGGGTGAACCACCAACAGTCAAAGACCTACAGGATTGGTTCTCCTCGACCGGGAAAGAGGTGCCGGAACGAACGATAAGAGATTGGATCAAGAGGTACGGCTATACATTAAATGGTGGGATTATCATCAAAGATGGCGGCGACGACCATGATTAATGCCGCCGCCGCCAATCCCACTATACGGCGGCGGCAATCATAAATTAATGGTCGTCGCCGCCGCGAACAACATATTTTCGCCGCCGCCAAAACTGCATAAAATTTGAATAAATATACGGCGGCAACCATGAATTTATGGTGTTCGCTGTATAGAGTATACGGCGGCGGCAACCACTATATAAATATATAGGGATAAGGGAGGGGTGTATAAAACCACCCCTCCCCCTCCCCCTAAATTTATTTGAAAGTCCGCCGCCACATAAAAGTAAAAATATGGGAGTTGATATAGTTGAGCAGAACGAAAATTACTAGTAAGAAATTGGAAGTTATCAAACGGATGCCGCCGTCCTATCATACTCTCCCTGGACATGAATTTGACATCAAGAAAAGCGAAGTCATTCGATGGCTTATTGACCAACCAGAGGTACTAAGTAATCTTTGGGATCGGCTAAAGCAATCGGGTTATCTGGAGTATGAACAGGTCACAGGCAGATGGAAAGGTATTGACTACGATGCCGACTGAATTCTTTATGCCCATGAAGCCACCTAAAACAACAGCCCAACAAAAACAGGTAACGGTGGTAAACGGCAAGCCAGTGTTTTATGAGCCTGCCGAATTAAAATCAGCGCGAGCAAAACTGATGTCTCACCTTGGACAGCATGTTCCGAAAAAGAAATATGACGGTCCAGTAAGACTGATTGTGAAGTGGTGTTTCCCTATCACCGGAAAACATCAAGACGGCGAATACAAGTACACCAAACCAGATACCGATAATCTGCAAAAGTTGCTTAAAGATTGTATGACAGATTGTGGTTACTGGAAAGACGATGCGCAGGTCGCCTCCGAAATCGTTGAGAAGTTTTGGGCTCAGCTTCCAGGGATCTATATCAAGATCGAAGAGGTATAGCCTATGGACTATAAAGCGTTCTATGCGGAGGTCGCTGAATGGATCAATCATGTGAATCAGGCTGCTGTTAAGTACGGAATGCATGATGAGCAGTTCTGGGCCTGGGTATCCCACTCAAGCGGTGCGATCAGCAAGAAGTATCAAAACAACCGTCTTGTAATCAATCAAATGGTCATGTTGATCGAATGGCTTGAAGAGGTGTATGAGAAGCATCGGATGAAGTGAAATCATATTAGGAGGGCATGTCCGCTCTTTTCAAAGGGGTAAAGATGAATCCTAGAAAATATTGGTGTAAAGAATGTGACGTGACTTTCTGGGTGGGTACTCGATTAGAGGACAATGTACATTGTCCATCATGCGCCGATCATTACGGAGTGTTTCTCAAAAAAAGGCATGACAAACGATGGACACAACGAGAAATAAATCAAGCCATTGAATTGTTAAATCAAGGATCAACATATATGCAGGTTGCAGCAAAGCTCAAACGATCTTTGGATTCTGTCACACGAAAGGCAACACGATTGGGTAAAGACGGAAAATTAGAGAGGGTAACTCCACAGAGCAAAAGATGGACAGAAGAAGAAATAACGAAATTGATTCAAATGGTTCAAGAAAAACATTCCTATCACAAAATTTCCGAAGTATTAGGCCGCACTGCTAGAGCTGTTTCAATAAAGATGACGAAACTCAAAAATGTGGGGAGGTTGAAAATAAATTGAGCTTAGAAGAAAAGGCTGATTGGTTTGCAAAGTATGGAATTGCTCATGTGTTAGAAGAGGATGTCGAGGAATTTATTCGGTTAGTCTCTAGTAAAGGATTATCTTATAAAGCTCCCTATGATAGTGGCTTGAAAGTCTACGTCTTTATGTTGGAGGAGAGCATAAATGTCTAAAATCAAAATCGTTTTAGAACCAGGGGCGAAGGCGCCGAAGCGGTCAACCAATGGAGCAGCTGGATGGGATTTGTTTAACAATCTTTCTTTCCCAATGTACCTTGCCCCAGGTCATATGGTAAATATCCCGACCGGGGTGAGGGTGCAACTGCCTAAGGGTTATTACTGGGATGTAAGAATTAGGTCAGGGTTGTCTACCAAACACGGGATTATGATGTTAAATGGATGCGGCGTGGTAGATGAGGATTACACTGGGATTGTTCATATCCCTATATTCAATCAATCGGACAAGACGTACTACCTGGAACCAGGAGAAAAGATAGGACAAGCTCTATTAATCAAGTACGAGACTCAGGATTTCGATTTAGTAGAGCAACTAGAAGAAACAGAACGTGGGGAAAACGGATTCGGCAGCACTGGGAGGGATTGACTTGTACCTTAACCGTGAAAACAAGGAAAAGGCGATTGCTCTTTTTATCCTCCCTAACATCACAGACCACTACATAAAACAAGAGGATAAAGCAAAAGAACTGTTTGGTTCAAAAGGATTTGGATGGCTAAAAATGGCAAAGTCATTTTTGACGAAATCAATTGAGGAACTAGCAGTAAATGTAGGTCCAGAAGAATGGATGAAGATCCATAAGGTCGCAAGGCACAGTGATTTTATTATCATGAGCCGCGGTGTGAAACCAAGTGACCAAGCAGTGCAACCAGTCAAAACGGATGCACTTTATAATCTTGCAGAAATAGCCATGGGCCGTGAATGTGTCGGCTGCAGTAAGTGCGATTGGAAAAAATGTAGGGTGTTTCACGCTTTGAGGGATGCGGATATTCCGGCTGCTCAAGAAACAAAGAAGGATTGTCCATATAGACAATAGACAAATATTGTGCAGTAAAGGGGAGGTGAGAAAATGCGACCAACAGGCTTAAAAGATAAGAATGGAAAAGAAATCTTTGAAGGGGATAAATTACTTGTTGAGGGCTATAAAACAATGACAGTTAAGTGGAATGAGCATTTTAAGTTGTTTGGAATAGCCTTTGAAAAAGGTGCAACAAGTAACATTCCGTTAGATGTCGAAGTTATTTCTTAATACACAATTCGAAATACTTATATGACCCATAATGCGAAGGGGTGAAAGCGTGGATATTACCATAGGAAAACAATATAGAAACAAAAAACACGGCACATTGTATCAAGTATTAGGATTTACTGTTCATAGTGAAACGACTGAAATTTTAGTGACTTATGAAAGAGTAGAGCCAGAATACAGAAATCACAATGATATTCCGTGGAGTAGACCGATTGAGCTATTTAGAGAAAAATTTGAAGAGGTTACTGCATAGTTCGAATGAATAGCGAAATGGTTACAGCATGATAGAAAGAAGGTGATTTAACATTGGGAAAATCAAATCCAAAATTACTAGAGCAAGTGGCTAAGATATCTGCTGAAACGGCAGTCCAGACAGCCATCGAATATTTGGAGCAGGAAAAGCAAAAGCAAAAGAAAATGAAACGTGATCGCCGTCTTAGAAATATCAAGCTGCTGTTAAGAAATTATCGATCGTTTACAGTTCATTGCGAGGGTATAAAAGTTGGCTTAGATCGATTGAATAATATGCTGCAAATTGATGATTTGGAAACAGATGAGGCTGCTATTGAGTCGATCAAGAGAAGTAAGGAGCGGACACTTGCAATCGTAAAGTTCATCGATCAAATGCTTGAGGTGTACAAGGTTTTATCTGAGAGATCAGAAAAACCAGAAGATCTAAGACAGTACCAAACGATTTACAAGATGTACATTGCAAGTGAGAAGTATTCAGCTGAGAAAATAGCAGAATGCCACAAAGTTGATGTTAGAACGGTATACAGAGATATTAATAGTGCATGCGAAACCTTGTCAGGATTGATATTCGGAGCAGATTTTATTCGATTCGATATTTAGGTTCCGTGTCATAAAGATGTCATTTTAATCCTAGTTTAAAAGATTTATTATGATAGTGAGTAATAATTTGCAAATTGTTTCTCTCCCACTCCTATCACATTAGAGCCGTCCTATTGGGCGGTTCTTTTATTTTGTGAGGTGATCGTGATGAAGATAAGTGATCATCTAGATGCAGACACCAAGAAGAGGATGTACAAGAAATCAAAAAGACGTAAGAGAAGAAATAAAGAAAATCTTTCGTTTAAGGATATAGAAGGTTTGATGGGCGTTCACCGTGATCGATATGAGAGAGGACCTGGCGGGGCTATGAGGAGGAAGTAACGTAAACTGTAGGTAAGTAAAAGGTAGGATATCCAATTTTGCAAAACCAACTCAATATATCAGGAGGTGGGGTGATATGTAATGGCACGACAAAGAAGCCCTAATCGAGATAAAGCCTTTGAGATGTGGAAGAAAAGTGGCGGGTCCATGAAATTAAAGGACATTGCCGCAGAACTTGGTCTTCAAGATACTCAGATCCGAAAGTGGAAGAATCAAGATCAATGGGAATCACGTTTGAAAGGTAACGTTACTATTGACGATAAAGGTAACGTTACTAAACGAAAAGGAGCCCCTTTAGGTAACAAATTTGCTGTTGGCAATAAAGGGAATCCCAATCCACCTAATCAATTCACTGAACGGAACACATTTGCTAAAAAACACGGGCTGTTTAGCAAGTATATCCCTAAAGAAACGTTGGAGATCATGGGAACACTCGATAAAAGTGATCCGGCTGATTTAATATGGGACCAAATCCAAATTCAGTATGCAGCTATAATTCGGGCACAGAATATTATGTTCGTAACCGATAAAGAAGAAATGATTAAAGAGTTAAAACGGGAAAAGGAAAGCTGGGGAGATAAATCGAGCGGTTCTGAAACAGAATGGGAGTTTCAGTTTGCTTGGGATCGTCACGCTACTTTCCTAAATGCTCAATCAAGGGCAATGTCTGAATTACGAAGTATGATTAAGCAGTTCAATGAAATGGCTCACGAAAGTGATGAACGAAGGCTAAAACTTGAACAAATGCAACTGAATATCGAGAAAACAAAAGTTGAAGTTGAAAAGCTTTCGTCCGATGATGATAAACCAATCGAGATTCTTATTAAGCGGAAGACCTAAATTTATGCATGAATCTTGGGAAATAATCGTTTTCTAGACGAGGGAAACCCATATAATCCGGCAATGTATAAAATGATGTATGGTATAAGCTTTTTCCAATTGTGAAAAGGCCTATACATCAACGTTTTAAAAAGTGTTTATTGCGTCATATGAATATTTTACGAAATAATCTTGAATAACTATTCATGAATATGCAATGAAGGTTTGATAAACCATGATCGAAAAAGAAGTGAATCCGCATTTTGAGGATTTTATTTTTGACTGGAAGCATAAATTTTACTTCCTGGTCGGGGGGTATGGATCATCCAAGTCATATCACGTCGCATTAAAACTGATTCTAAAGCTTCTGGAAGAAAAGCGCACTGCTTTAGTTGTTCGTGAAGTTTATGACACCCATAGGGACTCTACTTATTCTCTGTTGGAAGAGATCGTCACGGATTTAGGGCTAGATGATAGGGTAAAGTGCATCACTTCACCTATGCAGGTTCGTTTCCCAAACGGCAGCAAGATTATCTTCAAGGGCATGGACAAACCGGCAAAGCTAAAGTCGATTAATAACGTCTCGATCGTCTGGATAGAGGAGTGCTCAGAGGTCAAATATGAGGGCTTCAAGGAACTTCTGGGGCGCTTACGACATCCTACTTTGCCTTTGCACATGATTCTATCAACAAACCCGGTTAGTACTTCAAATTGGTGCTACAAATACTTTTTTAAAGATAGCAAAAAGAAACATCTAGTATTGGATGATCAGGATCTTTACCGTGACCGAATAGTCGTGGTGAACAACACGTACTATCATCATTCGGTTGCTGATGATAATCTCTTTTTGCCGCCGAGTTACATTGAGCAATTGGATGAGCTGCAAACCCATGATCCAGATTTACACCGGATCGCTCGTCGTGGGAAGTTTGGGGTAAACGGGATAGTAGTGTTCCCTCAATTTCAAATACAACCACATGATACTGTTATGGCGGCTATACGTGATATTCGAAAGCCGATCGAGAGAGCTGGGATGGATTTTGGTTTTCAGATTTCCTATAACGCTTTGTTGCGCCTAGCTGTTGATCATGAACAAAAAATCCTCTATATCTACTGGGAGTACTATAAAAATCAGATGACTGATGATCGAACAGCAGAAG
>Ga0180215_1002928_pt1 | contig 16590 bp, 16 predicted proteins | sample eDN3rd37CBELigBY_FD_128871 | JGI IMG/M metagenome (GOLD analysis project Ga0180215, IMG submission 128871) | Enriched backyard soil microbial communities from Emeryville, California, USA - eDNA 3rd pass 37_C BE-Lig BY (version 2) (version 2) | ecosystem: Environmental > Terrestrial > Soil >...
ACCTATGTTTCTTCCCGCAATACATGCTCGGCTTGATGGGTATGACGCGCCGTATCAACACTTACAGCTTCGACATGGGCTGGCAGCCGCTGAACGTGCTGTCGACAGTCGGCGCTTTCTTGATGGGCGTCGCGTTCATTTTCCAAGTATGGCAAATTGCACACAGCATCAGATTCTACAAAAAAGAACAAACCGGCGATACATGGGATGGCCGTACGCTGGAGTGGTCGATTCCATCTCCTCCGCCGTTCTATAACTTTGCAAGAATGCCTAAAGTAACGAGCCAAGACGACTGGTGGGAAACGAAGCAGCGCGCAGCTGCCAGCAAATCCGCTCCAGAACTTGAGCCGCTTGAACCGATTCATATGCCTAGAAATTCCGCCGTACCATTCGTTATGTCGACATTCTGGTTCTTCGCCGGCTTCGGCTTCGTATGGGATTGGATGTGGATGACAATTCCGGCGCTTATCGGCGTCGCAATCTGCATGATCGTCCGTTCGTTTACGTACAATACGGACTACTATGTAACTGTTCCAGAAATTGAACGCACGGAAGCTGCAATAAGGGGGACGAATTAAATGGCTTATGTTGCAAAACCGGCTGAAGCGCACGGCAACGGCCATCATGATGAGCATCACGATCATGAATCCGTCAAAGTATTTGGCTTCTGGCTGTTTATAATAACCGACGTTATTTTGTTCGGTACATTGTTCGCTGTGTTCGCCGTACTTCGCGGAAACACAGCGGGCGGCCCGCTGTTCGCCGATATGATTGAGCTGCCAGGCATCATTCTATCTACCTTCATCCTGCTCACAAGCAGCTACACGAGCGGCATTGCCGTTCTGCAAATGAACAAAGGCAATGTGAAGGGGCTTATCGGCTGGCTTGCGATTACCGCATTGCTCGGCGCTTCCTTCATCTATTTGGAGGTTAACGAGTTCATTCATCTTGTTCATGAGGGCGCGGCTATTACAACGAGCGCAGCATGGTCTGCCTTCTTTACGCTCGTAGGCACGCACGGCTTGCACGTCTCGATCGGCCTTGTCTGGATGGTCGGCCTCATGCTTCAGCTGAAGCGTCAAGGCATCACGCCGGTAACGAAGCGCAAAGTAACGATTATTAGCTTATATTGGCATTTCCTGGACGTTATTTGGATCTTCGTCTTCACATTTGTATACCTGATGGGGGTGATGTAGAATGGCCAAGCATGACGCACACGCACATTCGTCGCATCATAACGGGCATGGCGACAGCCACGGCTCATTGAAGTCATATACAATCGGGTTTATTCTATCCATTATCTTGACGATCATCCCGATTGTCCTTGTCTTGAACGATCTGCTCAGCAAAACGGCAACGATCGTTGCGATTCTAATCATGGCCGTATTGCAGTTCGTCGTTCAGCTTATCTTCTTCATGCATCTGCGCGAAGAAGAATCGCCGCGCTTTAACCTGATCTCACTCGTATTCGGTCTCGTTATCGTCGTAACGGTTGTCATAGGCTCCATCTGGATCATGCTGAACAACGCGGTTGTTAACTAAAGCTCCAGCTATTCAAAAAGCCTGCCCTTTCTTCGCAAGAAGGAGGGCAGGCTTTCGTTATGCGGCTTTTATTTCGTTATGCGACCTAACGCTACGCTCAAGTTATGAACTTAAGTTCATTCGTCGTGAGGCTAGGTTCACTAATTCCAACCACTCTGCTGCAACACAACGGGATTAATGAATCTAGGTTCACTACCCGTAAACCTAGATTCATGGGCAGTGAACTTTGCTTCATTATTCACATTATTTCTGTGCGAGATCCACATTTAGTGAATATGCCTTCATTATTTAAGGCAATCCGTTCATTAAGACTCATGCACCTCAATGACTGCCCCTTCGCGGTCTGGGGAGAAAGACTCCATGTAAAGCGATCCGAAATCGGCAAACTTCCACTCATCGCCTTCCTTTGTCATCTCTACCTCGAGCCTTAGATCCTGACCGATAGCATAAAACACATTAGCCGCGAATGTGAAGGATAGCCGGCCGAGCTCCTCGTCCAGACGGACATCGCTAACCCCCCAGTAGAACGCCCGCGAAAATCGCTCTCTATGCTTCTCCATATATTTAAAGCTTTCGCGCTGCTGCGCTTGATCGCTTACCCGTTCCATAAGCTTGAGCCAGCCCTGTTCATCGAGCTCGAATGAATTGACGTTGTCGCCCACGCCGTAGAATAGAATCTGATCCAATATTTTTGCCTGCTCCATCGCCAGCTCATGCTGCTTGCCATACTCGTCGCTAATATCGATCATACTCTCAAGCGTTGCTGCGCCTTCACCGGTATCGATTCGAAAAATAAGCCTCTTCATTTCGGGCAAAGCGCTGTACATGACCAGTCTGCCGTCCGTAATTTCTATCGGAAGATCGCCCTGTATCGTAAGTTCTTCTGTTTGCATGTCGATGCCGCCTGCTGCGATGCGGAAGATGAGCGGAATAGCGCCTTCGGCTTCTGACACGGCAAACAACCGAATATTTCGCAGCGGCAATTGATGCTTGTAATATTCCGACTGATCATACTGAAGAATAAATAAATCGGTATCCTTCAGCTCCAACGTCTGCCATTGCCAAGGCTGTACATGCTCTTGCAAATGAATGGACTCCAATTGCGCGATCGTATCGCTATTGCCTTCTCTATCCGAATAGATGATCTCAAAGCGGCCATTATATATTTTGCCTATAGAATACGTCTGCGACACGGCATCGCCCTCCGATTGCAGCAGCAGCGCTCCAAAGCGCGACTGACCCTTGTACGCGACGCTAATCGCCTTTTGTTCGAGCATTGCATTTACAGGGGGCGGCTCCAGCTGCTGGTGAAGCAGCTCTGCCTGGATGGGAGGATCGGCCGCGACTTCAGGCGCTGTGCTTTCCTTTTCAGTAATTGGCGTGGAAGCTATCCCATTATTCGTCTGTGTTGCAGCCGCCGGCTCTGCTTCGGCATCACTGCAGCCCGTCGGCAGCGCAAGCATCATCAAAAAAACGGCGCAGCCCAATAAACTGCGCATGCTGGCTTTCGTCAAGTTTACTCCTCCCTGCTTGAAAGCTAAAGGTTATGGCGCAATGACATCAAGAATCTGTTCATGAAATTGTATCGTTTTCGCGTTCACCTGTTCTGCGATCGCATTCATTTTTTCTTCCGTCATTTCCTTTATGTATACGTTGATCTTGTTGCTTCTCTCATCCAATTGCAAACTGGATATGTTTAGCTCCGCCATTAAAGGGTTCAGCGTATCCATCGTTTCCATAAGCTCTATCATGCTGTTCTCGACCAAGCGATATTGGATCTTATCGTTAGGGTGTCCGTGAGCAGCGAATTCCAGCAGCTCATCGGTCATGCTCACAGTACCTATGATCAATGCTCCGTTTTCGTCCCGATAAGCTCCGCCGTAATCTGGACCTAATCGACCCACGTCTAAAGATTCGTGGTCTCTAGCCAACTGATTCGAATCGTCGTAATCTGTCGCTACCTCAGCAGCTTCTGCCTCAGGCCGATGTTCTTTCGACGAACTAGAAAAATAGTACATACCACCGACTACCATAGCCAACAGCACAATAACGATTATCCAATCGGCGGCCTTCCTGTCATTCCTAACTATAGCGCCTCTCTCCCTTCTCCTTGCTTCACATTTAGCACACTTAACCACGCGAGTCTTTGTTCTCGTACCTTCTTCTGATGACGGCTGCGATAATGAGAACTACGCCTGCCAATCCTAAGTATAGATAATAAGACGGGTGCCCATCCTTCAATAGGCTGCCACCGCCCATAATGATCGTTAATGAAATGCCTGTGCTGAGCAATAATCTCGACAGCTTCATCTTAACGGCCTCAATTCGCAATTTACTTTGTTTGTCATATTTAACAACTATAACGCTTCAGCTTCATGAAAAGTTGCGTCAGCAGCGGCGGACGTATCGGACTGCAGTTCCGGTATTTCGATAAAAAGACCCGATTCAAGCGGGCAAGCGGACTGCGAATCCGTTATTTGCGGATAAATGGAGTTTTTTTCAGTAAATTTGCCTGTATAACGGATTCTCAGTCCGCAATAAGCGAGAAATCGCTGTTTTTTAAAAATAACGGAATATATGTCCGATGGCGCTGCTGCATAGAACTTAACAAGATTGGGGGGTGAGGCGGGCATCGGACCGTATATGAAATTTCGCATTCATTGGGCTAGTTGGCGGGGACTAGCATCGGATGTATATGAAATTTCGCATTTATTGGGCTAGTTAATAGGGCTAGCGGTGGAATGTTGCGAATACAAGTCCGCTGACAACCTATCTACACGTCCGCTGCCGCCCCCCTTCCCTTCGCGAAGGCAAGGAAAGAGCTAGTCAAGCATGCACGCAAAAAAAGCGGCCGCCGAGTTAAGCCCGACAACCGCCTTATCTATAATAGTATTATACCTGTGGCACCGCTAAGCCAAGCCCTTCTGCAACCTTCGTTCCGTATTCCGGATCAGCTTTGTAGAAATGCGCGATTTGGCGCAGCTTGATTTCGTCCTTCTCAACCGGCTTCATCGCGCCTACGATGTTCGCAACGAGACGGTCGCGCTCTTCCGGCGTAAGCAGACGGTACAGATCGCCTGCTTGCGTATAGTGATCGTCGCTGGCGTAGCCTACCGCATTCGCTTGACCGGAAACCTCGAACGGCGAAGTTCTGTCAGCCGGCGACTCCTGGGCGCCGCCATAGCTGTTCGGCTCGTAGTATACGCCAGATCCGCCGTTATTGCCTCCAGCCATAAATCCGTCACGCTGATTATTATTCACTTCGGCGACCGGACGGTTGATCGGCAGCTGGTTATGGTTCGCCCCTACCCGGTAGCGATGCGCATCGGAATAAGCGAACAGGCGTCCTTGCAGCATTTTATCAGGAGAAGCTTCGATGCCTGGGACGAAATTGCCCGGCGACAGCGTCACTTGCTCTACCTCTGCGAAATAGTTCTCTGGGTTGCGGTTAAGCACCATTTGGCCAACCTCGATAAGCGGATAATCCTTCTGCGACCACACCTTCGTTACATCGAACGGATCCCAGCGGTAAGTGTCCGCGTCTTCGATCGGCATAATCTGAACATAAAGCGTCCATGACGGGAAGTGGCCCTCTGCGATGGCATTGAACAGATCCTCCGTATGGTAGTCCGGATTGGAGCCGGCAATTTGCTCCGCAAGCTTAACGTCCATGTTCTTAACGCCTTGGTTTGTTTTGAAATGGTATTTCACCCATACTGCTTGGCCTTCAGCGTTAACCCATTTGAACGTATGGCTGCCATAGCCATTCGTATGTCTCAGCGTCGCAGGAATGCCGCGGTCGGACATCAGAATCGTTACTTGGTGCAGCGATTCAGGAGAGAGCGACCAGAAATCCCATACGGCATTCGGATTCTTCAAATGCGTTTGCGGATGGCGCTTTTGCGTATGAATGAAATCCGGGAATTTGATCGCGTCGCGAATAAAAAATACCGGCGTATTGTTGCCGACAAGATCGTAGTTTCCTTCTTCTGTGTAAAATTTAACCGCGAAGCCTCGCGGGTCGCGTACCGTGTCAGCAGAGCCCAGCTCGCCGGCAACGGTCGAGAAACGGATGAACATAGGCGTTTTCTTGCCTACCTCGGACAGAAATGCCGCTTTCGTATATTGGGATACATCATGTGTAACTTGGAAGTAACCATGCGCGCCGGCGCCCTTCGCATGCACGACTCGCTCTGGAATGCGCTCTCTATTAAAATGCGCCAGCTTCTCAAGAAGGTGCACGTCTTGAATGAGTGTAGGCCCCCGCGAGCCGGCAGTCATCGAATTCTGATTATCGCCTACAGGAGCGCCCCAGCTTGTTGTTAATTTCTTACTCATATATGAACCACCTCAATAAATAGAATAATGATAACTAGTCTTATTCTAACATTTATCAAAATGAATTCAATACTATTTTATAATTATTCTTATTATCGTAATATATGAGGATTTTCTGTAGTTTTGATTTCGTCAGTTTCGCCGCTACTTCTCTACGATCTCTATTCCGCTTGGCACAACGAGCGTCAGCTGCGCATTGACATAATCCGTAACGAGCCCGCCATCCTTGCGGTCAACGGCGCCTACCATTACATACATCGTATTTCCGCTGACGGTCGTGCTTAGCCACTTATCATCCGATTGCTTCAGCTGATCAGCGGACCAGTAGCTAACTTGGCCAATCAATTGCAGCGCGCTGCTATCGGCAGCTTCGATTTCGATCGGATTTTGGGATTGGATCACAATCTTATCAATATTTACAGGAACCTCGACCTTCGACGTCGATACGAAAGCGGACCGCTGCATCGTATTCAAGCCCCTCTGTAGCTCGTCGAATACGCCGGTAGACATAAGCAGCGCCAATCCCAAGCTGACGGTGCCGATCATCCCTACGAAAAATACGCTCACCCAATCATACCGCACGACGGCTCGCGCACTTCCTGAAAATTTCAAATAGAGCAGCAGCTCCGCTCCCAGCATAATAAATACGACAGGAGCGACCCATAGCATCATTTCATACGCTTCAATATCCTGCCAAAGGGAGACGGCCAGCGCCGTTCCGATCATCATAAGCGTAATGCCCATCGATAGCGATCCCACCCGCCATGTTCGAACCGGCTCGGCCCCTTTCGGCAAGCCGGCCGCCCCGGCGGAAGAATAGGAATTGGTACCCGGCGTCATACTCATTGCACACCCTCCTCATGGCTGCCGCTCAAGGCGGCGCTTGCTTCTTCCTTGGCCGCGCGCTTCGCCTTCGTACCAAAAACGAGCCGCATGCCGATATAAATCATAATAAAAGACGTCACTGCAGTCGGTATCAAATATTTGATCTGCATATATTGCTCATAGATTTCTCGCGATAAGCTGGATGCATACTGCGATGCTACCCGATCCAGCAGGTAGTAGATGCCGAACCCAAGCAGCGCAATGCCGAACCACCGCTGATAGGGGACGAACTGCTTTAATATGGGCTCATCCGTCAGCACGCTTCGCTCGTAGCGCGACGTTTGCTGCAGCGCATCGAAGAAAGCGAAGCACCAGTAGAGCGGCAGCAGGAAGAAGAACAGCGTCAGCCTCATATTATCCATAATGTAGATTGCGAGCAGAAAACCGCCCATCAGCTGCAGACCGCGTTTTTGCAGGCCCAAGTATAAATGTCCCGCTCCCGGAAAAATCGCAAGCGAAATAGCGAGCACCTTGCTTTTCGCCCCCGATGCAATATGCCCCTCCAGCTCCTCGAATACGGATTTATCCGAAATGCTCTCGCCGCGGTGCTTCGCATGCAAAATGGCGATTACATCGAACATGCTGTATATCCAAATAACCGGAAGAGCCAGCAGGAAGACGAGCAGCGCCCCGTTGCCGACAATAGAAGTCAAAAACACAATAATGGCGAACATGCCGATAAAAGCGATCAGCAGCGTAATGCCGCGCTGCATAAGCCCGAGGCTCATATGGCCGAGTCCCGGCAAAATCGACAGCATAATCGTCCGCGACTTCTCCTGCTGCTGGTCCGCTGAAAGCATTGGCGCCGCCCCCTCCGGCGTATCGCCATATCTATAGGCGCCCTCTTGATAGGCGGGGCCGCCGATATATTTGCCCGATATGAGCGTTATGATCATATCTATCATGTTGATAAAGGCTGACAGCATCGCGACAACGAACAAAAACATGGCGGAATCATGATCAATATTGTTCGTTATTCCGAGCAGCGCCATCAGCGATATCGGCCCAAAAAAACCGCCCCCATAGATGACAAGCCGAACCGGACGGCCAAGATAACCATGGCCGAGTCCCGGAATGAACGATAGGAAAAACGCCGCGAGCGCACTTTTTTTCGTTCTCATTGCTTACACTTCCTCCTTCATTATTTCGTTCTACTATTTAAACCGTTTCGCTTGCAAGCCATCTAGCCATGATCCCGTGCGGCCGACCATCTGCTCCGACCACGACAGCCGTTCCGGCTGCTCCGGAAGCGCAATTTCCTGCTGCTGTCTGCCGTTCTGATCCAGCTTCGCGAGCGTATTCGTAATCATGCCAAAGCTGCCAGAGGCGAATAAGAGGAGCGTAATCGAAGCCGCAACCGTATAATGCGTGACCGGATGCTGCATCCATGAGCGGCGATGCTCCTTCTTATGGACGGCAGCGTGCGCAGGAGAGGTCTGCTGCTTGTGCGGCTGCTCCAATTCGAGCCGGGCGATGACCTTTTGCTCCAATCGCGCGATATCGATATCCGCATCAGGCAGAAACGCCGTCTCCGACTCCAGCGCATCCATAAACAGCCCCAAGCATACATCGCAATCGGCCATATGCCCCTCGGCGCGCTCACGCTCGCCGTCGGCAAGACTGCCTTGGATATATTGACGAATTTGTTCCTCCGTTATATGGCTATCCTTCAGCTCTTGCATGCTCTCCTTCATTCGAAGTCCTCCTTCCGCCAATGGCGCTTCATCCAGTTGCGAGCCCTATACAGCCGGGACTCGACACTTTTGCGCTCCAAGCCCGTTTCGGCTGCAATCTGCTCATACGTTTTTTCTTCCATATAATAAGCGGTTATGACCTCCCGGTAATTGTCCGGAAGCCTCGCTATCCGCTCGCGGACGAACCGCTTATCCTCATCCTCAACAGTAAGCTGCTCCGCAGCAGGCGCCGTTGCCGCCGTATCCGGCGGCTTATCCGAAAGGAACGCTCCGTCAACGAGCTCCTCCGGCTTGCGCGCCTTGCCGCGCTTATGATCGATTGCCCGATTGACCGCTATGCGCGTAATCCACGTTTTTAGACCGTCCAATCTGCATTCCGGAAGGGAGCGATATATTTGCAGCAGCACCTCTTGAGTTACATCCTCCGCGTCATGCGGGGAATGCAGTACTGCGTAGACGGTTCTATATATGTAAGGACCATATTCCTGCACGAACGGTCTGAATTGCTCGGGCCCGCCGCTCTGCACAGCTTTGATCCAGTCTGTCTCTTGAATATTGCTCCCCTCCCTTCCGTATATATAGACGCCGGGAATGCCGGGCACCCCTGCACTTTTTTAGAAAAAAATTATTAAACCTCTGAATCTTTATACCATTCCCTGAAAACAGAGAAAGCCCCATCGTTCATTCCACTAACGAAACAAACGTTGAGGCTTTCCATATTGAGACTTCGCATTGCTTGCCGAGGCGAGCCGATTTGCGGCTGCTAGCCCTCCAGCGCTTGCTTAAGCTCCTCCGGCGAACGATCCCACCACTCGGCATTATGCTCGATCAGCAGCTTGCGCAGGGCGGCCCTCTCCACAGGGCCGAGCTCGCTCAAATTGTAGCGGCGCTTAATCGCATGATCCAGCTTGTTCACGTGGTCGGCAAGAATTTTCCAGCCGCGTCGCGCCTCGCTGTCGATCAGCATTTCGCAGGCAGTGGCCCCCGCGTAGTAAGAGCCTTCCTCCATGCGGTCAACGGCAACCCATACGATCCAGCATTGACGGCCGTTCGGCGTATCCTCTTTGTTCGGCGTAAACTTGATGCCTCGCTCGATTTTGCTCTTCGCATGCATCGCGCCTACATCTATATAAGCCTCGCCGTTGTCGATCATGACACAGGCCACATTGCTTAAATCAATCGTTCCGGCGCCGAAGCCTTTATGTTGTTTATTGCTCACTACATTGAGCGATAACGATTTCTTCTCTTTCTTCTCCGGCTGTGCCGGTTGTCCAGACTGTTCTTGTCCTTCCATGCGCATATCCCACCTTCCCCATACAATAATTCCATTTTAGCTAATATTCCTCGAAAAGCAAACATATACATGCTATAGATGCTTGTCAACGGGAGGGAACCGTATCATGACTCCACGCCAAATCAAACGTATTTTACTCATAACGCTCGGTGTTGTCTTGCTTGGCTTATCGATCCAGCAGGGCTTCGGAAACGCTTGGCAATCCCAGTATACAGTAGCTATCGCCCCTGCCATGACAAATCCAGCGCCTGCCCCTGCGCCGAATTCGTCCAAGCCGCAGGCTGTCCAAGAGCCTGACAAGGCCGCGCCTAAACCGCAGTCTCTCAGCAAAAGAGTGGCCGAATACCACATTAATGTCAGCCTTCGCGACGATGCGCGGCACCTGGATGCGGAGCAGACGATCACTTGGATCAATCCCGGCAAAAAAACGGTGTCCGAGCTCTACTTTCACCTGTACCCCAATGCATTCATGTCGGACAAGACGACGTTCATGCGCGAATCCGGCGGTAAGCTGCGCGAAGACAAAGCGACGTCGAACAGCCGCGGCAGCATGCAACTGCTGACGCTGCAAACGCTGGAGGGCGAAAGCCTTCTTCCCCGCCTGCAATATGTGCAGCCGGACGACGGCAACGAAAACGACTATACATTGGCCAAGCTCCGTCTTCCTGAGCCGGTAGCGCCCGGCAAAACCGTTACGTTGAAGCTCAGCTATGAGGTCAAGCTGCCTGAAGTATTCGCCAGAATGGGCTACTACGGCGACTTCGTCATGGCAGGCCAATGGTTCCCTAAGCTTGCCGCCTATGAAACGGCCGGCACGAGAGGGCGCGCCGCCGAGGGGTGGAATGTCCATCAATATCACGGCAACTCGGAGTTTTACAGCAATTTCGGCATTTACAGCGTAAAGATCAATGTTCCGGAAGCCTATACGGTTGCCGCCACCGGCTTTCAGACAAAACCGATTACGACAAAGGACGGGCGTAAGCAGTATACCTTCTACGCAGACGATGTCCATGACTTCGCTTGGGCGGCTTCACCGGACTTTGTATACGAGGAGGCGGCGTACTCCGATACGAATATTCCCGGCGTCCGCATTAAGCTCTACCTTGACCCTTCGCATGCCGAGCTGAAGGACCGCTATATGCACGCAGCCAAGTCCGCCCTGTCCAATTACGCCAAGTGGTACGGTCAATACCCGTACAGCACGCTATCCATCGTTGTACCGCCGAAGGGCGCCGGAGGCGCCGGAGGCATGGAATATCCGACGCTGGTCACCGCGCTTGCAGCGGATAACGAAAAGCCGGGCTTTAGCCTGGAGCGCACCGTCATACACGAGATTGGCCATCAGTACTGGTACGGAATGGTCGCCTCCAACGAATTCGAGGAAGCATGGCTCGACGAAGGCTTCACCTCTTATGCAGAGGACAAAGTGATGGCAAGCGCATACGGCATGGAAGCCAATTTGCAGCTTGAGTCCAGCTATATTACAGATCCGGCACCGCTTAAGCAGTCATCCTGGTCCTATGGCAGCCATGACCGGTATGCGGAAAATGTATATATGCGCGGCAAGCTCGTGCTAATCGGCATTGAAAACCAAGTAGGCGAGCGGACGATGCAAAAAATTATGCGTACCTATTTTCAGAAATATAAATTCAAGCATCCGTCTACGGCAGACTTCCAGCGCGTCGTCGAGTCGGTTACGAAGCAGAAGTGGCAGGAATATTTCAATCAATTCGTCTACGACGATCAAATGGCCGACTTTGCGGTTGCATCGATTCAGGTGCGCCCTGTGACCGAGGACGGCAAAGAGCGGTATGAGTCGGTCGTGCTCATTAAGCGGAACGGAGGCAAAGCCGGATCAATTCCGATTATGCTTCATTTCACGGACGGCACGACGGTCATGAAATCTTGGGATGGCGAACAGAAGCATATTCAAATCAAGCAGTCCCATACTGCGCCGCTTGAGTGGGTCATGATTGATCCCGACCATACGAATGTGCTCGACAATAAAGTCATCAACAATTTTATGAAGGCGGAGCTGCCCGAGAAGACGCGCACGCGCGGCAATTTAAGCGTCGTCAAAGTGATTGAAGCCTTGCTAGGAGCGCTCGGCTGGTAAGTATACGGATGCAAGGAGTTGGACAATTATGAACAATTATATTAAGCAAGGCTGGAGCCTTTCGATTAAGCATTTCCACCTCGTCATCCTGCTGTTTCTGTATCAGCTGCTTTGGGGCATCGTCGTGTACCGCTTTGTGGATTCGGTTGTAGCTCCGCTGCTTCGCCGTTTTCCGTCCGGCTACCCGTCTGAGGCAGCGATGTCCCACTTTTTGGCCGAGGCGCAGTTTCAATTGATGAAAACGGATCTGATCTCCCCTTATTTATGGATGCTTGCCGGCCTTTTCGCCGCGCGTATGCTGCTCTCGCCGCTCATTAACGCCGGGCTGCTGCACTCCATGCATCACCAGTCCAGATCCGGAGAAGGGACCCGCTTCCTGGAGGGCATTCGCCGCAACTGGAAGCCGTTCATCCTGCTCTATTGGGGAGAAGCTATCCTGTCGCTTTCCCCCGGCGCTTGGCTGCTTCCGAAGGCGCTTGATGCGTTCCAGCAAAGCGCCTCCATCGCAAGCCTGCTGCAAAAGGTGCTGCCTGGCGCGGGATTATGGGTAATCTGGGTTTGCATCCTCCATTTGCTCTTTCTGGCCGCTCAATATGGCGTAACCTCCCAGGAAGGCATCCTTCAGCCCCTGTGGCGCGGAATCAGGCATTTCGCCTCCTATGCCGCCCTGTCCGTCATCATGTGGGGAATCAGTTCAGCGTTCAGCATGGTTACCGCGTCCGTGTCGCTGCTATGGGCCGGCCTGTTCGCTCTCATTATTCATCAAGGCTATCATCTGCTGCGTTCTCTAATGAAGGTATGGACGCTTGCCGCCCAGTTTGAATACCTGCAATCCAAACAAGCGTAAATGAAAATGCCATGTGCCCGTGCCGCTGGACTTGCTTCCAGGCGCGGGCTCTTTCTTTTTTTTAGCCTAATCTCCCTCCTCCCTCCTCTATCCTCCTCTATTCCTATAAATTAGAATTCTCTTAGTTTGCCGCCATAACGGTATAGACTCCTTCCCGTACTCATATTAAATAAACTGTAGCTCATATAAATTCGGGCAAAAAACCCTTAAATATTCGATGTTTTCACAATAAAATAAACAATATAAAACTAATCGCCAGCATATTACATGAGAATTATTAGAATTCACTCAGATTAGGAGGAGATTGACGAGAAAAAGAGAATACATCTTCAGATCAATACAAAATCTGCCTAATTCCTTAACTGGAAACGGGGGAACCACTTTGGGTGAATTGGTCTCGACGCTGATTGATTGGTGTCAGAGAGACCATAGGGAACCTTCAACCGAACCCCACAGCTAACCTCGTCGGCACCGGAAGGAGCTTTACCAATTGAAGAAGTTCACAGCACTCGTGCTGAGTCTTGTGCTGCTGCTATCTGCGCAAGTAGGAAGCGTATTCGCAAGCTCAACCAAGATGGAAGGGATCATCGACACGGCGCTAGGCAGCCCTTACAAGAGCGGCGGGACAACCGTTAAAGGTTTTGACTGCTCCGGGTTCACCACATTTGTGTTCGACCAAATGGGCATCGACTTGCCGCGCACATCGAAATCCCAAGCAACAGCAGGAACGAAGGTTGCTAAGGAAGATCTTCAAGCAGGCGATCTCGTATTCTTCGACACAGTGGGCAGCATCGACGGTGTTGTCTCGCATGTCGGCATCTACATCGGCGGCGGCGAATTCGTTCACGCTTCCACTTCCAGAGGCGTTGTTACCGACAAGCTTAGCAGCTCGTATTATGCGAAACGTTACATTACGGCACGTCGTGTAATGGATGAAGAGACGTTCGCGCAATATGCAGCTGTAGCGAAGTAACATTCCGATGCAGCAAAATGCGTGATCCAAATGCAAACGAGCCGTTTTCGCCTTCAGGCGGAAACGGCTCGTTTGCATTTGGAGCGATAAAATCGTTACTGTGCGGACGCTTGATTCATGCGCCTCTTGTTGATAACAAACATACCCACCAGCAATAAAAGCATAACGCCAACTAAGACGCTAATAAACCATAAGGTCGTACCGATCGAATAGTTGTCCAAGAACCAGCCCGTCGCTTTAGGAAAGAGCGCTCCGCCAAGTCCGCCGCAGGCGACGAGTATGCTCGTCGTCCGCTCCGTCATCCCTGGCAGCATCTCGTTGGCATAGACGAGCGCGATGCCGAATACCCCTGAAAACAACAGCCCGCTCAATACGATGCAAGCGAGCATCCAGCTAAGGCCGTTCATAAGCGCGAATAGAACGAATACGGCCGATGCTCCGACGACCGCTATACCCAAATACCGTACGTATCCGACCCGGTCGGCGATTGCCCCTGCAAACAAACGGCCGACGACCATCATGCCCCAGAACAGGCTGAGCGCAGCCGCAGCTCCCGCTTCCGGCATGCCTTCCCGCAAAATTAAGAAGGACGGCAAATAGTTGGAGAAGCTCATCTCCATCCCTACATATACCATGAAGAAAAGGGCCGCAAAGAGTAAAAACGGAATCGCACTAAGCTCGTAGCCGAACAGCTTGCCTTTCGCTTCAAGCGGCGTTCTCTTGACTGCCGCATGAGCCTCATCACGCTGCTCCTTAGGAACGGGGCCGAGCTTTTCATCCATATCGCCGAATGACATGGTGAACCATAATACGAATGTAATGCCCGATAACGCCGCGAGTATAGGGAAGGACAGCTGCCATACATGCTGCTGAATAAGGAAGGCGACCGCGATTGGAATAGCAAGGGCGCCTACGCCAAAGAACGTTTCCAGCCTGCTCATTGCCGACGCTTTCCCGTTCTTCACCGAATCGATAATCATTGCCCCGACCACAGCTTCGATCATTCCGAAGCCGAAGCCGGCCATTGGCGCAATGGCCAGCATAAAGCCCCATGGCAGGAGCAGGCTGTAAGCAGCCTCGCCAAGTGTCAAAGCGCCGAATGCGATAAGCACCGTTGTTCTTTTTCCGAATCGCGATGTAAGCGACGGCGCAAGCAATACGCCAACAAGAAAGCCGAGAAACTGATTCATAATCCACTGGCCGCCGTCTTTATATGTAATTCCGTAATGCTCGATGAGCTGTTCAAGCAAGGCGCCGCCTACAATATGAGCGATACCAATCGTTAAATAGGACAAGCAGCCGAGCCAAAGCAGTTTTTTCATGCCATAAATCTCCTTGATCCGATCACGTCGTGTTGCGCTGCGTCATCTGTTATATTAAAAATGCGCCCTAGTTTCTGTAACCTATGCAACTTATCTTTAGGAGGCAGCCGTTATGCCTGATGAACAAAGCTCCATCTATTATAAACGAAATCTGCCGGCAATGACCATACGCCCGCTCGATATTTCCCATTGCGAGCTCATTTGCGGCTGGCGTTATGCTCCCCCTTACGATGTATATCAATGGCCAAGCTGGGCTGATATGCAAAAAGACGGAATCGAATTTGCCGATTCCGCCATTCGCGATGCGCAGTATGCCGCTGTCGTTCTTGCAAGCAGCGAGCTTATCGGGTATGCGCAGTTTTTTCCGATGCTGAACGTCACTCGTCTGGGGCTCGGGCTTCGGCCCGACCTATGCAGCAAGGGCATCGGCCCTTCGTTTGTCCGGACGATCGCGGAGGAAGCCCGCAGAAGAGCGCCCGGCCATGAGATCGACCTTGAGGTATACAGCTGGAACGACAGAGCCGTCCGCGCTTATGAAAAAGCCGGCTTCCAAATTGCCGATACGTATGAACGCCCGGATAAAGGAATGCTTGTTACATGCCACTGCATGGTATATGTTCCCAGCCTATAGCCAGCCAGTAACGGGATTACAGCCGCTCCAGCTGTCGTTCCATATCTTGAATATCGGCGAACAGAATGCAGCCTGAGCTTATGAGCGCCGATACGGTGCGGATCCACATATGGGAGTCGAGGTCGGTGTACGGCCTCGACACGATCGCATGCTTGCCCTCTTCGTTAAGCTGCACATAATTCGGGACAAAATATGGCCGCCAGCTCCAATTGACGCCCCGGTACTGCTCCTCCTTGCGCCAATGCCGATCCGACTCGCGCACATAGTTCGAGCAGAGCTGAATCCCTTTTTCATTACATATATAAATGCGAATGCATTGCCCGCCTAGCTGCGGAAGCAAATTCTCGATCCACGCGTCAGCCGCGTCGAAGGACAGCTCCTCGCCTAGAAAGCCTTCGCTTATGCGATATTCGGCGAGATTTCCGGCGAGCTCATCGGCTTGATTCTGCCAATAGCGTTCCTGCCCAATTATACGTTCGATATTCCAATCCAGCTCCGACTCAATTAATGACGCGAAGCTATCCTCCGGCAAAAAGTCCGGTCCCGCCTTGGCGAACAGAAACCCCTGCACATAGCGTGCGCCCACTTGAATCGAACGAGCCAAATCCTCCTTCGTCTCCACGCCTTCCACGAGCATGGATGCGCCGATCTGGTCGGCCAGCTCTGATAAGGAGCGAAGGACGCTGAAATAACCGTCATGCGTTGCGCTCTTCTTAATTAAATGCATATCGATCTTCATCAAATTCGGCTGCAGCTGCGCAATCCGCTCCATATTGCTGAAGCCGCTGCCTACATCATCTATTGCAATAAGGCAGCCGCGTTCACGGTAGCGGTCAACCACGCTGCGAAGCTCGTCCATACAGCCATTGAAGGCTTCCTCCGTCACCTCAACGACAATTCTCCTCGGGTCAATTTCGTATTTATCCAATAAGATAAACGTATATTTCT
>Ga0180215_1002929_pt1 | contig 16589 bp, 14 predicted proteins | sample eDN3rd37CBELigBY_FD_128871 | JGI IMG/M metagenome (GOLD analysis project Ga0180215, IMG submission 128871) | Enriched backyard soil microbial communities from Emeryville, California, USA - eDNA 3rd pass 37_C BE-Lig BY (version 2) (version 2) | ecosystem: Environmental > Terrestrial > Soil >...
ATGACCGCCAGCACAGCCTGATACCTCTGCTCAGCCACAGACAACTCCCTCATATCGGGAGTGTTACCCATCAGCCGGAGACAGTGTCACCCATCACCCGAAACACTGTTACCCATCAGGCGAAACCCAAATGGAACCAATCAGGCGAAGTCATACAACACAGTGGAGCCGCCTGTCAGAATCGAACTGACGACCTTCTCATTACGAGTGAGATGCTCTACCGACTGAGCTAAGGCGGCGTGCTTGCGGCTTTCGCCGCTGGCACAGCAAGAAAGCTTACCGGATGATCGGGCATCCGCTGGCCGTCAACAGTCCGGGTCTTTCTCGGGAACAGACCCGTCGATGAAGTACCCGTCAACCGCGTCGTTGACGCACGCGTTCGACTTGTTGTAGGCCGTGTGACCCTCACCGTTGTAGGTCACCAGGTGGCCGTTCTCCAGCTGGTCAGAAAGCGACTTCGCCCACTCGTACGGGGTCGCTGGGTCGTTCGTGGTGCCCACCACGACAATTGGCCCGGAGCCAGCAGCGACAATCGGAACCCGCTCCCGCGTTGCGGGGAACGGCCACTGCTCGCACGACGTGCCCCCGTACGACATCTGCGGCCCAAGCACGGGAGCAAGCCTGGCCAGTTCCTCGGCCTCAGCATGAAGGGTCTCACGCGTACTGGTCGACACGTAGTCGAGACAGTTGATCGCGATGAAAGCCTCTGTCTTGTTGTCTTCGAAGGTGCCGTCGGCAGACCGCCCGTAGTAGGAGTCCGCCAGCTGGAAGGCAAGATCGGCACGGCCGCTCATCACCTCGACGAACAGGTCAGTGAGATAGCCCCACGTCGAGACACTGTAAAGAGGAAGAATCAGGGCGTTGAACATGGCACCACTGCCGAGCATCCGCCCATCGGTCGCCCGCAGCGGGCTCTCATTGAGGCTGTCAAACAGGGCCCGGATGTCTTCCATCGCCTCATCGACGCTGCCCCGGAACGGGCACTCGGTACCGGTCATGCAGTCGGCGATGTACGCACGCAGCGCGCTCTCGAAGCCCTGGGCCTGGGTCGCCGTCACCTCGAAATCAGTGGTGGCCGGGTCGACTGCGCCGTCTAGAACCATGCGTCCCGTCTTCGTGGGATACAGGTCTGCGTAGGTGGCACCGAGCAGCGTTCCATACGAGTAACCGAGGTAGTTCAGCTTCTCGTCGCCGAGAATAGCCCGCAGCAGGTCAAGGTCACGTGCCGCGCTCGTGGTGTCGACGAAACCGAGCAGGTCGCCGGTGTGCTCCAGGCACGCCTGCGCGAACCGGGCAGACGACTCCTCAAGGTCGTCGATCCACTCCTCTGAGCCCACGGTCTCAGGCGAGAGGTCGTACAGGTACGCCGTCAACTCATCCGGATCGTCGTAGCAGTCGACAGCCGACGACTTGTTCACCCCGCGCGGGTCGAACCCCACGATGTCGAAATTCGACTGCAGGCGGGCAGACACCGCGAAGTCCAGGCTGTCGCGAACGAACTCGTACCCGGATGCGCCCGGACCGCCCGGGTTCACCAGCAGCGACCCCGTGCGCTCGCCGGTCGAAACCTTACGAATCAGGGCGAGTTCGATGCTGTCGCGCGACGGGTCACCCCAATCGAGAGGAGCCTCGGCTGTCGCGCACTGCAGCCCACCCTCACACGCCGACCACGTCAACACCTGGTTGTAGAAGGGTTGCAGCTCCGCCGACACCTTCTCACCCGTTGGCGTCGACTTCAGGGGAACACCCCCACCGAACCATGCCGCACACCCACTCAGCGAGAGCGCACCCACCAGCAATGCACCGACCAGAGCGGTGCGACGGGCCACCCTCACGAGACCGAACCAGACGGCTGGCCAAGACCGGTGACTGTCACGAGCATGGCCTCCAAGGCCAGGGCGGGAGCCACGTTGCCGTTGATGCGCGTGCGTGCGGTGGCGATCGCATCCATCACCGCCAGCGTCTGCTCCGGCCTTCCCTCCTGCGCAGCCCTCTCCACTCGCGGCCGGATGCTCAGGTTCACCATCTCGACGTCTGCACCCAGCTGCAGCAACAGAATGTCGCGGTAGAGCGAGAGCAGGTCGACCATGATGCGGTCGATGCCATCGCGCAGACTGCGGGTTGCTCGCCTCTTCTGGTCTTCCTCCAGCGCCTTGAGCTGCCCCCGCAGGGCAGGCGGAATGGTGCCGCCCGGCTCGATACCAAGCGATCGGAGGGCGCTCTCGCGCTCCTCAGCGTCACGCTCGGCAGTGATGGCCTTGGCATCCTCCCCCGCCAGTTCGAGCAGCGTGCCCGCCGCGATAACCGCATCAGAGACAGTGCGGATGCCCAGGGCTACCTCCAGGGTCTGGCTTCGCCTGCGTCGTGCGTCGTCACTGGTCGCCAGCCGATGCGCCATACCGATGTGGCTCTGGGCCTCCCTGGCCGCCTGCATGGCGATCTCCGGGTCAACACCGCCGCGGGCGGCGATGAGTGCCGCAACGTCTGCGACCGACGGCACCCGCAAGCGCACCGTGCGCACTCGCGACCGGATGGTGGGGATGAGGTCGGCCTCGCTCGGGGCGCACAGAATCCAGACAGTGCGCGGCGGCGGCTCCTCCAGCGCTTTGAGCAGAACGTTCGAGGTGCGCTCCGTCATCCGGTCAGCGTCCTCAACGACCATCACCCGGTATCGGCTCACGGACGGCGAGAACTGCGATGCGGTGACCAGCTTCTTGACGTCCTCCATCTTGATGATGACGCCCTCCGTGCTGAGAACGGCGAGGTCGGGGTGCGAGCGCGCCTCCACCTGCCGCGTCGTCGCCTCGTCGCCATCCGGACCCTCCGGGCTGAGCAGGGCAGCAGCGAACGCGAACGCCAAGTTCGACCTGCCGGAGCCGGGCGGGCCGGTGATGAGCCAGGAGTGGGTCATGCCGTTCTCGCCGAAGGCAGACGAGGCCCCGGCGACGGACGACGCCGCAGCAGCACGGAACACCGCGATCGCCTCGGCCTGGCCGGTCAGGTCGTCCCACACAGACATGCCTCAAGCCTAAGCGCAGCACCCGACGCTGCGCCCCGCCCTGCGTTACCGGAGGAGCGGCTCAACCCGCGCACGGATGGCGTCGGAGATCGACTGCATGCTCGCCGTGGCGTCCAGCACCAGGAACCGCTCCGGCTGCGCATCGGCCAGCTCGAGGAAGCCTGCACGCACCCGCGCGTGAAAGTCGTCGTGCTCCGCCTCCAGTCGGTCGTACCTGGTGCGCGTCTTCAGGCGGCCGCGCCCGGCCGCACTGTCAAGGTCAAGCAGGATCGTGAGGTCGGGCATGAGCCCCTCTGTCGCCCACAGCGACAGGTCACGGATCTCGTCACGCTCCAGCACGCGTCCCGCCCCCTGGTACGCGACGGATGAATCGAGGTAGCGGTCCTGCACCACCACTTCACCGCGCTCCAGGGCGGGCCGCACCTTGGTGGCGATGTGGTGGGCCCGATCGGCTGCGTAAATGAGCGCCTCAGCTCGCGGCGCTATGTCTCCGCGGCGGTGCAGCACGATCTCGCGCAGCTCTTCGCCGAGCTCTGTTCCCCCCGGCTCTTTCGTCTGCATGACTGTGCGACCGGATGCCCTCAGCCAGTCGACCAGAAAGCGTACCTGCGTCGACTTGCCCGAGCCGTCCCCGCCCTCGAAGGTGATGAAAAGGCCGCTCACGCTAGCCGGCCGCCCCGTCGATCGACTTCGGCACTCCGGTCTTCTTGGCTGCGGGCTTCTTCGCTGCTGCCTTCTTGGCTGGGGCCTTCTTCGCCGGCGCCTTCTTCTTGGCCGCAGGCTTCTTGGCCGGGCCCTTCGCCCGCTTGTCTGCCAGCAGCTGAACGGCACGGTCGAAGTCGATCTCCTCGATCGTCTCTCCGCGCGGAATGGTGGCGTTGGTCGTGCCGTCCGTCACGTATGCACCGAAGCGGCCGTCCTTGATCTTGATGGCCTTTCCGCTTTCGGGGTCTGGCGCGTCGAACTCCTTCAGCGCGCTCGACGCCCGCCGGTTGCCGTACTTGGGCTGGGCGAACAGTTCGAGTGCCCCCGCGAGGTCGATGTCGAAGATCTGGTCTTCCTCGGTGAGCGACCTCGTGTCGGTACCCTTCTTCAGGTACGGCCCGTAGCGCCCGTTCTGCGCGGTGATCTCCTCACCCGACTCGGGGTCGACCCCTACAACGCGCGGCAGGTCGAGCAGGCGGAGCGCCGTTTCGAGGTCGATCGTCGCCAGGTCCATGCTCTTGAAGATGGATGCGGTGCGCGGCTTGGGTGCCGCAGCCTTCTTCGCAGGCTTCTTCCTGGGCTTCTCGATCACTTCACCCGTGGCTGGGTCGACTGTCTCGCCGTCAAGCGTCGCAGTCTCTGCCTGTTCGCCTTCCGGTTCAGGGTCGAGCTCGGTCACGTACGGACCGAAACGGCCGTCCTTTGCCACGATGTTCTTGCCGTTGGCAGGGTTCACCCCGATGATGCGGTCGCCCACCACCGGGGCATCCACCAACTCCTGAGCCTTCTCGGGCGTGAGTTCGTCAGGCGCGAGGTCTTGCGGAAGGTTGATCCGCCTCGGGGTGCCGTCTGCGGCATCCGGGTTCGGAACCTCGAGGTATGGCCCGTACTTGCCGATGCGCAGCGTGATGTCGTCTGTGATCGCGATCGAGTTGATCTGGCGTGCATCGATCTCGCCGAGGTTGTCGATCACCTTGCGCAGGCCGCGGTGGGTCTCGTTGCCGAAGTAGAACCCGTTCAGCCACTCCACCCGGTTCTGGTCGCCGCCGGCGATGTCGTCGAGGTCGCTCTCCATTTCGGCCGTGAAGGCGTACTCGACGAGGTCGCCGAAGTACTGCTCGAGCAGGCGGATCACCGAGAACGCGATCCAGTTGGGCACGAGCGCCTGGCCCCTGGGGGTGACGTAGCCGCGGTCGACGATGGTGGAGATGATGGCAGCGTACGTCGACGGGCGCCCGATGCCGAGCTCCTCCAGCGTCTTCACCAGGCTTGCCTCGGTGTAGCGGGGCGGCGGGCTGGTCTCGTGGCCTTTCGCCTCCACCTCTTGGGCGGTCAGCGACTGGCCCTCGGCGAGCGGGGGAAGTTTGGCGTCTTTGGCGTCGCGGGCGGCGTCGCTGCGCTCCTCGTCGGTTCCCTCCTCATAGGCCTGAAGGAACCCTCGGAAGGTGATGACGGTTCCGCTCGCGGTGAGCTCGGCAACGGTGCCGTCTGCAATGGTCGCGGTAATGCTGACGGATGCCGTGGAGCCCTTCGCGTCGGCCATCTGGGATGCGATGGTGCGCTTCCAGATGAGTTCGTACAGCTTGAAGTCGTTGCCGCGAAGCTCGCCCTGCAGTTCGCTCGGGGTGCGGAAGGTGTCTCCGGCTGGCCGGATGGCTTCGTGCGCCTCCTGGGCGTTCTTGCTCTTGCTCGCATAGACGCGAGGCTTGTCTGGAACGTTCTCGGGCCCGTACAGGGCTGCAGCCTGCGAGCGGGCCGCGTTGATGGCCTGCTGCGACAGGTTGAGCGAGTCCGTTCGCATGTAGGTGATGTACCCGTTCTCGTACAGCCCCTGCGCGACGCTCATGGTCTGGCGGGCCGAGAAGCGCAGCTTGCGCGCGGCCTCCTGCTGCAGGGTGGAGGTGCTGAACGGTGCCGCCGGGCGACGCGTGTACGGCTTCGACTCGACGGATGCCACCGTGATGGTGGTCGTGTCTGCGCGGAGGGCGGCTGCGAGGGTCTGGGCCGACTCTTCGTTGAGAGCACGGGCATCCGTCTTCAACTGCCCGTGATCGTCGAAGTCGCGACCGGATGCGACCCGCTTGCCGTCGATCTTGTTGAGTCTCGCGCTGAACGCCGCTGGGCCCGCCGCCCCTGAGCGGTCGTGCGGCGCGAGCTCCGCCGTGAGGTCCCAGTAGGTGGCGCTGATGAACGCGAGTCGCTCGCGCTCACGGTCGACCACCAGACGGGTGGCTGCGGACTGCACGCGGCCGGCAGAGAGACCCGGCCCCACCTTGCGCCACAGCACCGGCGAGATCTCGTAGCCGTAGAGACGGTCGAGGATGCGCCTGGTCTCCTGCGCATCTACGAGCGCCGTGTCGAGGTCCCTGGGGTTCTCCTGTGCCCGCTGGATGGCTTCCTGCGTGATCTCGTGAAACACCATGCGCTTCACGGGAACCTTCGGCTTCAGCACCTCGAGCAGGTGCCAGGCGATGGCTTCACCCTCGCGGTCCTCATCAGTTGCGAGGTAGAGCTCGTCGGCGTCTTTGAGGGCTCGCTTGAGTTCCGTGACCGTCTTCTTCTTCTGGTCGGAGACCACGTAGTACGGCTGGAACCCGTTCTCCACGTCGATCGAGAACTTGCCGAGGGGCCCCTTCTTGAGCTCGGCGGGAAGGTTCTTGGGTTCGATGAGGTCACGAATGTGGCCGACGGATGCCTGCACCTCGTATCCGTCGCCGAGGTACTGGGCGATCGTCTTCGCCTTGGCAGGCGACTCGACAATGACCAGTTTCTTCGTGCCTGACACCGGACTCCTCATTAATGGCTCGGGAAAAATTGGGGCTTGACAGACGAAACCATACACATAGAAACCGCATGCACTGTTATTCGGCCTGCATAGTTTCAGCCGGGATGTGCTGAGCTCGCGGGCCCCGCGGTGGCTGCTGCGACCAGGCTGAACCCCAGCACCCTGCCCTCCGCAAGCACCGTCACGATGAGCCCGTCTGCCTCGCACGCGAGCAGGGTAGCGTCGTTCGCTCGCGCCACCATCGCAGCCGAATCGCACGGCTGGCCGGGCGTGCGCCCGACCGCCACGTCGGCCGCGGCGAGCGCCGCCGAGTCTGCGGCTGCCGCCAGGTGGCTCCTTGCCACGAGCACCACCCAGAGGGGAGACACAAGGGCGACCATGCCGAGCACTCCCGCCATGATCGCGACCACGAGGATTGACCCGGAGCCCCTCTCGCACCTGATGCGGGCGGTCACCAGGCGGGCTCACTCAGGGCGCAGCCGGTAGCCGACAGCGTGAGCTGTGCTGGCCCGAGTGGAGCAGGAGCCTCCAGCGTGATGCAACTGACTCCCCCGCGCTCCGTTCTGCTCGCCGTGGCGAGCGGGGCAAGCTGGCGGATGCGCTGGGTCACCGTGGCAGGCGACTCACCGCGCGAGACCGAGCGGGCGGCAGCAGCAGCCGCGTCTTGGAGGCTGAGCTGTCGGCTCACGAGCTGTCCGGCGCTGAGGCAGAGGGCAAGCACCAGAACGACCGCTGGCATCGCCGTCGCGAACTCCGCCGTGACGGAGCCTTGCTCGCGCGACATCATCAGCCGGCGAACGTCAGTGCCTGCTGGATCAGGTCTGTGAGGATGCCCCTCACCTCGTCGCTTCTCATGATCACCACGAGCAGCCCGGCGAACCCGACGGCGGCCATGATGACGATCGCATACTCAGCAGTGGCGGCCCCGGCATCGCGACGCCCGGGCAGTCTCGTGGTCACCGCGTCGACGATTCGCTTGAGTCTGTTGATCATGATGTGCCTTCCTATCGACTCGGAAGCCTTCGCATCCGTGACCTCAAGCCTTCTGGGGTGGAGTGATCCGCGCTGGCGTTGGTCGCGCATCCGTGGAGCCCCTCAGAAGTTCGCCACTGTGGACGAGATGACGGCGACCATGAGAGGAGCAACCCCCAGCAGCATGAAGGCGGGAAGGATGCACAGCCCGAGCGGCAGCATGAGGGTCACCGACAGCGTCGCTGCCCGCCTGGCACCGTTGCTCCTCGACCGCCGACGCGCCTCCTCGGCCTCTGAGCGCAACAGCACCGCTGCGGGAACGCCGGCCCGACGCGACAGCCCCAACACGTCGTCGACCACCCGACGATCATCCGAGGCGGGGATACCGGATGCCTCGCACGCGCGGTCGACCGCGCGCACTGCGCGCTCTGTCGACGCCCCTCCGCTCACTGCGATCGCGACGAGGTCCAGCACGAGCCCCGGAGTCGCGTCACCACGGCTTGCGGATGCCAGAAGCCGGCGGTTCCATATTCTGGCCGCGCACATGAGAGCGCTGCCGACCAGCAGGCAGAAGAATCCGATCGGCGTTCCGAACAGGGTGCCGACGGTGTCGAACCCCAATGCAGCGCCGAAGAGCACGCCGATCGCCGGCAGAGCCATCACCATCTTCGCCGTGGCCACAGGGCCCGCCAGCGCGACCTGCACCTCTCGCTCGGTCTGAGCGAGGTCACGCAGCGCCGACGCGAACTCGTCCAGCGTCGATGCGAGCGGAGCGCCAGCATCCGTGGCGACCGACCATGCTGCGGCGAGCCCTCGCCAGCCGCCGCTCGACCTCGCAGTGTCACCGCCAGCGTGGTCAAGCGCACTCATGATTGCGCCCTGAACCTGCCCGCCCTCCTGCGCCGTCGCAGCCACGAGCGAGACGGTTGCCGCACCATCACGAGACGGATCCGCATCCGGCCCCGCGTCGGCCAGATACCCCCAGGCGGACGTAGGGGGCACACCGGCCGTGAGCAGAACGGCGAGCCGCTGCACGACAGACGCCAGCGCGTCCAGCTCGTCTGCGGGCTGCGGCGAGCGTCGGGTCATCCCGGGCTGTCCGCCGTCACAGCACGAACGGCCAGACGGCCCGCGCCGTCGAGGGTGAAGCTGCCAACCTCCATGAGCCGTCTGGTGCCGTGTTCCCTGCCCAGGTGCAACACGGCGTCGATCGCGCTGACCGTCTGCCTCGCGACGGCCGTCGGGCTCATGTCGGCCAGGGCGCCGAGCGCCTCAAGACGCGCCGGAACATCCGCCACCGAGTTGGCGTGCAGGGTTCCCGCCCCACCGTCGTGGCCCGTATTGAGCGCCGAGAGCAGCTCGCGAATCTCGGCACCACGGCACTCCCCCAGCACCAGCCGATCCGGTCGCATGCGCAGCGCCTCGCGCACGAGCCGGTCAAGCCCAACCGCACCGGCGCCCTCGAGGTTCGCCTGGCGCGATTCAAGAGCCACGAAATGGGGATGTTCAATGCGCAGTTCCGCAACATCCTCGATCGCAACGATGCGCTCGTCCTCCGGAACGCTCGACAGCAGAGCAGACAGCAGCGTGGTCTTGCCGCTGCCTCCTGCACCGCTGATCAGGATGTTGGCACGCCGCTGCACGAAGCGCGTCACGACCTCGCGGGGAACGGTGTCGAAGAAGCCCGCCCGCTCGAGTTCGTCGAGACCGAGGTGCTCGACACGCGGCAGCCGGATAGAGAGCAGTGTTCCCGACGGAGAGAGTGGAGGCAGAACGCTGTGCACCCGGATGCCGTCGTGCAGCCGCACGTCGACGCACGGGGTGGCCTCGTCGATGTGCCGACCGCCCGCGGCGATCAATCGCACCGCGAGGTCGCGCAACTCCGCCTCGCGCAGCGGCGCAGACTGGCGGCGTTCCATGCCTCGCCCGCGATCGACCCACACCCCTCCCGAGCCGTTGACGAAGACGTCGGTGACGTCTGGATCTTCCACGAGCTGGGTCAGCGGCCCGAATTCGGAGAGCGCGGAGCCGCCTATTCCGTTACGTACCCCTAATGAAATATTTGTACCCCGAAATGACGGGTCAACCCCGGGAGCTCGCGCTACGAATCGCCCCGATTCCACTGCGTCCTGTAACAGTTGTTGCTCGTGTGACTGGATGGACGAGAGTGAATCGGAGGAGGGAAAGTTGGCCATGCCGACAGAGCCTACGAACACCAAACAGCCGGGCGAACGGATGCGATCGCATCCGCCACTTCCCCCACAAATTCAGGGCTGTGGAGGAGAAGTCGACCAGTACGGCTGTGGCGGGGCGACGAGAACTGCGGCTTAACAGAGAGGGGCGGCGCCGGTTGGGGGAAACCTGACGCCGCCACAGCAGCGCAGGATTGGGGGGAATCGCATGGCGCTGCCAACCAGATTCTCATCCGGTTTGCTAAGTGTACCCCAGCAACCCCTGCGCGCAACAGGAAAAACAACGAATCCGCTAGTCTCGAAAACGGCTGGCGGCAGTCGCAGAATATAGGCATTGCAAAGGAGCAAACAGACGCTATGGACACCATCGACAGCCTTCAGCACGAGAGCCGCACCTTCCCACCCAGCGCAGAGTTCACAGCGGCCTCACAGGCCAAGCCGAGCCTGTACGACGCGGCTGCAGCAGATCCCGAAGCGTTCTGGGCCGAGCAGGCCCGCGAGCTGGTGCACTGGCACAAAGACTTCACCCAGACCCTCGATTGGACCCAGGCCCCGTTCGCCAAGTGGTTCGCAGACGGCGAGCTCAACGTGGCGTACAACTGCCTTGACCGGCATGTGCTCGCTGGCCGTGGCGACCGCGTCGCCTTCTACTGGGAGGGCGAGAACGGCGACACCCGCACCCTCACCTACTCCGACCTCACCGCCGAGGTGAAGAAGGCAGCCAACGTTCTACTCTCACTCGGCATCCGCTCCGGCGACCGCGTTGCCGTATACCTGCCGATGATCCCAGAAGCCGTCGTCTCGATGCTGGCTATCACCAGGATCGGGGCCATCCACTCGGTGGTCTTCGGCGGTTTCAGCGCCGACAGCATCCGCTCCCGCGTCGAAGACGCGAGCGCCAAGCTCGTGATCACGGCAGACGGAGGCTGGCGCAAGGGCCGCGTGTCAGCGCTCAAGCCCACCGTCGACGAGGCCCTCGCCAAGGAGGGCACAGGCAGCGTCGAGAAGGTGCTGGTGGTCAAGCGCTGCGGCAACGACATCGACTGGACGCCCGGCCGCGACCTCTGGTGGCACGAGCAGATGGATGCCGCGGCACCAGAACACGAGGCAGTGGCCTTCCCGGCCGAGCACCCCCTGTACATCCTCTACACCTCGGGAACCACCGGGAAGCCGAAAGGCATCCTGCACACGAGCGGCGGGTACCTCACGCAGTGCGCGTTCACCCACAAGAACGTGTTCGACCTGAACGCGGAGACCGACGTCTTCTGGTGCACGGCAGACGTGGGCTGGGTGACCGGACACAGCTACGTCGTGTACGGGCCGCTGGCCAACGGCGCGACCCAGTTGCTCTACGAGGGCACCCCGGAGACCCCACACCCCGGCCGCTGGTGGGAACTCATCGAGAAGTACAAGGTGAGCATCTTCTACACGGCGCCCACCGCCATCCGCTCGTTCATGAAAACCGGTCGTGAGGTGCCAGACCGGTTCGACCTGTCGAGCATCCGCCTGCTCGGATCGGTCGGTGAACCGATCAACCCCGAGGCGTGGATCTGGTACCGCGACGTGATCGGCGCGGGCAAGACGCCCATCGTCGACACGTGGTGGCAGACCGAGACAGGCGCCATCATGGTGTCGCCCCTCCCGGGCATCACGAGCACCAAACCGGGTTCAGCGCAGGTCCCGCTGCCCGGGATCGCCGTCGACGTGCTGAACGAGAACGGCGAGCCGGTGCAGAACGGACACGGCGGGCTGCTTGTGGTCACACGGCCGTGGCCGTCGATGCTCCGCGGCATCTGGGGCGACCCCGAGCGCTTCATCGAGACCTACTGGGAGAAGTTCGACGTTCCCGGTGCCACAAACCGGCGCATGTACTTCGCGGGTGACGGGGCGCGACGTGACGAAGACGGCGACATCTGGCTGCTCGGCCGCGTCGACGACGTGATGAACGTGTCAGGCCACCGCCTGTCTACAGCGGAGATCGAGTCTGCCCTGGTGTCGCATCCGATAGTGGCGGAGGCCGCCGTGGTCGGCGCAACAGACGAGACCACGGGACAGGCGGTCGTCGCGTTCGTGATCCTGCGTGCAGACCAGGAGGATGCGCAGACACCGGAGGAGGCGAACGCCATCCTGCGCGCGCACGTGGCGGAGCAGATCGGCGCCATCGCCCGCCCGAAGCACGTCTACGTGGTGACCGAGCTGCCGAAGACCAGGTCAGGCAAGATCATGCGGAGGCTGCTGCGCGACGTCGCTGAGGGTCGCACCGTCGGTGACACCACCACGCTCGCCGACACGACCGTCATGCAGATCATCACCGACAAGCTGACCGGCGGCGTGCGCAAGAACTAGCGTGCATCGCAAGCGCGGCGGCGGTTGGTCGTATGGATGCGGCGGCTCCGTTTACCGCCAGAGCATTCATGCGACCAACCGCCGCCAACGAGTCAGGCGAACTCGAGCGTGAGCTCCACCTCGACTGCAGTGTCGAGGGGTAGGGATGCGACGCCCACGGCGCTCCGTGCGTGTGCACCCTGGTCGCCGAAGACCTCCACGAGGAACTCGGATGCTCCGTTGATCACCCCGGGCTGGCCGGTGAACGACGGGTCGGATGCCACGAACCCCACGACCTTGACGACGCGGGTCACGCGGTCGAGGGAACCGATGACGGACTCGGCGGCGGCGAGCGCGTTCAGCGCGCAGATGCGCGCAAGGCCCTTGGCGGTCTCGGGGGAGACGAGGCCGGCGCCCTCGCCGACCTTGCCCGTTGCCGACATGGCGCCGCCAACCATCGGCAGCTGACCCGAGGTGAAGACCAGGTTGCCCGACACCACCGCGGGCACGTATGCGGCGACTGGGGCAGCAACCGTGGGCAGTTCCAGCCCGAGCTCTGAGAGGCGGTCAGCGATCTTCGACATTCAGGGTTCCTCCGTTTTTTCGCGCTTCAGGTATGCCACCAGCCCACCTTCGGGCCCCTGCACCACCTGCACCAGTTCCCACCCCTGTGCGCCCCAATTGTTGAGGATTGCAGAAGTGTTGTGCACGATGAGTGGCGTAGTCAGGTATTCCCAGTTTGGCATCACGGCGTCCGTTCAGGTTTTTCGGCGGTTCCATCCCCTACCCTAGAGGCTATGTCTGCCCAAAAACTGAAGCCAGGGGGCGTGGTCAGCGGCATTGCCGGACTGCTCGGCCTCAGTGTCGTCGCCGGAATTCTTGTGACAGCAATGGTTACCCCGGCCATCGCCGTGACCGGCCTGACGGCCCAGAGCTCCATCGGCATCTTCAACAGCCTGCCCGACTACATCACGCTCGACGCCCAGAACCAGAAGAACACCATTTACGGTGTCGACAACAACGGCGACCCCGTGCCGTTCGCCACGGTGTACCACCAGAACCGTGAAGAGATCACCTGGGACCAGGTGAATGAGAACGTCAAACTCGCAACGCTCGCGGCGGAAGACCGCCGCTTCTATGAGCACGGCGGCGTCAACATCTCGTCGACTATTCGTGCTGCTCTCAGCAACGTGCTCTCCAACGACATCGAGAGTGGTGCTTCGACCCTCACCATGCAGTTGGTGAAGAACATCCTCATCCAGGAGTCGCTGGAGGAGCCGACCGAGGCACTGCGCGACGAGGCCCGCAAGAAGGCGGAAGCCCAAACGATCGACCGCAAGCTGCGCGAGATGAAGCTCGCAATCGGACTTGAGAAGCGGTACACGAAGAACGAGATCATGCTCGGCTACCTGAACATCGCCGGCTTCGGTGGCAACACCTACGGCATTCAGGCAGCCGCGCAGCAGTTCTTCTCCGTGGATGCGAAAGACCTCACGCTGCCGCAGGCCGCGAGCCTGATCGCCATCGTGCAGACCCCGACATACCACAGTCTCAGCAGCGAAGACAATTACGAACGCAACCTCAAGCGCCGCGACGTCATCCTCAAGCGGATGCTGGCCTGGGACATGATCGACAAGGCCACCTTCGACGAGGCGATAAACACCCCACTCGAGGTGAAGCCGAGCAGCCCGAAGGCCGGCTGCTTCTACGCATCCTCGGCGAAGTACTTCTGTGAGTACGTCACCAAGTGGCTCATCCCCGAGCTCGAGGGCCTCGGCTCCACTGCGGAAGAGCGTCAGGCGAACTGGAAGCGCGGCGGGTACGAGGTATACACCTCGATCAATATCGCGCAACAGAGAAGCGCGGAGAAGACGCTTCTCGACATGGCACCAGCCAACGAGTCCCGGCTCGAACTAGGCGCGGCGGCATCTGCCGTGCAGCCGGGAACCGGTCGCATCCTTGTAATGGCCCAGAACAAGATCTACGACCCGCGGCCAGACGACAGTCGGGCCACCACGTCGGTCAACTACAACACCGATAAGCCGTACGGCGGCTCCTCCGGCTTCCCCGTTGGGTCGACGTACAAGATCTTCACACTTGCTGAGTGGCTGAAGGAGAACCACGGACTGAACGAGTTCGTTGACGGACGCGTCAAGACTTACGATCAGGCCACCTTCACGGCACCGTGTGACCCCTCGGGCGGCAAGTGGAAGGCAGTCAACTACGGCGGCGCCAGCGGCAGCATCTCCACTTCGGTGATGACCGCGACGACGCGCTCGATCAACACCGCCTACATCGCGATGGCACACAAGCTCGACCTGTGCAAAATCCGGGCGACTGCCGTTGACATGGGTGTGCACCTCGCCACCGGTGGAGAAATGCGTGCGACCCCCGCATCGATCCTCGGTGTCAACGAGATCGCTCCGCTCTCGCTGGCATCCGCCTTCGCGACGGTGGCCAGCGGCGGCATGTACTGCAAGCCCATTGCGGTCGACCGCATCGTGGCAGCAGACGGCACGGAGCTTCCCGGGCAGAGTCGCGATTGCACGCGCGCCATCAGCGAGGAGGTCGCTGCGGGCCTGGCCTACGCGCTTCGCGGCGTGATGCTTCCTGGTGGCACCGGCGTCGCCGCCAACCCATCAGACCGGGTCAAGGTGATCGGTAAGACGGGTACCACCGACGGCGCGTACCACACGTGGATGGCTGGAGCGTCAACCAAGTCAGCCCTCGCCGTGTGGGTCGGCAATGTGATCGGCAAGAAGAACCTCTCGCAGGTCTGGCTGCCGAAGGCCCGCGGCAACAACGCGCGATATGACATCTTCCGCCAGATCATGTTTGGGCTTAATAAGGTCTACGGCGGCGGCGAGTTCGCGCAGCCGTCTGCGAAGGTGCTCAGCGGCCAGCTAGCACAGGTTCCCGACCTGACCGGACAGACCGAAGAGCAGGCGATCAGCCTGCTTGAGGGCCTCGGGTTCACGCCGCAGAAGGGCAAGACTCGCCCCGGCTCCCTGCGCGCTGGCCTCGTGCTCGCGACCAGCCCAGGGGCAGGCTCGAAGGTCTCGCAGGGTACGGTCGTGACCTACCACCTGAGTGACGGCAAGCTGACTGAGACGATGCCGGATGTCATCGGGCAGCAGCGCAGTGAAGCCACCACCGCGGTGAGTGCCGTGACCAGCGGCAGCATCGGGTACACCTACGTCAAGACGGAAAACCCTGGTCAGCTCTGCACGGTTGCCTCGAGCAACCCCGGACCAGGCGATGCCATGACAGCGACCACCAACGTGACGCTGACGATCTACAGCCACGAGGACGGCGAGGATCCGTCTAGCGGCCCGCCCCCTGTGGCCGGTAGCTGTACGTGACCAGCAGGGCGCGCTCAGGCGCTGCAGCCGCACTAGCGGCCGCAGGCCTGGGCGCGCTTGCCTGGGGAACCCTGATCGAGCGCAACCTGTTCACGGTGCGCCGCGAGGTGGTGCCCATTCTCGACCCGGGCGCGACGCCCATCCGAGTGCTGCACCTCTCAGACCTGCACATGGCGCCGTGGCAGCGACGCAAGCAGGAGTGGATCAGACAGCTGCGCGACCTGGAGCCCGACCTGATCGTGAACACGGGAGACAACCTCGGGCACACTGAGGGCATCGAGGGCATCGAGTACGCCTTCGCACCGTTCCGAGACGTTCCCGCGGTCTACGTGAACGGCTCGAACGACTACTTCGGGCCAACGCTGAAGAGCCCCTTCCGCTACTTCTCCGGGCCAAGTGAGCATCGAGGCGAGCCGCTGAGGCTCGACACGGCCGCCCTCGAGGAGTATTTCGACTCTCTGGGCTGGACGAGCCTCAACAACGCGGCAGTGGCCATGAACCTGCGAGGCTCGCCGCTCGAGCTGTTCGGAGTCGATGACCCGCACATCCAGCGAGACCGCCTCGATCGCCTGCCGGGCATCCTCGACGAACTGCGCGAGAACACCGAAACAGACGACGCGGTGCACGCCCGCAGAGTCACCTCGATCGGGGTGACTCACGCCCCGTACCAGCGAGTGCTCAGCTCGTTCGTCACGCGTGGCGCAGACCTGATACTCGCCGGGCACACCCACGGCGGCCAGGTGCGGGTGCCCGGCTACGGTGCGCTGGTCACCAACTGTGACCTCCCCCGCAGCAGGGCGAGCGGAATGACCGTGTGGCACCACGCGATGCACGCCGCCTACCTCAACGTGTCTGCGGGCATCGGCACGTCCATCTACGCGCCCGTGCGCTTCGCCTGCAAGCCGGAGGCGGTACTGCTGACATTAACGGGCGACGATATCGGCTATTCTTGATGAGGTTCACCGGTCTTTTCGACCGGGAAAGCCAATCGGGGTATGGCGCAGCTTGGTAGCGCGCTTCGTTCGGGACGAAGAGGTCGCAGGTTCAAATCCTGTTACCCCGACATTTTTTGTGACTCAGAGTGCACCTGCGTGACGCTGGCTACGCTGGTCGTTCGATCAGACCACGCGTGAGCAGCCTGAACGTGTGCTCTGCAATCTCTCGATGGTCGGCTCCGTGATCGACCAGCTGGATGCCGGCATTCAGCACTCCCTGGACGAGCGCGAGAG
>Ga0180215_1002930_pt1 | contig 16589 bp, 24 predicted proteins | sample eDN3rd37CBELigBY_FD_128871 | JGI IMG/M metagenome (GOLD analysis project Ga0180215, IMG submission 128871) | Enriched backyard soil microbial communities from Emeryville, California, USA - eDNA 3rd pass 37_C BE-Lig BY (version 2) (version 2) | ecosystem: Environmental > Terrestrial > Soil >...
GAATTTAAAAAATAGATTCAAACGAACACACCTCATTTTTAATCGACCATATATACCAAGATCTCATCTGTAAGGATTAAATTTAAGATCATTGTATGATTAAATCCTTTATGAGTATAGTACTCATTTAAAGTAGTACCCTACGAATCGCTGTCGCGCTTCACTATTTTATTAACATTATGTTTAATAAACCAGTTTCAACTTATGGTAAAATGGGTGGGGGATTTTTTGGCTTGATTAAATGGAAAATGTTTTAATGAAATAAATGTGCTTGTGGATCATGGATCATGCGGATGTGAATTATCCAATAGGTAATAATATGGAACATAGGAGGATCACATGTCCTGGAGCAAAGTGAAGCAAAATCTGGAGAGTTTTCTCTGTCCTGCCTTATATGGAAGAGTCGAATACCTTGCAACCAGTTACCGTTATCTACCTGATAAAGCGGGAATTTGTTATATCGCAGTAGATAAAAAGAAAGTACTCAATATGAGTGATAGGACGACCACAATCAGATGGTATCAAACGGAGCAGGAAATTAAGAATGATCCAGATATCGAAATTCCTATTAACAATGAAGAAATAGAAGCGGTCAGAAAGGATACGAAGGGGAAAGTTCCTGAGGATCGTCTACAAGTAATTGTAAGAAGTAGAAAAATATCAGAATATGCAAAGGAGCTTTTGTCAGCACAGTCAGCTTTAAGTAAATCAAACTTTATCGTTATAGCTAATAAGTTTTTGTCCATTTCTATAGAAGAAAGCTTAGAGGGCAATGATATTTTATTGAATATTCTTGCCTTGGTAGACAGAAGAGTTGGGAAAAAGCGAATGTTGAATATGGCCGAAAAGATGAAGTTAAAGCATCCAGTTGTTCAGTATTTTTATGAACTACGGCTTAGTACGTTTTGAAAAAGGGAAAAGGGGTCAGACCCCATCACTGCTAAAGCGTTAGCTTTGCGAAGTCGTACCCCTGCGATTGGTACGTGGTTGAATAAACGGATTCTAATAGTGAAGTAAAGAAAGGGTTCATTCAAAAGGAAATCACTAGCTGAATAATCAAAAAGAAAAAAGCTGATATCCCTCATCTATGAGAGATAACAGCCTTTTTTAATTTATGAAAAGGGGACTGATCAGAAACACACTTTTAAACCCCTGTACGCTTTCTCTGATTGTTTGGCTTCTTTGTTTGTTGACTCTTCATTTTATGTGTTGTAGTATTTGACATGTTTGTCATTGGATTTCCTGATGCTCTTTGGTGCTTCTTACTTTCCATTTTTTGTTTGATGGCCTCTTGCAAGCTAATTTTTCTTTTTTCCTCTTTATGTTCAGACATAAGGCTCTCCTTTCCATGATGTTTAATATCATATCCATTTTGCAGTTATAGCAGAGCAGAAAGAAATTTATGCTCAGGGATAATTTCAAATTAATTTATCCATTTTTTTCATTAAACCAAAGAGGATCATTGTTATCAACATCACCATTATAGTTGATTAGTATTTCTTCTCCTGCTTTTATATCTGTGTAAGCATAGAAGTCAAAGGTGTGGTTATTAAAGTTAATATCATAAGTGGCATTAGGCTTATAGGAATGGTTAAACAACATCCCATACCCTAAAAGGATCGCCGTATGGTTCGCACCGTACTCAAACACATAGTCAGCAAGTAGTGTTTTTTCTATGAAAACATGTTCCTCATTTGGGTAAGGAATAACCGGTGCTTCATGTATAAGCTCACCTTTCGATATATCACGTGTCGCGAATACCCCTCTATTGAGCTCTCCATTACTCAGTGAGGAGGTCCTTATCTCAATCATGTAAATCACCTGCGCGTTCTTTTGTCTTAGGATTATTGTCTTCTTAATCATGCCAGTTAATCCAGTTGAAGGCAACTGTGTTTTAAATCAGCCTTAGAGAAGGTGAATGAAATGGATGTGTACGTCCTATGGAGGTTCATCACGTTCAGGAATTGTTTGATGCGGGATACAATGTAGATAGATATACGGGCATATATCCAATGAAAGTTCATTCAATGGAAGACAAACACAAACTCCACATACTACAATAACGCTACTCTCCGTATCTTATAGCTAAATTTCCATAATCCAATCACGAAACGTGTTCGTTGCGGCATCAATCTTCTCAAAAATCTCTTCTTTCTCTAATTCGTACTCAGGAAAATCGGTGATCTTATTTTTCCTCACTACAATTCTATGGTCTAAGCAGTGAATCTCGACAAAATATGGTGCTTGTTCACCCTCGATATACTCATACGTCCTCACATGCTCTAGAATTGTGATTTCATTTGGGTTTAAGGCCAGAGCATTCTCAAAAGACATAATGGTTTCGTTCGCAAAATAATGCAAAATATGATACCTCCTCGTGATAAGCTGATTATCATTATATCGTAAGTTTAAGTCAAGTCTATACTAACGGTTCTACGAGAGATATGGGGGCGTGAAGATACTGGTACTTTGAAGAGGGCCTATTTTTATGAATTTGAAAAATTATCCTAATGGAGAAATTGAGGTTTATATAGGTATAAAATAGTTGTTTACTTATTGAAATGAACTTAACCAGTTGAGGTTTCTGCATCAATGGAGGATTTGAGAAAACAAAGGAGAATAAGGGAAGGTATGACAGAAAATAAAAAAAGAGGGTAATGATATGTCCAATACTAGTAGAATTAAGGCTCTTACTTTTGATGTATTTGGAACGGTGGTTGATTATCGATCTACTATTATTAAAGAGGGAAAACAATGGAATGAGCGGAAGGGGCTTCAGGTCGATTGGGCAAAGTTTGCGGATAGATGGAGAAGTTGTTACCGGCCAAATATGGACCGTGTGATGGGTGGTGAGCTTCCCTGGATGAATCTCGATGCATTACATAAGATGGCATTAGAAAAGCTTCTCCAGGAGTTTGAAGTGAAAGGTTTAACTGAAAAGGAAATCGATCATCTCAATCGTGTCTGGCATCGCTTGGAGCCATGGGGTGACTCCGTTCTAGGTTTACAAAGACTAAAACAAAAGTTTACGATTTCTACCTTATCAAATGGGAACATATCCTTGCTTACGAACATGGCAAAGCATAGTTCTTTGCCTTGGGATGTCATTCTCTCTCCATCGCTCGTTCAAACCTACAAGCCAGATCCGGCAGCTTATCGCATGGCAATCGAACTGCTTGATCTCGAACCAGATCAAGTGATGATGGTTGCCGCACATCAATCAGATTTACAAGCCGCCCAAAAAGTGGGCATGAAAACGGCTTTTGTACCGAGGCCCTTGGAATTTGGATGGGCGAACATTGCAGATCAAACACCTCAATTGGATTTTGATGTTGTTGCCAGAGATTTCATAGATCTAGCTCAACAGCTTGGAGCCTAATAGATTTCTTTGATCATGGAAGTATTTTATCGAGTTCTAACAGGTAAAGACCTTAAATATTTGGGGAGGGGAGGATCCATTGCTTAATTTACTGAGAAATCTATTTAGGATAGTTGTTCTTGTTATAGCAATCTATAGTATATTTACAAGAAACTCTACGTTAATGCCATATTTGATGTTGTTCTTGGGTGTATTTATGTTCTTAACAGGATGGGTCGAACTCCGAAAAGGCAGAAAGAAATTTTGGGGATATATGAGCATAATAGTTGCTTTGTTTGCTTTTTTTGTTTCCATACAGGGATTCTTATTAAAGTAAACTGATTTGATTAAGGAAAACAGGGAGTAGGGAACACAAAGGGCTTGAAGAATGAAACATTTGGAAATTAGAAACGTCTAATTAGATGGTTGAGGGGGTGGAACATGATCACATTAGCAGAAGCGATACCGTTACGAAAAATGCTGGAACGGAGAATTCATGAGTTATTTTCGGAGCGTTGGGATAAATCGTATGTTGTCATCGAAAAGGGAGAATGCTATGAGCCTTACTCTCGTACCATGGATCAGGTAAGTGTGGAAATCTATGAATTGCAGCGGGATTATCGTTTTCTAGGGCGGGTGGTTTCGGAAGCAAACCTATCCGAGAAAATGGCCTGGAATGGGGAAGAACTTACGATGCTGGAAGCCATTGAGTTAGCAAAACAGATGAGGACGGACTTGAATCAGCTGAAGACATTCGCGTCACGTAAAAAAATGGAACGGGTGGCAGAAAGAGGTAGAAGGGGTTCAGGTGCAGAGGCTTCTTCGCTTTTGACAGTAGCTTTGTTCGATCCGGAGGAGTATAGACAGAAAGCTCTTAAATTAGAGAGGCAAGTCAACCGACTATCTGCGATGATCGAACACCAGAACCACTTGGTATCGATCCCATTTGACGCAAGCAAGTATATCGATTAGGGATATCTAGCCTTGAGGGGGTAAATGGGTTTATCCCTTCACGGCTGGAGTCATCCAGCATAAAGGTAGGATAGTGCGGGCAACGCTTCCCTTTTGAGCGTATCAAAAGAAAAGGATAACTGTTAATTTAATTATGCCAATGATCAAACGGATCACGAATTACGATTAACGCCACTTACGGATTACATTTTACGGACTATCTTTCACATGCAATCAAAGTTTCGCCCCGTTTCCTGCGCTGCACCTCTTAAAGTAGACATGGGATAGAATCTTCCTTGTTTACTTTACAGGGGTGCTTTTGTTTAAAAAGAGAATTGGATTTTTGTGGTAGTATACTATGTAAGGGGGGAACTATGTTGATGGATGACCTAAAAAGAATGATAAAAGAATTGACGGAAGACGAAGTAAAATCACTTTTATATCTATTTTTTTTACGAATCCAAATGGTTGAAGAAACAAAACTGGATTTAGATGAACAATTGGTGAAGGATTTAAAGAAGATATATCATGATTTTCTAAACTATAAAAGAAATCAACTTCCGAATGTGCAAAATCAGAGCTACAAAGTTTTGCATCTTGTTTTTGGTGATTCACCTTCTGGAAGTTTGAAAATAGGCTTAAAAGAAATGGGATTTGCAAAACGAAGAAGATATCATCTCATTTTCGGATTTATTTTCTATTGGCCCCGTTTGGCAATTACATGAAGTGACTGGGCTTTGTCACCGGTTTGAATGGTTAAAAAACCATATCAACCTTGATGACGAGTATATAGACACCTATCAAGATGATTTTTTTCAAACGACCTCACAGATCAACGCTATTCCAGAGAACACACCCATCGTGATTTGGGTCGGAGAAAATGCTCATGAACAAACGGGTTTAAGGTTTGTTCTCTATTTATTAAAGGAAAAATCAAATGATATTTTCTTAATGAATACAACGACAAAATATAAAAAACTATTCCATATCCCCAATGCTGAATTTTTCCCTTTGCATACAGGAGAAATTTCACCTGAGAAATTCAGGTTAATCTATGAAAGAAGTAAGGATGTTCACCCATTAACGCAAGAGGAACGGAAAAGTTTCGAGGAGGAATGGAAGAAGTTATCGACTAAAGAAGAAGTGCTAAGGATATGGGAAAAAATGAAATATACAGTGTCGATGAAGATTATTACGATGATTATATTATCCATTCAGCTAGAAGGTTACATCGAAGGAATGCTGGGTTTATGAAATCAGCACGACTCATTGGTGAGGTCATTGGAAATGTAGATCAATATATCGGTGATGGGTTTGTTGAGTATAGGGTAAGACTTTTAATCATGAATGGCATTTTTGAAATAAAAGGTGTTCCAAAAGCCATGAGGTATTACAGTGTGAAACTTAAATTAATGAATTAATTTTGGGATGAGAATCCTCAAAGAACAAAAGGGCGTATAGGAGAATGCGATGGAACTAATTGACTTCCTAAGAATCAAAAAAGTGATGGTAAAAGAAATTCCTGCCTGGGGAGTTTACCTGCGAAAACGGTGGGAAGATGAATTCGCTAATCACTTGAGCTTGGAGGAGAAGAAATCTATTTATCTGTATGATACCGCTTATGCCAGTGGCTATTTATGGCACCTGTTTAGCTATGAAAAAAAGGATGGTCTCAAAGAAGAACAAGCGGAAAAGGCATTTAATCATGCATTTAAAAAGGATTGTTATGTTTTTTATCAACACTCAGATTTCGCGTTCATTCTTGAAAATGCACAGATGTTGACTGCTGATGATTTAGTAGACGGAATGGTGCGGTCCCTACTTTAGTCGGAAGAGCGGAAATCTGTAGGTCTGGTAAGGGTTCCTCCAAATTAATAATTTATTAATAATTTATTAATAATTTATTTAGATCCTTTTAAGAACTCCCTTTTATAATGAAAGGGAAGGAGACTGAAAGGAGGAGATATCGAATGCTATTTCTTCTATTGAGTTGTATAGTTCTATTAGGATTAAGTATCCTAACAGCCTCTCCAAAAGAGGTGAACAACCACCGAGAAGAATTTGTTCCGGAAGAGTATCTTACAGACATAGTATAAACTTTAGGGTGGAGCGATCTTTCGCTCCTTTTTGCTTTCCATTGTATATGCTTATACATTGTTTGCCCTGTGCTCGAATCATTAAGACCTCAATTGGGGTCCACCATAAGAACGAGCAGTTATGTTCATACTTTTTTAGGTGAATATGTTAAAATCAATTCTTTCTATAAAATTTTTGGGGTGAAATAATTGAGGAAACTCATATCAAATCATTTCCATTGGATATTTCTTATCCTGGTAGGCATCAACTTCACTCTTTGTATTGTCAATTTTACCTACTCTAAGCAGGATATTATCGCCCTTATCTTTGGTTTCGTTAGTTTCCTTTCGATTGCTTATCTCGCTGTTCATTTAGAACTTCGTAAAAGAAAGAAGAATGGACATAAGTAAAGATTTATGCAGATAAGAAATGGCATATATTGCTATATAGCGAAATGAAGGAATGGTCAATGACAGGAGCCATCACCAGACCGACAATCTGATCATCCACTAGCGCTACAAAAAACTATCCGATATTCGCTGAATTCCCTTCTCAAATGCTTCTTTGGTCTCCGTTTCTTCTTTCACATCTGTAAATTACTGCGTCTGTTCGGACCAGGGGTGCTCAATATCTCTTAATCGAATGGTAGAGGATGGCGTTGAGGAGTATTTTCAGATTGTAACTGGGAGAGGCATCCTGAATGGCTTCAACAATTAACCACGACCTAATTTAATGCTACAATTAGTTGAATATAACAACCAATCCTGGAGGCAGTATAAGATGAAGACCGCTGAAGCAACAGTTAGTGCATTGCTAATAGCCGATCACCCTGAATCGTTTGTAACACGTCGTATTCCTGAAGTGAATCTGGAGTTTGGTGGAATACCTGGGGACCGACACTTTGGTGTAACATGTCCCGCAGATTCACGTCAACCAATGTATCCAAGGGGCACTGAAATTCTTAACCGCCGTCAAATTACAATATTGTCAGAAGAAGAATGCAATAAGGTAGCTCAACAATTGGGCATTGAAGTGGTTTTGCCTGAATGGCTAGGAGCAAATGTATTGTTAAAGGGGTTTCCTGAACTGACTAGTTTAACGATGGGTTCACGAATTTTATTCCCCAATGGGGCAGGGTTGATTTGTATGGGGGAAAATCAACCTTGTACATTCCCCGGTGAAGTAGTTCAAAAGCACAATGATGCTGTTCCCAATTTGGTGAATAAATTTGTTCGTGCAGCATATAAGCGAAGAGGGATTGTTTGTGCGGTTGAACGAGCGGGTAAGATTCAGCAAGGAGATAAAGTCCGTATCTTAATCAATGATCTTTCTAACCCGATGCAATGAAAACTGGGTTTGAGCCACAGTATGTAATCAGGCTTACATGGTTGCGAATATTTCGCAACCATTTTCTATGCACATTTTAAGTAGGATCCACTTGAGAGTAGGGGAACCTTCCGTTCACTTAATGCGTCTAAATAGATATCTTAACTAGGGAGATAGAGAAATATATGAAAATCAATAAGAGTTTTCGAGTGTTACTTGGAATTTTCGGGGCGTGTGCAATCTTTGGAACCGCTGGGGCAAATAATTCTGTGGGATTGTCTATTAACGGGAATTCGGTAAGCCTTGGTGATGAGGCTTGGTTAGATCATGGAGTAGTGGTTGCGCCTGTTCGCTCTATAGTTGAAACCATGGGCGGCCGCGTGAATTGGGATAAAGAAACCCATTCAGTGAACATTCAAACCAAAATAACCAAGGATGAAGTTGCGGATTGGATACGAAAACAAGGCAAAGATAAAAAGGATTATTACTTCGATGGTTTATCCATTGAGGAAGTGAATGTGGATACGGATCCAGAGCCTGAAGTACTTTCACGAATTGATGGTGGAGTTCACCTTGGCAATTTCTTCATCTTCGATCAGCAACCCGATGGTTCGTATCAATTAATCTTTGAAAGACCATGGCATGTTGAATCTTGGGATCTTGAACTCTTCCGTGCTGAGGGAATAAACCCACTGTATAAAATTATAACGCGTACAGGAGGTACAGGTATGGACGTTCGAGAGGCACACCTCATGTACATGAGTGATCATGGGAAATGGACAGAGGCTTGGAACGGTAAACTGAAGGATCGATCCGTTTTTCAAGATCAATATCACATTCTAATGGGTGGTTATCAGTTTAATGACGATGATGGACTACTATTCTACTGGACTACTGAAATGGATACTTCTAAAGAAAATAACAATCTAGCGGGTGACTCTCGGACAACGATGAAGGTTTTCGAGCTTCAGGCAGGGCGGTTTGTTGAGAAGGAAAAATAAGGGTTATATCAAATGGGATGGTGCTATTTATGAAGTTCAAACTTTTGGTGTGGATTTTATTTCTTCCTATATTCTTGTTTTTCCTTGTGATGTTCTATATTGAAGTGTCACTTTATTCCATTTTGCCTCCAGACCAAGGCGGAATGAGCTTTTTGATGGAGTTTAAAAATGTTTGGTATCGTTCCGTATGGTTCTATGCCATGCTTGTGAATGTTTTCTTCTTGCTTTATTTTAGTTTTCTACCTAAAACAAGTTCCGATCCATTCCGTATCAATCATATCGAGTAAATCATACATTTTCACGATAATATGTAACTGTAAAGGAGGGAAATGAATGTTACAGCAATTCAATCATCTGATGGATTACATCGAAGCCCATTTAACGGAAGAAATTACTGGAAAAGATATCTCAAAATTCAAAGGGGTAAATCCTGCGATCTTGGAACTAGCCCAGTCCATTACCGAACAACAAAGAAATGAGATGCATCAATTGGCTGATTTAGATCCCCATCATGTCTTGAATGTATATCGCTTTGATGATGGTTTCTTGGAAGAAAAAGGCTGCTTAACCCATATGATTGGTTTTGCAACGACAAAAGAAAATCCATTTGATGATTTAGAGCAAATTTCGATTGAAGAAAGCTTATGGGCAATCTTCCCAAATCAAGGACCATTTCCGGCTACTATGCAAGAAACCACCGCAAGAATTTATTCTGAATGGTTACCTTCTTCCGATTATGAAGTAACAGATCTACCCGGAATTTCTTTTACAAAGCACAATGGTACCTCGGAAAATGTATACAGCGAAATTTGGATGCCAGTAAAGAAAAAAGGATGAATGCTGCCATCTTTAACTGAGACGGTGAAGCAAAGCTTGACCGTCTTTTTATAGACTTTTAGTCATATTATACCAAGTCACCCCGCCGTGCATAGAGTTGGATACACCTCGATTTTTGTAGCCCTTTTTTTCATAAAAAGAAACCAAATCCTCTTTACAAGTAAGCGTCATCGTTTCACGGAGCTTTTCTTTTGCCGATCTTTCCAAATGGGCGAGCAAGGCAGATGCAATCCCTCGATTCTTGTAGAGGGGTGCAACTGCAATCCCAAGAATACTTTGATGCCCACCAGTTGAGGGGTTTTCTTTGATGTCTGAAAATAAGTCATCGGTTATGAAAGGTTGGTTAATGACAGGTCCATTCACTAAACCTACAATTTGATCCTACTACCGCTACAAAAAAACTATCCGATATTCGCTGAATCTTCTTTTCAAACGCTTCTTTAGTCTCAGCTTCTTCTTTCGGAAAACATTGATGCTCAATCACGACCAGTTTAGACAAATCCGCGAGTTCTACGTTCCGTATGTTAACCATCGTTGAATCCTCCAAATATAAATCCTATAGAGGCTAGGTAGATTTCTTATCAGCTTGTTTTTTTAATGAGTATTCTACCCTAGCTTTCTCGATTGTCACCTCCATGTGATCTAGGAAAGCATCTGCAATCTGTGGATCTACAGTAAGTATACTTGTTGTGAAGGCAAGATATTTATCGTGTCTTCTCTGTTTTTCCTCCATACGGGAATATTCAGTGAAATCCAAATCAAAATTGGGTAAATTAAGCGCTTTTGCAATCGAACCGATATCCTCTAGAGTAACATTCGTGTAATCGCCCTTTTCTATTTCATTAAGCAACTTCTCTGAAAGCCCTATCCTTTCCGCATATTGTTTTTGGGTTAGATTTCTATTTTGTTGATCGTATTTGGCCATTTTCGCCAAATCCTCAAAGGTAAATTTCATCTTCAGTCTCCTTTAGCATCTTTTATCAGATTTATTACCTATTCCTATTTTAATAGTTAGTTATTTCTAAAAACAAGTTTACTGCAAGGAAAAGGGATGTTCTCAAATGGTTAGAAGAGTACCGCGCAAGATATAATGAAGGCATGTGATGATTGTCATGCTAAACCAAAGCGTGGCCAGGAAAGGTGAACTGGACGACAGCCTATAGGTGGAATTATTAGTATAAAGGAGATAAAGGCATGACAGAATTCTGGGAATCAAGTTTTATAGAAAATCAAATGATGTGGGGATTTGAACCTGAAGGACTCCGCAATTTTAACAAAGGACTTTTTTCTTGAAAAGAACATGAAGGAACTGCCATTTAAATTTCTGATGGTAAAATGTCGAAAAGAACAATAATTGCAGACGCCTATTAAATAAGAAAGATAGGTGTTCTTTGCGGTGAAGTACTTTTCGTACTCCACTTTTTTTGTCCCTAAGCTTAGCAAAGGACAAAGCGATTATGAATTTATGGTAGATCAACGGGAAAACGGATGTTAATAGAACCCCTAAACTAAAACTTTCCACTGAATCCCGACCGTACCGTTAAGACCCTATTATAAATTTGGTGATTTCTAGAGTGCAGTTTTTTGTAATGCCAATGTATATATATAAATAGCCATTAGATGGGAGGGGAAAGAATGAAGCAGCACCGTGTTTATTACGGATTGGCAGATAATAAAATTTATGAAGGGGAAGTAGAAGGAGGTGTGAAACAGGGATTTGGAATTGAGTATTACCCTAATCAAGGTGACCCTGAAAATCCGCATAAATTTTATGAAGGAGAGTTCTATAAGGATAAATATCATGGTTATGGAACCCTTTATTTTGTTGATGGAAGTATAAAATATGAGGGCAGCTGGAGAAATGGAAGATATGAAGGGTATGGTAGGTTGTTCTTAGAGGATAACATCCTTATTTATGAGGGCATTTTTATTAATGGAGTAAAAGAACAAGAATATCTTCAAAGAAAGTTAGGATTTAGTACTGAATATTATGCCGATGGAATTCTGAAGTATGAAGGAGAATGGAAAGACGGATATAAGAATGGAAATGGAAAAGAGTACTGGGAAGATGGGACCTTATGGTATGAAGGTGAGTTCAAGAATGGTCATCTTCATGGATATGGAAAAATGTATTACAAAAATGGTCAACTTCGCTATGAAGGGGGTTTTGAGGATAATCAATTTTGTGGGAAGGGAACTGAATACTATGAAAATGGAAATAAAAAGTTTGAAGGTACAATAAGGAAAGGGCCTTTGTTCTACTACGGGGCCAGGGGCTATGAAAAAGGGAAATTATATTATAAAAATGGTGGAATTCACTTTGAGGGTACGTTTACAGGGGGGAATCACTACAGGTTTAAAAAAGGAATTGAATATAAAGAGGATGGTTCAGTGGTTTATCATGGATAAAGAACTTTTATCAAAGGGGAGAAGGATGATGAATTATACTTGCCATGCTTGCGGAATAGAATTTACAGAATACCCTTTTGTTGGAAATGGGGTGTTCTACTGTTCTGAAGAATGTTTTCCTTATGATGAAATGGATGAATTGTACTTGTTTGAATATGTCGGACTCGTCTCAAACTATCGGTATTTTGAAGAGTTGAAAGGTAAGGTCAAAACTTTTGAGGACAGAATTGACTTGGAAAATGAAATGGATGAAGTAATAGAAGAATATAAATCTCTCTATTTTGGTGACAGTGAAGGTTGCTACTTTTTGCCTTTCAGAAGAGCAAAGGACAAAGTGATAATGAATTTATAGTAGATCAACGAGAAAACGGATGTTAATAGGACAAACCCCTACACTAAAACTTTCCATGTATTCGAAGAATATAAATCTCTTTATTTAGGTGACAGTGAAGGCTGTTACTATAAAGGTCTGATCATAGGTTTGTTTGAAAAACTATTAAAACTATACGATGAAGTTCACGAAATCTTGTTGAAATTACATGCTGAATCGGAACCGTACTATGCAGTATCGATCTATTGGGATGAAATTAAACCGATTTTAGGGCAGGGACTGACTGCAACTATTTTTCAAGATATTGTGCAAGAAATGAATGAGGCAGGGTTAACCTTTGAAAATTTATCATGGGACACACTAAAGAAAGATGAGATGCCTTATGGAAACTATAAAGATGTAATTGCCTTTCGAAGTAAAATGAGAAAAACGATTTTTACCAATTATTATTACGTGTTATGGACAAAAACGCCAATAAATTTCCTCCAACATTTACTAGCGTTTATAGTGAAGGTGAGTTTTCAAATTTTGTCTTTGATTCAAAATTTAGGTTCTGCCATGTTTGTGAACATTGGGAGGATGAGGACGATTTTTCTTTCGATGAAGAAAGGAACGCCTTTGTTTGTAATCAGTGGGATTCTTGTAGTGAATAAATAGAAGTCAAGAAAAAAGGGAGTCATTTAAGCGGAAAATATAACAAGGAGACGATATTCTCATCAAATCCGTGGCGCTTTAGGTTCGCGAATTCGGGCAGTGGATCCTACTCTTGAATGCTATATAAATTAAAAGCCGGTAAGGAACCGGCTTTATTTACGGGATTTTTCAATTTCTCCAAAAAGCTGATTAACAAGATCGTCCCCAAACTCTGCTGTGTATTTATCAATCACAGGTTTAATTTTTTCTTGGATTTTTTCTTTTTCCTCAGTTGATAACTCATTGACTTTCATTCCTTTTGACTGGAGGGATTCCAAAGTTTTCTTATTGTCTTCACGACTTACTTCTCGGTTATACTTGGCAGCCTCAATCCCAGTGTCCTTTAGGATATTTTTCTCTTCGTCAGATAATTGGTCCCATGTCTTTTTGCTAACCAATAAAATAAATGGCGAATACACGTGATTTGACAGTGTTAAATAGTCTTGAACCTCATAGAATTTTGATTGTTCGATAATTAATAGTGGATTCTCTTGACCGTCTACCGTTTTAGATTCCAACGCTGTGAATAGTTCAGAGAAAGCCATAGGTGTTGGGTTTGCACCTATTGTATTGAAGGCATCAATGTGTATGCTATTCTGCATGGTTCGAATTTTAAGCCCTGCGAAATCTTCCATAGTCTTAATAGGATGTTTCGTATTGGTAATGTTTCTGAATCCGTTTTCCCAATAACTAAGCCCAATTAGCTGAATATCTGGTAATTTTTCTAGCATTCTGTCACCTAAAGGGCCATCTAATACAGCATCTACTTCTTTTTCATTATTAAAAATAAATGGGAATCCAAAAATCCCCATCTCAGGAATGTCTCCAGTCAAATTGGCCGGATCAATTACGCTGAGATCTAGTAGACCTGTTTTAAGTTGGTCAATCATTTTTTTTGCATCACCTAATTGGGAGTTATAATAGAGGTTTAGTTTAATTTTTCCTCCGCTTTTTTCTTCTACTAATTCTGCAAATTTTTTTACACCTTTGCCTTGTGGATGCTCCTCATTTAATTCAACAGCCATTTTAAAGTTATGTTCTTGAACCCCTTCAGCTGGAGGGAGAGAGGAGGGTGAGGTAGAAGTCGTGTTGTTTTTTGGTGCACCAGATTCCGTTGATCCACTACAAGCTGTAACTGAAACTATGCTTACAGTGGTTAGACTGAGTACTAAGCCCTTGAAGGCTCGTTTCATCAATAATCCCTCCTATTAAATATAGGAATCAAATGTGGACCACAACTAATTCCGAAATCACAGATACCTCGAAGGTTTCCACACTTTTTGATTCTTCTTTCACTGTAACGTCATACGTTTTAACAAGACATTTGTGTGGATCGAATATGGATTTTCCTGTTGTAATATCGAATTCCCAACCATGCCAAGGGCAACGGACAATCTCTCCCTCTTTAACCCAAATAATTTCATCAGGTTGAGAAGAAATAGTCATTCCCGTTACGACCCCTTTGCAAAGAGGGGCTTTATAATGTGGACAGACGTTTTTAATTGCGTAGTATGAATTATTAATATTGAAGATACCAATGGAACGTCCCTCAAGTTCCACGATCTTTCTATCCCCAGGAGGAAGTTCGGATGTCTTGCAAACTACATGGCTTCCCAATCATCTCATCTCCTTCTCTTATTAAAGGTTATAGAATTTTTTGGCATTCTCATATAGGATTTTGTTTTTCATTCTTTCCGGTGCCTTTCTTGGAAAAATTTCCGTTGGTACATCTGTGTCATAGTGTGGGTAGTCACTGCTGAACATCATAAGGTTTTCTGCGTCCATGGCTTCCAAAAGGTTTAAAAAATGCTCGTCATTGTCTGGACGATGGATCGGTTGGCTGCCAAACCTGACATGGTCGCGAAGGTAAAGACTAGGTAATTTTTTGAGCCAGGGGACCTCAAATCGGAAACATTTATAATGTGCATCCAACCTCCATATGATCCCAGGCAACCAAGTGGAACCACCTTCAAGGGAAACAATTCTAAGCCCAGGGAATTTTTGGAAAACCCCTTCTGTGAGTAAACTTACTAAATGGGCCTGGAATTCACAAGCTAACAGTGTAACCCATTCGACGAAACGAGTAGGGAATCCCGGGGTAAATGGAGTGTTTGAGCCGAGTCCATCGCTGCCAGGGTGATATGCAACTGGAAGACCATGCCGTTCACAGGCCTCATATATTGGCCAATAATGCCTCTGGCCGAAGGGAGCTTTTGCTCCTGCGTCAAAAAGAACTTGAACAAAATTAGGATGTCCTGCCCATTTTTCAATTTCTTTTACGGCAAGGCTAGGGTCTTGGTGAGAAACGACTATGGATGCCTTGAATACGCCATCATGATTGTGTTTACTTAACCATGTTTCATCAAGCCAGGTGTTATACGCTGAACATATCTCAGCTTTTAAATCGGGATCTGCGTAGTAGTCAGCGTAGATCCAAGGATTTAAGATCGCATATGCGATGTTATATGGTTCAATGAGTTGTTTTCGTAAAAAATCGGGGTCTGAACCAATTGGCCCTCCAGAAGGTGGGATAGCATCAGGGCGCACAATAGTAAACGGATTATCAAAAACACCTCTTCCCCAAAAGCGGAATGCATCACGGAAGGGTTGCCTCATGTAGCTTTTGATTACTTCATTACTTGTGGGTGCAACATGAACATCACAATCGATAATACCAGTTCGCCTTTTTTGTTGATCCTCTGACGAGTAAGTTTGGTTTTGAGTCATGGTATGCCTCCTTAAAGATTCATTATAGATTGTACTTAAACAGGTGAACGATTTTTAAGCACTTGTTTCTTACTTTGAAACGGTAAAAATAGTGAAAACCAATAACCAACCTGTATACAAGGTAACACAATTTGAATAGTCTGTCAAATATATAAATTTGGAATATTTAATAATACATGGTGTTATATTTCTATATAAAGAAACCTGAAATCAAACAAGATCTCAGGTTTCTAAAAGGAGTTAGAAGATATAGGATTTTCCGCCATTTAAATGATCTTCCAACTGTTTTACAGCAAAGTCAATTTGTCTGCCTCTTAGCATTTCGATAATTCGTACGTGTTCAAGTAGCCTAGTATATAAAAGTTTTGGGTTGCTTTTCATTCGACGATGAATTCGATATAGCCGATGACATACATGATCAATTGCCTGAATAAACAATGGGTTCCCAACAACCTTTATAAGATAAAGGTGAAATTCAACATCGTAATGCAGATATCTAAGAGGATCATTTTGTTGGTATGCCTCTTTTTGTTTTTGTATGAATTGATCTAAGGTCTCAAAATCATCTGGAGTAAGCAAACCGATAGCTTGTTTTAACGAGGCCGTTTCAATAGCAATTCTATAATCCATAATATCGTTCATTTCTTTAATTGACAGATCAGGAATGGAAATACCTTGATTCGGAAATATTTTGATAAAACCTTCGTGCTCAAGTCTCTTCAGCGCTTCCCGAATCGGAGTGCGACTCATTTTCAATTCTTCTACTAACAAATTTTCAGACGTATAGTCATCGTCCTCCTTTAAAATCTTTTCTCTAATTTTTTCATAAGCAATGTCTTTTAAAAGTTTTTTATTTCTACTCATAAATTCAATCCATTCC
>Ga0180215_1002936_pt1 | contig 16574 bp, 10 predicted proteins | sample eDN3rd37CBELigBY_FD_128871 | JGI IMG/M metagenome (GOLD analysis project Ga0180215, IMG submission 128871) | Enriched backyard soil microbial communities from Emeryville, California, USA - eDNA 3rd pass 37_C BE-Lig BY (version 2) (version 2) | ecosystem: Environmental > Terrestrial > Soil >...
CAGGTTGCGGCAGTCGGTGCGACGCGCCGGGCAGCGGTCGAGACGGCAGCCGATGCGCAGGACCGCCGCGCGCGGATCATGTCACTCGTGATCGGGACGACACTTGAAACGGCGGGCGTCTGGCTCGGGTTGATCGAGCGCTCGTACGAACGCTCGAGTCGCACGCCCGCCCTGCGGGTAACATCGTTTGGCCGCTGGATCGCCGGGAAGCGCGTCGAGCCGCAACTGTCGCCAATCGGCAACGCGCCGATCGCCGTTGGCGCGAACTTCCAGATCCTGCTCTACCGGCCAACGCCACGCCGGGTCTGGGCGCTATCGGCATTCGCGGAACTGCAGTCGCTCGACCGGGTATCGACCTGGACACTGACTGCCGAGGCGTTGATCCGGGCGCTGGCAACCGGCATCGATCTCGACCAGATCACTGCCTTCCTCGAACGACAGAACGTGGAACCACTCCCACAGAACGTCACCTATACGCTTTCGGAGTGGGACCGTGGCTACCGCCGCGTCTGGCTGCGTCGCTCGGTCGTGCTGGTCCCCGAGGACGGTGAGAAGGCAGAGCCAATCGCTGCCGCCCTGAAAGAGGCAGGCCTCGAACCCGAAGTCCTCTCCGACGGTCGAATCCTGCTGGTCTACGACGAACTAGACGCTGGTGAGCGGCTCTACACTGCCGCCACCCGAGCCCTCCGCGAACGCGGCTTCGCCCCGCTGGCCGATCCACAGGAGGTTCCGGCTCGGCGAGGGAGGAAGGGTTGATTCGGGACGCGGGACGTGGGATGCGGGACGCGAAGATCAGGAACCATCAGCATCACGCATCACGCATCACGCATCACGCATCACGCATCACGCATCACCATCCCTCCGCGTCCCGCGTCCCACGTCCCACGTCCCGGCCTACCCATCCCGCAAATCCAACGGCCTGCGCCGGGCAACCCGCAACGTGTACGCTGCGCCTTCGTGATCGACGCGCGTTCGGTCTAGCGGCGGGGCGGCAGCGGACATCAGATCGAGGGTGGCGCGGTTGGCGAGGAGGTGGGCGCGGGCGACTCGTTCGAGGTGTTCGCCTTCGGCGGTCTCGTCGTTGACCTCCGTTACCCAGGTGAGGACGGTCGTGTTGGGGTAGCGGCTGGCGAAACCGCGTCCCGCAGGATCGGCCGGGCCAGTTGAGATGTGCCAGAGCATGTCGTCGTGGAACTCGCCGGGGAAACGCTCCGGCAGACGGGACTGGCCCCAGAAGCGGTAACTCTCGCCGTAGACCCGGTTCCAGTCGCCGATGTCGGTGTCGCGCACAATCGCTGAGACGGCGTCACGCAGGGCAGTGGCGGCTGCCTGATGCTCCGGCCAGTTCGGATCATCGACGTAGCGGACGATACCGTAGAGCAGCGCCTGGACGATCCAGTAGGAGACTCCGAACCGCGGCGGGGAACCGAACCCCGCAAACGGCTGAATCCACTCGTGGGACGGCACGCCATGGTTATCGACGACAACGTCCGCCGGCCAGCGCTGCCAGAGCGCCGTCCGCGCTCGTGCCTCACCGAATCGAGTGTCTGGGTCGAAGTGCGCCTCGCCGAACTCGTAGCCAAGCGCGTTATAGCGGGCCGGGTGATGCTTCCACGTCCGCGCTTCGGGGTACGACGCAAGCCGGACATGAAGCGCGGCGCCATCTGGGTTCTCGTACGGCAGGAGGACGACGTTCACGCGATCGAGCAACCGACGCCAATCGGGGTCCGTCGCCGTCAGCCAGGCCAATTGAAACGCGGCATTGGTGCTCGAAATCTCGTTGGCGTGATGGCGGGCGATGATGAGGTGCGTCGGTTTGAAGATGGCCGCCTTGATTGGCGACGCCAACCGGCCCGGAGTTGGAGCAGCCAACGACAGCGCGACAAGAGGTCGCCCCTGATACGAATGGTCCTCGATCCAGGCAGTAACCTCGGGAAAGGCCGTTAGCGACGAGGCGTGCTGGATCACTGCATCTCCGTGAATGTTCGCGTCCATTGGAGGAGGTGTCACTGGAGCGGCATCGGAGGGACCGATTATGAGCGGCAAGGGTAGTCGCAGCGCGAACGCCTCATCACCAAGCATGACGTTCGCAGCGATCGTGGGACCGTCAGTTAACGGCAACGTCGACAGGAAACCAAGCCGCTCAATCGTCGCGGTTGAATCGCCGCCAACCATCGCCGTGACATCCATCGCGAGGTGATCGTTTTCCAGCCGGAGCGCGGACACGCGGAGGTCTGGACGTGGCAACGACTGCCGTGGCGGTGCAGCCCGTAACGTCACACGTGCGCGAGGGGCTTCACCGGGCGTGACATGGACGATCGGGATAATCGCTCCGGGGGCGTTGCAGCGTTCGCCGGTCTGTTGGCGGCCATACATCTCAATCGCATCGAGGGTAGTGAAGTAGATGTCCTCAGCCAGCGCCTCGGCGGCCGAGTCATTCTCCTCGCGAATGCCGATCGACTCGTTCGGCGCGCTGATCCAGACTTCGGCCAGCAACTCGCCGAAAAACGGTTGATTGGCAGCCACCGGCCCACCGGCTTCGTCGATGTGCGCCAGCAGCATCGGAATGATCTCGGTCTGCCAGAATGCCCAGAACGTATCGAGGTCGGTCGGGTTGACGATCGACGCATCCAGTTCGCCGTCCCGATACCAACTGAACCCGCCGGTCGTGACCCGCACGACTCCGGAATCGGGAATTGCCGAGACGAACAGTATCTCCATGCCTGGGACATCGCACTCCCAACGCCTAAGCAGGCTGCCATCTGCCCCATAGGCTTCGGCAACATAGGTCGACAAGTTGTCGTCCGATACAACGAACTCAATCGCATGGGGCGGAAGACCAGTCGCCTGAGCGATCAGTTCGTTTCCCGGGAAGAGTTCCTGAAGCCACCGAATCGGTAGATCCAACGCAGTCGGATCGTCAGCCGGATAGGCGTCCGCGACAATCCGCACCCATTCGAGTGGCAGACCATCGAGGGCGGGAATCACGATCTCTCGCAACCACGACAGACCTGCTTTGAACGACGACAGGACCGATACTTCAATATCCGGAAACCGCGACGCGGCGATCCCTCGGCGAAGTTCCTCCGCAATCTGCTGGCGCTGCTCAGGCGGCTCGCAGGCGAAGAAGATGACATGGTCATCGTAGGTCGCATCGTCGTCTGGTTCAGTCCCGGCCTCCATCACCGAGAGGATCTCCGAGAACTGGCTAACGAGCGAGATTGCTTCCCATGGTCCGTTCCAGCCGCGCTCGAAAATCACCTCACCTGGCTCGTTCGGCTCGGGGCCGTCACCGGCCAGCCAGCGGCGCAGGGTTGCGACGGCTGCCGCAGCCCCGCCAGTCTCCGGTGCGTCAATGTGCGGCCAGGTCGCCGCGACTTGTCCAATCAGTCGCGCCAGTTCGTAGGGGTCCCCCTCGGCGCGCCAGCCGCCGTCGACCGCCCGCAACGTCGCTGGCCCGTCACCGGGCCGAACAACGAACGGCGCGCCACCTTCACGGACGAGCGGGACCGTGACACCGCCCGATTCGAGACCGATCCTCGCCGCAAGATTCGCCAGCGCGATCCCGAGTGCCGACGGCAGGTCAGCGGGGAGGTCGAATGCGATCCTGCTCGCATCTGGCAGCAGATCGCCATCGCGGTCCTCCAGGACTCCGTCGATGGTGAACAGACGGGACAGACACGGCGACGGAGTCTGAAGGTCTACTCGCACTCTGGAAGAGGAAGCAAACCCATCGGTCGAATGCGTCGGAATCTCGTCCAGCGTGCGAATGACGACCGCTTCAATGCCATCGGGGACGTTGCTTTCATCCGGCATGACCAGCGGGAGCGGCAACGCGTGCGTTTCAAGGCCGATCCGTGCGGCAAGGTCGATCAGACCTGACCAGAAGGCAAGATCCGTAACGTCTCGATCGACGACAAGACGCACCGTAACATCGTCCGGATAGCCATCACCATTGCGATCGACAATCCACTGCGCCACGTACATCGACCACCCCCTATCCTGCAATTGCCCCACGGCATAGTAGCGCAACGGGCCGGGTTGCTACGATTCGGCGAATGTGAAGCAACGGAAGGCAACCCGTGTCAATCGTCACCGTCACTGAGCGCCTCGTGCTACGGGAGTTTTCGCCTGACGAGGCAGAAGCGATGTTTTCGCTCAATGCCGATCCCGAGGTGGTCCGCTATACCGGCGACCGCCCATTCCACGATCTTGATGAGGCACGACAACTCCTCGCCACGTACTCCTCCTACCGGGAGCGGGGCTATGGCCGCTGGTCCGTTTATGTCGCCAGCACGAACGAGTACATTGGTTTCTGTGGGCTTGCCTACCGGGCAGAGACTGACGAAGTCGATCTGGGATTCCGCCTCTACCGCGCTCAGTGGGGTCGGGGCTATGCGACCGAAGCGGGCCGAGCGGCGCTCGAGATCGGATTCCATCGCTATGATCTCGACCGAATTGTCGGTCGCGCAATGCGGGAGAATGTCGCATCCCATCGAACCCTGAAGCGCCTCGGGATGCGCTGGGTATCGGCGTTCGAACGAGACGGCTACACCTGGGATCAGTACGAGATCACAGCCAGCGAGATCGAGGCATCTCCAAGCATGGCGCGAGGTCCCGAAGACGAGTCGCTATAATGCGAGCGTCGAACGATGATGTCTGTGATGGATGGAGCCTGGACGAGCGATGAGCCAGCGATTCGACCCCCGCCAGCATCTGCGCGAGTTGAGTGACGGCACGCCATATCTCGACGTCAAGTGGCGCCTGCACTGGTTGCGAAGCGAACATCCCGAGGCAGCCATCGAGACACAGATCATCTCGCTGGAAGGCGACACCGCAGTCTGCAAGGCAACCGTCCGCATCCCGGAAGGCGGCTCGGCCACCGGCCACGCGAGCGCGACACGTGATCCCGGCCGGAGTGCCGACCACATCGAGCACGCCGAGACACGCGCGATCGGCCGGGCGCTGGCCGCCCTTGGCTACGGCACGCAATTCACCGAGGACGACCTCCAGCAGGGTCGCCGCAATGCCCCAGCGGACCGGCCCGCCGAGCGGCCCGTCTCACTCGTGACACCGCCGGTGACGACTCCTCCACAGCCACCGACCCGAATGCGCCCGGTCCGCGATGACAACGATGACGACGAACCGGAACAAACACCACCACCACGCCCGGAACCGCGCGAACCGGTTGACGTGCGCGACTCTCGCGGCCAGCGTGACACCCGTCCGATTCGCGAGGTCCGCGAGGTGCTGGAGACGGCAACCGACGACGATACAGACGAGCAACCGATCCCGACGCCGATGAAGCGTGGCTCCGACCTGCGCCAACGTGCCGAGCAGCCAGCCACTGACGGCCCAGCCCGCGAGGACATTTCCTGGACCCGCTTCTGGGAATGGGCCAAGCGCCACGGCTACCGCGACGCCGCCCACCTCCGCGAACTCCTCGGCATCGACGTCAACGCCCTCACCCCCGGCGAAGTCCGCGCCCGCATCAAGCGCTACGAACTGGACAACCCTCCGGACGGTAGTTAGTGGCTAGCCATTAGCCAATTGGCCTGTCTCAAGCGGATCGACCCGTCCGATACGCACGAACTGGCAAACGGCTAACAGCTAACAGCTAATGGCTAATTAATTGCCACCCTTGGGGGGCGGAGTGGTTGGGTCCAGGGGCCGGTGCTGGCGCGGCATTCCAGAGTGGTGTTGAGTTGCTGGTAGGTTTCGCCGGTGATGGTGTCGAGCGGCCAGTGGGTGGCGTCGAGGGCGATGTCGAACGAGCCGTCCTCGGCTGAGCGGCCGTCGCCGAGTGGCGTGTTGTCGGACGTGGCACGGCAGGTGATGCGGACGTCGCCCGGGGCGGCGTCGGGCTGGCCTTCGAGGTTGGCGGTGGGTTCACCCGCTGTTGGGTAGGTCAGTTCCAACGTCATCCGGGTAGGTTCGAGTGCCGCTTCATCGTCGCCGGAGGTGAGGATCAGTCCGATCGTCACACCTGCGGCGGCCGCCAGCGCGATCAGCGCCAGGATCAGCGGCGGCGTCAGGCGCGGGCGAGGCTCGTCCGATTGTGTCGCGTCCGATCTGCGTGACAGCCGTTCCAGCAACCGGCCAATCGCGTCGCGGCGTGGCGGATTGCTGGCTTCGGTATCCTCGACCTGCGCAGGCACAGCATCGGTTGGTTCATCGTTCGTGGTCGTCTCGTCGTTCATGGCGGGAACGCTACCACAGCAAGGGTGTGGTTCATTCGATCGACGGCGCGTCCCAGAAACAGACCTGCCCATCGGCGAACCCGGCCGCGAGACGCGCCCCGTCTGGTGACCACGCTACTGTCGTCACCATACCTTCGCAGTCCGGCATGATCGCCACCGAATCACCGTCGGGCGTCACCACCTGAACCGCTCTCTGCGCAACACCCACCGCCAGCATCGCACTGTCGGGCGACCAGACTGGGGCGGTCTGGACGCCGGATGTCAGCGCATTGACCCGATCGCCACCCGGATTCTCCGACGCGAGGACGATCAGCAGGTTGTCCGTCGCGACGGCGACCCGTGCGCTGTCCGGAGAGAAGACGACGGCCCGGTCAACCGCCACGGTGCCGCCAGACAACGGCGGCGCACCAGTGACCGAGTGAATGTGCAACGTCCCGGCCACATCGGTGAACGCCAACAGGTCACCATTCGGAGCAAACGCGATCGATGGATGGAAGTGATACTCCCCGCCTTCAACAACGAACAGTTCCTCGCCGTCCGCGTCCCAGACGTGGATATCGTTGCCACCTGCCGCCAGCCGTGAGCCGTCCGCCGACCAAGCAAGGTGGACGACGCCACGAAATGAGTAGTCAATCTCCAACGTCCTGACTTGCGTGCCGTCCGGCTGCCAGAGTTGGACCGTCGCCGGCAGGCTAACAGGCGCGGTCGACGTTGCCGAATCCGGCGGGTGGACAAACGCTGTCGCCAGGATCGGCTCGGCTGGAGACCAGGCGACGGACGCAATCGGCACCGGGACGTCGAGATCGCTGACCTGGATTCGGGATACCTGCGCTCCGTCGCGTGTCCAGAGCGTGACGGAGCCCGCACTGTCACCAGTCGCGAGCGTCTGACTGTCGAGGGACCAACTCAGCGCGGTGACGGTGGCCGGTTGGATCGTGAGTTCGGCAATGGACGCGCCACTGGTGTCCCAGAGGCGTGTCATGACTCCATCGCTCGTCGCCAGCACTGTTGCATCCGGCGACCATGCGACGAGCGTCACGCTGACCGGGTGACGATCGAGTACGAGCGTGTCGGGAGACATCTCATCCATCATCGTCGCTGTGGCCGCGCGAGTGGCGGTTTCCCGAACACGGACTGGAGCATCATCGCCACCGCACGCTGCCAGCAGGACGATCGACACTATTGCGATCAGGAATGCTCGCACCCGGCCCACGCCTTCACCTCATCGTCGCGACCGATTCCTGATCGAAATAGTTTTCAGAGGCCGGATCGGTTCCCGTCCGCTGAGCACGCACAGCCGTCGCCTGGAAAACGGGGCGAACCCTTGGCCTCGTCATTGGCTCGTCGAGCGGGAACGCCGACCTTCAGGTGGCTCGGTATCACTGGGTGTAGACGGCGCTGTGGCTCCCACGCAGGACGAACTTCTGAATCTTGCCGGTGGCGGTCTTGGGCAGTTCCTCGACGAACTCGTAGCGAGTCGGCACTTTGAAGTGCGCCATCCGCTCGCGCGCGAACTCACGCAATGCATCGCCGTCAACCGTCTCGCCCGGGCGGCAGACGACGAACGCGCAGGGTGACTCGCCCCAGCGTTCGTGTGGCAGCCCAACGACGGCGACCTCCTGGATCGCAGGATGACGCATGAGCACACCCTCGACCTCAACCGACGAGATGTTCTCACCACCGCTGATGATGACGTCCTTGATCCGGTCGCGAATCTCGGCGTAACCGTCCGGATGGACGACGGCGGCATCACCGCTATGGAACCAGCCGCCGCGCATGGCAAAGGCCGTCGCCTCGGGATCGTTGTAGTAACCAGCCATCACGACGTTGCCGCGGACGACGATTTCGCCGAGCGTCTCGCCATCGTGTGGCACCTCGTTGCCGTCTTCGTCAACGACCAGTAACTCACCGGAGGTCAGGAGTTCGACGCCCTGGCGCGCCTTGATCGTGGCACGCTCGTCATCGGAGAGTCCGGCGTGGGACGGTAGCGGCTCGCAGATGGTGATGAACGGCGAGACTTCGGTCAGCCCATATACATGAGTGATTTCCCAGCCGAGCGAACCCTCGATCCGGCCAATCGTCGCGGCAGCCGGTGGAGCACCCGCCGTCAGCACCCGCACGCCGGGGCGGGCCATCTGCTGCTGCTCCTCTGGCGCGTTGGCGAGACCGATCAGGACGGTCGGTGCGGCGCACAGCATCGTCACCTGCTCGGACTCGACCAGTTCGAACACACGGGCAGGTTCGACACGTCGCAGGCACACATGCGTTCCACCGACCGCCGTCACGATCCAGACAAACGTCCAGCCATTCGCGTGGAACATCGGCAGCGTCCATAGATACCGCTCGGCGGGCGTCATATGGACGTGAATCAGCGTCCCGATGATGTTCGCGTAGGCGTTTCGGTGGGTGATCATGACACCCTTCGGGCGCGAAGTCGTCCCGCTCGTGTAGTTCAGCGCGAGCAGGTCCGACTCGGCGATCTCAGGTCGCTCGAACTCGCCTGATGCATCCGCCAGCAACGCCTCGTAGTCGAGCCAACCGGTAGGCGTATCCTCCAGCGCGACAAAATGCTCGACGTCAGGGATCTGGTCTCGAACCCCATCGACTGCAGCCAGGCAATCGGTATGTGCGCAGACGACCTTCGCTCCGCTGTGGTTGATGATGTAGGCGAAGTCGTCGGCGGTCAGCCGGTAGTTGATCGGGACGACGACTGCGCCGATCTGCGGGACGGCATAGAACGACTCTAACTGGGCATGGGTATTTGGCGCGATGTAGGCGACGCGATCGCCCTTCCCGACTCCCAGCCCCTGCAACGCCGACGACCAGCGATCGCAACGCTCGAAGAACTCGCGGTACGTCAGTCGCAGATCACCATCGACAACCGCCTCACGGTCGGCATACAACCGCCGCGAGCGACGCATGAACTCCAGCGGAGTCAGCGGGACTTCCATATCGGGACCCCCTTCGGTGCAATGACACATGGTGCCGCGTATCGTCGCGCAGATGCGGTGATGGAGCAATGACAGATGCGAAACGCATCACGCATCACCCCGAATGAGATCAATCAACGCCAGTGGATCATCTGGGACCGAATTTCCCCGCCAGGCGACGTGCTGGTCGGGACGCGACAGGACGAGTGCCGTCGTGTAGACCGGTGCTGGTTCGGCCGGTGAGACATCCAGCAGCGTCAGCGGAACCCCTCGTGTCTGCGCAGCATCCAGTAGCGTCTGAGCATCAACGGAGGTATCGAAGCGCAACAGCGTGTATTCGGGACCGAGCGCGTCGTGGAGCGAGCGGCCATCCGCGAGCCAGACGTGCGGCGTGCGGCATCCAGGAACGGTCGAGGCGATGAAATCGCCCATCGAGTAGGGCGGGTGTGGCTCGCCATCGTAGGCGATCAGTGGTGAGTCATCGTAGTAGTAGCCGAAATTCAGGCCAGCGGCGGCATACTGCTGGACGTTGAGATCGTAGGCGGCCTTACCTACCGTCGCGCGCAGTGCATCGGCCCCCTCGTCCTCGATATCAGGTGGGACGGCGCGGCGCTGCTTTGCCATCTCGTGAGCGTGGTTCATCGCGAAATATGAGACCTGCTCGGTAATCGGCAGGCGCTCACGTTCGTAGGCGTCGAGGATCGCTTCCGTCCCCCAGCCATTGAGCCGCGCGGCCAGCAGCCATCCAAGATTGGCGGCATCGGCTAGACCGGCATTCATCCCGTAGCCGGCATACGGAACCCAGAGGTGGGCAGCGTCGCCGCAGATGAACGCGAGCCGGTCGCGGAACCTGTCTGCCACCAGCCGCCGCCCGAACCAGTCCTCGTTGGAGATCACCTCGTACTCGAACGATTCGTCGACGCCAAGGATCTGGCGGATGGCCCAATCGCGGTCAACCGAGTCGAAGTCGGGTTCTTCCTCACGCAGGTAATTGTGGATCAGCCACGTCTCGCGGCCATCGATCGCGTAGACGGTCCCACTCCGGCGCGGGTTGAGCGAGATGTTGCCCCAGGCTGGCTCGGTGGTCAGCATCGAGAGCAGTTTCAGCGCGCGGATGTAACTGGACTGGACACGCTGCACGACGGCATCGCCGGTCAGTTTGGCACCAATCCCATGACGAACCTCCGAGCGGCCGCCATCGCAGCCAACGAGGTAGGCGGCTGAGACCTGGATCTCTTCACCGGTGTCGAGGTGGTGGGCGTAGGCGACGACGCCGTTCTCATCCTGCGTGAAGCGGTCGAACCGGACGCGATTGAGGATCGTGATTCCAGGCGTCTGCCAGGCGTGCTCGAAGATGATCGGTTCGAGGTAGATCTGATTGATCCGCGCAGGCGGTTCAGGCGTCGGCCACCAGGTGTCCGGCCCACCAGTCGCCGTGTATCGGTCTCGGCGGCACGGGATCGGAATCCGCGTCAGTTCCATGCCCGTCATCGTCGTCCGGTAGACGATGTCGTTAGGATAGTCCTCGGGCAGACCGGCATTGCGGACCTTCTCGACGAGGCCCAGGCGACGAAAGATCTCCATCGAGCGCGCGGCGACGTGGTTGCACTTGACGCTGGGCGGCTCGCCACGCTCGCGCAACTCCAGAATCGTCACCCGCCGCCCCCGGCTGGCAAGGTCGAGCGCCAGCGTCAGGCCAACCGGCCCGGCACCGACGATCACGACATCGGTCTCGATCGCTCGCATCATCGTTCGTCACCCATCCCGTGTGTTCTCGTTCGCGCTGACGACAATGCCGCGACGACGACGCACTTGTCAACCGGGCGCGCCTCGTGCGGGTATGATCCGCGAAGGTCAGCGAGCCAGTCAGGGGAGGGCAATCACCAATGGAGCAACCCACACACCTCGTCTACGTCGGCACATACACCTCGTTCGAGCCGGACGCTCGGGGACGGGCCGAGGGGATCTACACCTATCGGCTCAACCCGGATACCGGCGAACTCTCCTTCGTTGCAGTGACGGGCGATGTTCCGAACCCGTCGTTTCTGACAGTTCATCCGGACCGCTCGACCCTGTATGCCGCCAACGAAGTGACCGAAATCGACGACCACCCGGGCGGTGCGGTCAGTGCGTTCGCGATCGACCGGGAATCGGGAGCGTTGACCTTTTTGAATCGCCAGCCGTCTCATGGTACCGATCCGTGTCACGTTAGCGTCGAACGTGACGGCGGTAGCGTCTTCGTCGCGAACTACACCAGCGGCAGCATCGCCGTCCTGCCAATCGAGGACACCGGTCGCCTCGCTCCGGCAACTGACACCCGGCAGCACAAGGGATCAGGGCCGAATCCCGACCGGCAGGAGGGACCGCACGCGCACTTCATCGTCCCGGACCCGTCCAACCGGTTCGTTCTGGCCGTCGACCTCGGGCTGGACAAGGTGCTGGTCTACCGGTTCGACGCCGAGCGCGGCGTACTGACCGAGCACGACCCGCCGTCAGCCCCGCTCCCGCCCGGTTCCGGACCACGACACCTCGCGTTTCATCCAGACGCGCCGTACATCTACGTCATCAACGAACTGGCGTCGACGATCTCAACCTGCGCGTGGGATGCGTCGGCTGGGACGCTGCAGGTGCTCGATACGATCTCGACACTGCCCGATGGCTTCGATGGCAAGAACTCGTGCGCAGAAGTACGTGTCTCGCCGTCGGGGCGCTTCGTCTACGGCTCCAACCGAGGCCACAACAGCATCGCGGTCTTCGCCATTGACGAACAGCACGGGACACTCATACCTACCGGGCACGTCTCAACCGAAGGCCGCAACCCGCGCAACTTCACGATCGACCCAGCCGGAAGATTCATGCTGGTCGCGAACCATGACACCGACACGATCGTGACATTCCGGATCGACGAAGAGACTGGCGACCTGACACCCACCGGCCACGTCACAACCGTGCCGTCGCCCGTCTGCGTGACCATCATGCCGGAGTAACGACCCTGCTGTCCTAGCCCTCAGCAATCTAGACGGTTGGCGGTTTCGAGGATTGCGAACCCGCTTCCCCTGTCATCCCGACGAACGGAGGGATCTCGTGACTCGTTCGCGCTGCGATCGGTAAACGAGGACGAGATCCCTCCGTTCGTCGGGATGACAGGGAACAGACAGGCGCAACCCGACGCCATTGGGGCGGTGAACCACTCAGGACGACAGGGGTTAGTACAGGCCATAAACAGCGAGCCGGTCGCGGACGGGTGGAGTCTCGAGTACCTCTGCTCGGAACAGACGCTGGTCGGCGTCTTTCGAAGCGCCTTCCCAGGCGAGGAGCGCGGGCAGCGACGTCCATTGCTCGATCACCAGAATCCTCGAGCCGATCTGTGGCGCAAGCAGCGTCGTCCAGACACAACTCTCGGAGCGCTCGCGGGCCTGATCGAGCCGATCCGAGTAGGACATCAGGACCGTTTCAAGCTTGCCGGGCGCTGCGGTGGCGGTCGTCATGCGCATCCAGCTCTGCGGTGGTTCCGCGACATCCGGGTCGGGTGGCGACCCGCTGGTCACGCTGTATGACTCAACCCGGAATGGGCCGGCCATCCACTGTGCGTAACCGCTCATCGCCTCAACGACCTTTGGGTTGGCGTTACTCCGTTCGAGCGAATCGAGCGTTTCCCAGAACGAGATTGCACAGCCGAATCCGGTATCGGGGTTCCCGCCGCCAAGGATCGCGAGCGATCCCGGTTGCGCCCGGACGGCCGGGGCAGAAGCGTCACGGAAGTGATCGAAGGCAGCACCCATTGCAGCGGGCTGGAGCATCATGCTGGTCATCCGGGCGAAGCGATGTGACATCTGGCTCATCAACTCCTACCGCGACAGGCGGTACAGGCGGACAATCGGTCAGGCTTGCCGAACCGCACGAAGTATCGCCGTCCGTTCGATTCTGTCAATCAGATTCGTCACCGGATTTCCAACAGCGCATCAGGACGGTGGGCTTCCGGCCACCGGCCTGATGCGTTGTCAGACGCTGACTCCCTACTCGTAGCGCAGGGCTTCGGCGATCGGTACTGACGAAGCCTTGCGAGCCGGAATCCAGGTCATCACGGCTGCTGCTACCAGCGAGGCGGCGATGAAGAAGACGACCGTTCCCCACGGGATGACGAACCCTTCGAACGTCTGCCCTTCGCCGAGCGCGTTCGACGAGATCAGGTTGTACGAGAGGACCAGCGCCAGGAAGGTCCCGCTGACGACGCCGAGCATCGCGACGACGATCGACTCGATCAGGAACGAGGCTGCCACCATCGTCCGCTGGTAGCCGATTGCCCGCAGCATTCCGATCTGCTGGCGTCGTTCGACGACGGAGCGGAACGAGATGACGCCGAGAGCGGCGATACCGACCAGCAGGCCCATACCCATGAACCCTTGCAGCAGTTGGAAGAACCCGTTGGCAAACGACGCATCCTCGTCGATCGCTTCGCGGATCGACTCAGCCTGAACACCACGATTCAGCATGGCCGCTTCGATCTGCTTCGCGACCTCGCCTGCATCACCGGCCTGATGCTCGGTCAGGCGGACGTAGACTCGCGACATGTCAGGCTGGCCGTAGAGTTCGTCGAAGGCTGGCTGCGGCAGGAACAGACCGGTCATCGTGCTGACCTGCGAGTCGATCACACCAATGACGGTGACGGACCGCGTCTCGCCGGTTCGAGCGCTGTAGAGTTCGATGTCGAAGGCCGGGATCGACGAACCATCGATCGCTACGCCCTCCGGAATCGTATAGCGGTTGCTACTCCCGCCGAAGTCGTCATCGTCGAACGCGATACTGTCGATGACCGCAACGTTCTCACCAGACTTCAAGGCGTCCCAGACGGCAGCATCTGTGTCGTAGTCAGGAGCCCTCGCTTCCAGCGGCACCTCTGCGTTCTCGATGAACGCGGCGTCGATGCCCCGAATGGCCGAGTTGCCCCACTCCTGCTCGCCGGGGTTGCGGACCTGTGAGTTGGGGTAGGCGATGCCGTCGAGGTTCCCAACGGCTGCGATCCGGTCGAGGTCGACGTCACTACCGGCCAGTTCGACCAGCAGATCGTCGATTGGGTTGACGGTGCTGGTTTCGACGGTAATGTCCCAACCAGCGTCGGCATCGTCCGTCGTGAACAGTTCGATGAAGTTGGCGTTGATCGTCTTCACCGTGACCAGCGAGAAGATCACCATCGCGAACATCGCCACCGTCATGCCGGTACGGCCCTTCGACGCCAGCGGGTAGGCGACGGCGGTCTTGACGGCCGGGAGCCATCGCGACGTGTAGCGACCCAGTAGCGCGACACTGCCGACGATCAGGTCTGCGTTCCACATGATGATCATCGTCGTGTAGGCAACCATGAAGACGCCTGAGACGAAGAGCATCTCCGGGCCACCATCGCCGACGTTCGGCAGGACCGGTGCGGTCCAGTCAGGCGGCAGTAGCCAGTAGAGCAGCATCAGCAGCGCGCCGCTCGTGAAGACCAGCCGGGCCGGCAGGAACCGGCGCAGGAAAAGCACCAGCCCGAGCACCAGCAGTGACAGCCCCAGCGAGAAGGTGAACATGTTGACGGCCGAGACGCCGAGCAGCAGGAAGCCGGTACCAATCAGCGCGATGATGACGCTCCAACCGATTGCGTGCGCCAGCAACCGAATGAGCCAGACGATCAACTTGACGGGTACGAGGACGACGTTCCAGACGAACTCAACCGGTAGCGTCACGATTGTCCCGACGGCGCCCGCGAAGCGCGGCAGCGTCGTCCACCAGCGCCAGCGCGGACGCTCTCGATTGCCTGGCGCGGCGTTGTCCGGCAGATCGCGGATGGCGGCGACGATGTTGAGTCGGCTCGACCGGACCGAGGCGAAGATGATCGTCAGGAACGTGACCGTCACGCCGAGCGAGTAGGCGATCGTCAACGAGCGCAGGCTGGCGTACGGGGTGATGTCGATGACGCCGCCGAACAGGTTGCCCATCAGCATCGCAATCGCGAAGGCGACGCCGACGCCCAGGACGGCGCCGATCAGGGCCGCACCAAGGTCGTAAGCCGTTCCCTCAGCGATGAACTGCTGGATCAGATGTCCCCGCTTCATCCCGACGGCACGGGCCATTCCCATCTCGGAGCGCCGCTCGGCTGCCAGCATCATGAAGATCAGGAAGATCAACAGCACACCAGCCGCGATCGAGAACATACCGAACAGCATGAAGAAGGTCATGAAGGTGTTGCCGGCCATCTCGGCGCCTTCGATGGCGTCCTGCTTGACCGGGTTGACACCCAGTTGCGATCCGCCATCGATCTCCGCCAATGCTTCGGTCAACTTCGCGACCGCTGCATCGGTCTGATCGAGGCCGTCTTCAACGCCACCGGTGTTCGAAACGGTGATGAACCGCGCCCGGCCTTCGAGGCCGGTCAACTGCTGCAGCCAGTCCAGTGGGACGGCGACACCCAGCAGATCGGCACCACTGTTCGAGGCCGGGCCAGCCTGGCCAACGGTCTCGGTGTAGCCGGTGAGGATCGAACCTTTGGCAATCCCGCCAACGGTGACGGTGTGTGGCTGGTTCTCGTAGTAGAGCGTCAGTTCGTCGCCAACGCTGGCCTCAGTGTTCTCGGCCAGATCCTCCGAGATGACGACGCTGCCTTCCGGCATGGATGCCAGATCAAGCGACTCGCCGTCCGTTGCCGTCAATCCGCCGAAATCCTTCAGCCGATCCGGATCGACGCCGGTGATGACCGCCTGTGGCTCGCTCAACTGGGTCGCGGAGTTGACGACCGGCGCGCCAACCGTCAGGACCGGCATGACAGCGTCGATGTCCGGATCGTCGGCGAACCGCTCCTGCAACTGATCGGCGATCGCAGCATCGATCGGCAGGTTGCTGACTGAGATCTCGCCCTCGTTATCGGTCTCTCCGACGAACGCGATCGTCTCATCGACCTGCCCCAGACCATCGTAGGACGATCTGGTCATCGAGTAGTCGAGGGTATCGCCGGTCGTCAGCGAGGCAGCGATGATCAGGGTCGAGAGCATCAGCCCGACCATGATCAGGATCGTCTGCGCCTTGCGCCGTGGGATGTTGCGCAGCGCCATCTTGAAGATGACCCGGTTCCGCAACGCAATCACTGCCGTCGTCAACAGGCAGAGCCCCATGATCGCCACGCAGACGATCAGCACGTAGTTCATTGAGAGTCCGAAGATGTTGTCCATGGAGTAGCTCCTCAGTGAGTCAGACAGTCAGTCTGTCAGCCAGATTTCAGTGTCAGGCTCGAATGTCCTCGCCAACATCTGACCGGCTGACAGACTGACTGTCTGACTCACTGACTACCTGTCCGTCCTTCATGCGGATGATGCGGTTGGTCATGGCACCGATGCGTGGGTCGTGGGTGACGATGACGAAGGTCTGGTTGTGCGTCCGGTTCAGTTCCTGCATCAAACCCATGATGTCGTCGGCG
>Ga0180215_1002938_pt1 | contig 16568 bp, 14 predicted proteins | sample eDN3rd37CBELigBY_FD_128871 | JGI IMG/M metagenome (GOLD analysis project Ga0180215, IMG submission 128871) | Enriched backyard soil microbial communities from Emeryville, California, USA - eDNA 3rd pass 37_C BE-Lig BY (version 2) (version 2) | ecosystem: Environmental > Terrestrial > Soil >...
ACATGTATTTTTCCACCGAGCTGTGGTTGAAATTCAATTAATTTTGTTTTCATTTCTCTAAGTCCACTATAAAAAGCTGAGTAAAGTCCTGCTGGCCCTCCCCCAATGATTGTTACATCATATATTTCTTGTGAGTCCATTCCTTTCACTCCTTAGCTTGGATATCAATGATTATCATTCTCATTTACTATACAACGCTTTCCTAACTTTTACAACATGAAATTATACGTTGACAATAGTAAAATGGAATTATAGAATTTAATTATTCAGTAATGATAATCATTTTCATTACAATCATTTCTTTTTTTGCGTATAAACGGCTGTTAGACATAAAAACTAAGTTAACTCTATACATTCTGATATTCAAAAAAACCTATATAAACGGAGGTTACATATATGGTTCGCCTTTACACTAATAATTTAAAAATCGGATATGGTGAACGGTTGATTGTAAAAGATCTTAGTGTAGAGATTCCAGATAAAAAAATTACAACCATCATTGGCTCTAATGGTTGTGGAAAATCTACTTTATTAAAGGCTATTACAAGAATCATTCCACATCAATCGGGAAATGTCGTTTTGGACGGAGGAGATATTTCTAAGGAAAATACAAAAATTCTCGCGAAGAAAATGGCAATCCTTCCCCAAACACCTGAAAGCGCCAGTGGGTTAACCGTAGGCGAACTAGTATCTTATGGACGCTTCCCCTATCAAAAAGGCTTTGGTCGTTTAACAAAAAAAGATTATGAAGTAATTGATTGGGCACTTGAAGTAACGGGAACAAAGGACTTTAAATTCAGACCCGTTGATGCCTTATCAGGGGGTCAACGTCAAAGAGTTTGGATTGCAATGGCCCTTGCTCAGGAAACAGACATCATCTTTTTAGATGAGCCTACAACCTACTTAGATATGGCTCACCAACTGGAAGTGCTTGAACTTCTCCAAAAGCTTAACCAAGAACAAGAACGTACTATTGTTATGGTTTTACATGATTTAAACCAAGCTGCGCGATTTGCTGACTATATTATTGCGTTAAAAGATGGTCAGGTCATAAAAGCCGGTGATTGTAAAGAAGTTATCACACATGATGTATTAAAGAAAGTTTTCAATATCGATGCTGAAGTTGGAACAGATCCACGTACAAACAAGCCGATGTGCATCACATATAATTTACTTAAGGGAGAAGAAAAAAATGAAGAAACTGTTAATTCCATTCACGCTGCTGCTGTTGCTAGTTATTAGTGCATGCGGCAACAATGATTCAACATCTGAAAATGAAGGAAACGGAAGCATCCCTCCTGAAAATAAACAACCGGAAACCATTACATATGAGTCTGAAAATGGACCTGTTGAAGTTCCGGCTGACCCGCAACGTGTTGTGTTACTTTCCGGATTTGCCGGTAATGTTCTTGATCTAGGAGTAAACGTAGTAGGTGCTGAATCATGGGCGATCAACAGCCCAATTCTTGCAGATGAATTAAAAGATGCTGTAGAAGTAACGGATGAAAGCTTAGAAGAAATTATTGAACTAGAGCCGGATTTAATTATTGGACTTTCCACAATTAAAAACGTCGATAAGCTAAGTGAAATTGCTCCAACTGTCACATATACATGGGGTAAAGTTGATTACTTAACACAGCATCTAGAAATCGGTAAGCTTTTAAACAAAGAAGAAGAAGCTAAAGCATGGGTGGAAGATTTCAAATCCCGTGTAGAAGAAACCGGTAAAGAAATTAAAGCAAAAATTGGTGAAGATGCAACAGTATCTGTCATTGAAAGCTATGGAAAAGATTTATATGTATACGGCGATAACTGGGCAAGAGGAACAGAAATTCTTTATCAAGGAATGGGCTTAAAAATGCCTGAAAAAGTAAAAGAAGTTGCATTGGAATCTGGTTACTATACTCTTTCAGCTGAGGTTCTTCCTGAATATGCCGGTGATTACGTCATTTTAAGTAAATATTCAGATGCAGATACTTCATTCCAGGAAACTGAAACATATAAAAACATTCCTGCTGTGAAAAACAATCAAGTATATGAAATGGAAGGAAATGGTGCATCCTTCAGTGATCCAATCACACTAGAACACCAATTAGCCTTCTTTAAAGAATCATTTTTAGGTGAAAAATAAGGGGCAAGCATTGGTTTTTGGGTACAGAGGAATTCTTTTAAAGAATTCCTCTCTATTTTTTGTTAAAGTATGAATAGGACTTTAGAACATTATGTAAACGTTACACTGGCCAAAATATCCAAAGAAAAGATGAGATACATGAAAAAGAACACCCAACTATTCTTTCCATTTATATTTAAATATGTTGCTGCTATCCTAGTATTTATCTGTTTATTTATCATTTCTTTAGTATTTGGAGCCGCCGATATTTCTGTTAAAGATGTGTGGCTTTCGGTTATGTCGAATATAACAAATGAGAAAATCACCATCATTCGGGAGATTCGATTACCTCGTGAGGTTGCTGCAATTTTTGTTGGTGCAGCACTTGCTACTTCCGGTGCTATTATGCAGGGAATGACAAGGAATCCACTTGCAGATCCCGGGTTACTTGGATTAACGGCAGGTGCTAATGCTGCGCTCGCAATCATGGTTTCATTTTTACCATCAGCTAATTACTTTTGGGTGATGGTTTCCTGCTTTATTGGTGCTGGCGTTGGGGCTTTATTAGTATTTGGAATAGGCTCAATGAAAAAAGGCGGTTTTTCCCCTATTCGTATTGTATTAGCCGGCTCTGCTATTTCAGCATTTCTCTATGCAATTGCAGAAGGAATTGGTCTTTATTCGAAAACTTCCAAAGATGTTTCTATGTGGACAGCAGGAGGTTTGGTTGGTACAACCTGGTCTCAGTTACAAATCATCGTACCTGTAATTATCATTGGAATGATTATTACATTGTTTTTCTCAAAACAGTTAACGATTCTTAGTTTAAGTGAAGAAGTGGCAGTTGGACTTGGTCAAAAGACCTTTCAAATTAAAGTCGTTCTTTTCATTATGATTATCTTACTTGCAGGTGCTTCAGTCGCACTTGTTGGAAATATGGCTTTTATCGGTCTTATGATTCCACACATAGCAAGGGCTATTGTTGGAACCGATTATCGTTTTATTATTCCGATGTCAGCAATTGTTGGTGCAGCCTTCATGCTTTTAGCTGATACCCTTGGCCGGACGATGAACGCTCCATTTGAAACACCGGTGGTTGCAATTGTTGCCGTCATGGGCATCCCCTTCTTCTTACTTATTGTCAAGAAAGGAGGCAGGGCATTCTCATGATTCAAACATCATTAGTCAAAAAACAGCGGCTTTTTATTGCTATTTTTATTGTACTTATTATCCTAACAATTATTATTGGGCTGGGACTTGGGACTTCTTCTGTCTCATACAACCGGATGATTCCTACTCTCCTTGGCCAGGGAACATTTAAGGATGAATTCGTTTTATTTTCTATCCGCATGCCCCGAATTATAATTACCCTGCTGGCAGGAATGGCACTTGCATTATCAGGAGCAATCCTGCAAGGTATTACGAGAAATGAGTTAGCTGAGCCTGGTATTATTGGAATAAACTCCGGTGCAGGGGCAGCAATTGCGTTGTTTTATTTATTTTTCCCAATTGATTCAGGCTCATTTATCTATATGCTGCCGATCGTTGCTTTTCTTGGCGCTCTCGTGACAGCCATCTTAATTTATGTTTTTTCTTATGACCGAAAGGTGGGATTACAACCAATTAGACTGGTCTTGATCGGGGTAGGTTTTTCACTTGCTCTATCAGGCCTAATGATTGTTCTCATTTCATCTGCGGATCGCGTAAAAGTTGACTTTATTGCCAAGTGGTTGGCAGGAAATATATGGGGTACAGACTGGCCGTTTATTCTCGCCCTTCTTCCTTGGCTAATTATCCTTATCCCTTTTACACTTTACAAAGCCAACCGTCTGAACATTCTTAGCCTTAGTGAACCGGTGGCAGTCGGTGTTGGTCTTTCTATTGAAAAAGAACGGATTGTTTTATTGTTAACAGCTGTCGCGCTTGCAGCCTCTGCTGTATCTGTAACAGGCGGAATTTCCTTTATTGGGCTAATGGCACCTCATATCGCAAGAGCCCTGGTAGGTCCAAGAAATCAATTGTTTATTCCTATTGCAGTATTAGTTGGCGGTTTTCTCTTATTGTTTGCTGATACAGTAGGACGTAATTTAATTGAACCCGATGGGCTACCTGCGGGGATTATGGTGGCACTGATAGGTGCACCCTACTTTGTGTATTTATTACTTAAGAAATAAAAGACAGGGCAGTCTGCCATCAAACGGTTGACTGCCTATTTTCATTTCTTAGGAAATAACTTATCTTTTAGGAATGGATTTTTCCGCATTAATATATCCTACTCCATATATATTTGGATCTCTTCCCTTCCAAAAATCTGCGCCTTTTTTTAATAACTGTTTAATCTTTTGTGGTGGTAAGGACGGATTTTGCTGTTTCATTAAGGCAACGACACCTGCGCAAATCGGAGTAGCCATTGATGTCCCTGATAACGTAAAGTATGCTTGCCCAACCCGGTTTGCTCTTTGAAACTTATCTAAATAAGAATTAGGTGATCTTAAGGAGACAATATTAACACCTGGAGCAACAATATCCGGCTTAACGACTCCGTAAATAGTTGGACCTCGACTTGAAAAGCCGGCAATCACATCATCCTTTTTAGTGCTAGCAGTGTTTCGATCATCTAATGCTCCAACCGTAATGACTTGATCACTTATTCCAGGACTAGCAATTGTTTGACTTTCAGGTCCTTCATTCCCTGCTGCAGCACAAACAACAATACCTGCCTGCCATGCAGCTTCAACCATTTGAACCATAGGATCTTTATTTTCATTACTGTACGCTTGAGTGGTCGCACCTAGAGATAAGTTCATGATATCAATTTTGTCTGTAGGATGTTGCTCATTGTATTGAATACACCATTCCACTCCTTGCATAATCGATTCAAGAGAACCTGATCCTATGCTATTTAATACTTTTATACCAACTAAATCAGCTTCAGGAGCCGACCCTCTATACTTTTGCGATGAAGCCGCGCCATTTCCTGCAGCTGCACCTGCACAGTGTGTTCCATGGCCATTATCATCATACGGATCTGTCCGGCCATTAACGAAATCAACGAAGTCAGTAATTCTTCCTTTCAGATCTTCATGTGGATAAATGCCTGTGTCAATAATGGCAATTTTGACTCCTTTTCCGGTTAATACAGTGTTATTTCTAACTACATTTTTGGCATTTGCCGATGGCACTGCTACATCTAATAAAGCACGAACTTCACTGTTTAAGTGAATTCTTTTAATACCATGACAAGTTGTGAGTAATTCCCCTAACGTATTTGGTGTAAGGTCAACACTACTACATGATACCCTTGGGAAATTCTGTCTGATATGACTATTAGGGCATTTTTGGATCGTTCCATTTAATTCTTCACAGCCCTTATCATATTGATCCTGTTCAAATTCAATAATAACCGGTACCTTCTTTTTGCTTTTAATCATTTCTTCTATGGTCTTGTGAAAAAATATTGGTGTATATTTTAGTGGCTCATAAAGGTTTAAAATCTGTTCTCTTAATGGCTGGTCCATCTTGTCTGCATGAGTATGAACCATTTGAATCATTGAGTAGCCAAACATTAAAGCACCTCCATATCGTTTAGTAGCAATATATGAAGGGATATTTTAATAGGAACGGTAGAAATCCTAGTTCTATTTAAAATAATACCGATTTACTAGATTTCTTATAATTGCTATATCATTTGGTAATCTGTAAAATGAACAACGATACTTTTACTAGAATGGAGAGAATAGCATGATTCAACGTACAGTTCTATTAAAATTCAGGGAAGAAACAACACAAGAACAGCTTCAGGAAGTCATCAAACGTTTTAAAGCATTAGATGAGGTATTAACCGGGATTGTAGAAATTCAAGCAGGATTAAACCTGGCTGAAAAAAGCAAGGAATATCAAGTGATTCTTATGGTTCGTTTTGAGGATCAAGCTGCATTGGACGCATATTCTGCAAACGAAGATCATCAAGCAGTTGCAGCATTTATCCGTGAGTCTGGCAGACTTGATAGTATTGGGGTAGATATTGAGATTTAAGCTTGTTTGAGGAGGGTGCTATTTTGTGCCCTTCTTATTTTTTATCTTTATTCTATTAGAAGGACTTTCATCACCTCTATGAAAGACATTTCCACGCTAAAAATCACTCTATTTTGTCATTACCCCTCTCAGAAAAAGCAATAATAATAGAAAAAAGGAATTTTTTGCTATAGACTTTACTTATCAGCTAAATTTATGTCAGTGTGGTGAAAGCAGTGTTTAAAATATTGTTAATTGAGGATGATCGATCTTTATTTCATGAGGTCAAAGAGCGGTTGGCCGGATGGTCATATGAAGTGGAAGGAATTCATGATTTTAATAAGGTTATGCAGGAGTTCACAGATCATAAGCCTGACCTTGTCATCATTGATATTCAATTGCCCAAGTTTGATGGATTTCATTGGTGTCGATTGATTCGAAGTGTTTCAAAGGTTCCTATTATCTTTTTATCGTCACGGGATCATCCGACCGATATGGTTATGTCCATGCAGCTGGGGGCAGATGATTTTGTTCAAAAGCCCTTTCACTTTGATGTTCTCATTGCGAAAATTCAGGCTATTTTACGTCGCGTGTATGACTATAGTACAGAACAAACAAATGTGAAAACATGGTGTAATGCTACTGTTGATTTTGAAAAAAACGCAGTATTCAATGATGCCGGAACAATTGAATTAACCAAAAATGAGATGTTTATTTTAAAGCTTCTTATTCAACATAAGAACAATATTGTCAGCAGGGAAAACATCATCAATAGCTTATGGGATGATAAACGATTTGTAAGTGATAATACATTAACCGTTAATGTCAATCGACTTCGAAAACGGTTGGATGAAATAGGATTAGGACATCATATAGAAACAAAGGTAGGACAAGGATATCGTGCGATTGAAGAGGACATCTATGATTAAAGAGTTTTTAATCGAGAGAATTAGTTGGATCTTGTTTATTTTTTCCATACAGCTGCTCATCCTGTTTGTAGCTTATCTGGATCCAGTATTAACACTTAAACCTATTCTTTATATTGTCTTTATTATCACATTACTTTTTATCATTTTCCTCACCTTCCGATACAACAAGGAAACGAAATTTTATAAATTGTTACGAGAACGGGAAAATAACTTTGATTCAACAGATTTACCCAATCCTGAAACGCCTTTTGAGAAAATCATTGCTACAAGCAGCACGGAACAAACAGAAAGATTAAAACAATTAGCTTCTCAAAACAAAATAATTCTTGAGCAGGAAAAAGATGAGCTTCTTTCATGGATTCATGAAGTCAAAACACCGTTAACAGCTATGCACTTGATTTTTGATAGGATTGAAGATCAAAAACTCAAATCAGATGTAACGTATGAGTGGCTAAGAATTCATTTATTACTGGATCAGCAGCTTCACCAAAAAAGAATACGTTTTATCGAGAATGATTTACATATAGAAAAAACAGATTTAGAGCAGTTGCTTTTTGATGAAATCAAGACATTACAAACCTGGTGTATACAAAAAAGAATAGGTTTTGATCTTAAATTAAATACAACTGAAGTGTTAACAGACGCAAAGTGGCTTGCCTTTATAATAAGACAGCTTTTAACAAATGCTGTTAAGTATAGTGAAGACTCAGATATTACCGTAAAAAGCCTAACCCAAAACAATCAGGTCATCCTACAAATATCTGACTCCGGCCGGGGAATTGATCCAAAAGATATTTCACGTATATTTGACAAAGGCTTTACTTCTACTACCAATCATTCTGATCAATCCTCTACTGGAATGGGCTTATATTTAGCTAAAAAGGTGGCCCAAACCCTGCATATTCATATAGAGGTAGAGTCGACATTATATGTTGGGACAACCTTTACATTGATCTTTTCAAAGAGAAATGAATTTATAGATGTGATGGGCATGTGACAACATTGTCACATGCTTTTTTATTTTGTTAGCTTAATCGAAGGAAATGGTTTTTCTCTCTTTATATAATGAAAGTATCATTTTTAAGATAAGGAGTTTTTACAATGAAAGTATTGGAAGCTACGAAAATTCATAAAAGCTTTGGAAATAAGTTCAATAAACAGGAAGTGTTAAAGGGGATAGATATTAGTATTGAGGAAGGTGAATTTGTCAGCATCATGGGTGCTTCAGGATCTGGAAAAACAACCTTACTAAATGTTCTTTCATCAATTGACCGTGTGAGTGATGGCACAATTTTCATACAAGGAAAAGAAATGACAAGAATGAAAGAGAAGCAACTGGCTGAATTTCGGAAGCATCATCTTGGATTTATCTTTCAGGAATATAATCTACTAGATACTTTAACAGTGAAGGAAAATATATTATTGCCTTTATCAATTACAAAAACTCCACGAAAAGAAGCAAATGAAAAGTTTGAAGCTTTAGCTACACAACTGGGAATTCATGAACTGCATAACAAGTATCCAAATGAAATCTCCGGCGGACAAAAACAACGTACATCTGCTGCAAGGGCATTTGTTCATGAACCTAGTATTATTTTTGCTGATGAGCCGACCGGTGCACTTGATTCCAAATCAGCTTCAGATCTTTTGCAAAAGCTGAGTGAATTAAATCAAAAGCGAAAAGCAACGATCATTATGGTTACACATGATCCAACTGCAGCAAGTTTTTGTCACAGAGTTATTTTTATTAAAGATGGACAAATTTACACGCAATTGCATAAAGGTGTCCAGGAAAGACAGGAGTTCTTTAAAGACATTATTAAAACCCAAGGTGTTCTAGGCGGGGTACAATATGAGCACTAATCAACTAATTGTTCGAAACTTAAAGAAAAATATTAAAAATTACTCTCTGTATGCATTTGCCTTAATCTTCACGGTTGCTCTATACTTTGCATTTGTTACTTTACAGTACGATCCTGCGATGGATGCTGCAAAAGGATCTATTAAGGGTGGAGCGGCTATTAAATCGGCTTCGATTCTACTTGTTGCCATTGTCGGTGTTTTTCTCTTGTATGCAAACACCATCTTTATCAAAAGGCGGAGTAAAGAAATTGGTTTATTTCAATTAATTGGAATGACCAAACAAGAGATTTTTCGTATTTTGAGTTTGGAAAATATCATTCTATATTTTAGTTCATTAATTCTTGGAATCTTTGTCGGGTTTTCCTTTTCAAAACTGATTACGCTAATTTTATTTAAGGTTACTGCTGTAGAAAGCGTCGCAACTCTTCGCTTTTCCACACAGGCCTTTATCCAAACAGTCATCGTCTTTAGTGCGATTTATCTTGTCATTATGGCAATGAATTTTCTTTTTATAAGAAAACAGAGCATTTTATCACTGTTTAGAGTGAAGTCATCATCAGAGGAGAAAGTAAAAAAGATCTCTGTAGTGGAAATTCTAACTGGAGTTCTTGGATTAACACTTATTATTTCGGGATATTATGTCTCATCGAAATTATTTGATGGAGATTTTACGTCAATGAATGCATTGTTTTTAGCTATGGTGTTTATCCTTGGATCAGTTATTATTGGAACATATTTGTTTTACAAAGGCTCTGTTCGTTTTATTGCCAATGTAATACGTAAAAAAAAGCAAGGATATCTAAATATTCATGAAGTGTTATCTCTTTCTTCTATTATGTTTCGTATGAAATCAAATGCCATGCTATTAACAATTATTACGGCAGTTTCTGCCCTTGCCATCGGATTATTATCTCTAAGTTATATCTCTTATTATTCAGCTGAGCAGATGGCTAATAATAGTGTTCCTGACGATTTCTCTTTTACAATTGAAAAGGATGCAGAGCAATTTAGACAAAAATTAACAGAGCAGAATATAGATTATCGAGAAACAGTCATTCCTGTTCTTCAAGCTAATGTAAACGTAAAAAATATCATGAATACGAAGCTTGAGGGATTAAATACTGATCCAAACTCAATGCAAATGCCTGTTGTAAGTGATGAAGATATTGATGGTATTGATGTTTCACCCGATGAAACAATCTTCACAGGATATAATGACTTACTACAAAGCTTTATGGGGTTGAAAGACTCAGGTGAAATTGCATTTGTTGGTAACAAAGAGGTTATCGATCAACAATACTTGGGTCTTGAGAAGAACTACCCTATTTCCTGGTACTTCACTAGTGGCGGGTTACCAACTGCTATTGTTGATGAATCTACATTTCAACAAATGGAAAAAGACCTTGTCAAGGATATTCAAAGAGAATCAAGTCAATATATCGGAATCAGTTTAATAAATAAAGATGATGTTCAAGCAGCAAACGATCTATTTAATGACCTTGGCTTTGATACAAGTGAGAATCATGACTCACAGCTTAATTTAAGCAACAGTCAGAAAAATCAAATGGGTCTTGTTATGTTCATCGTAGGCTTCTTAGGTTTAACCTTCCTCATCACATCCGGCTGTATCCTTTACTTCAAGCAGATGGATGAAAGTGAAGATGAAAAACCGAATTATACAATCTTACGAAAGCTTGGCTTTACTCAAACCGACCTACTAAAAGGGATTCAGGTAAAACAGGTTTATAACTTTGGAATACCACTAGTCATAGGCCTTCTGCATAGCTACTTCGCTGTACAATCAGGCTGGTTCTTATTCGGAACAGAGGTTTGGACACCAATGTTAATTGTCATGGGGCTATACACAGTCTTGTATTCTATCTTTGCAGTTCTATCCGTTATGTATGATAAAAATGTCATTAAGAGTGCTTTATAAACATAATAAAGGGGACAATGTCCTCTTTTTTGATTTTTTAAAAAATAATAGATTTATTACTCACTTACTAGAAAGACACTGCTATAATAGATGTGTTAAGCGCTTACTAATCTTTCTGAATAAGGGGTAATCAAATGGAAACGAAAACAAAGCCAAACAAACCAATTGTGGAACATATTTTCACAGCAGATCCATCAGCACACGTATTTGAGGGAAAACTGTATATTTATCCGTCCCATGACCTTGATCATGACGAACCATCGAATGATAATGGCGATCAGTATAAAATGGAGGATTATCATGTTCTCTCAATGGACAATTTTGATTCTCCATGTGTGGATCATGGTGAAGTTCTTCACCTAAAGGATATTCCATGGGCAAAGAAACAGCTTTGGGCACCTGATGCTGCTTATAAAAACAACACCTATTATTTATTTTTTCCGGCACGGGACCAAAATGAAATCTTCAGACTTGGTGTAGCGACAAGCGATAACCCTGCAGGTCCTTTCACACCACAAGAAAACTATATACCTGGCAGCTTTAGTATAGATCCTGCTGTTTTGGTAGATGACGACAACAAATCGTATGTTTATTTTGGCGGTCTTTGGGGCGGCCAGCTTGAAAAGTGGAAAACAGGTACATTTGACCCAAATGGTAAAGAACCGGCTGCAGATGAACCTGCACTAGGGCCAATTGTAGCTGAGTTATCAGATGATATGCTTTCCTTTAAAGGAAAACCACAAGAGATCTCAATTGTCGATGAAAATGGAGATCCAATTCTAGCCGGTGATGAAGATAGACGATTTTTTGAAGGAGCTTGGGTCCATAAATATAATGGTTATTACTACCTCTCTTACTCAACAGGTACAACTCATTATATTGTGTATGCCATGAGTAAAAACCCACAAGGTCCTTTCGTCTATAAAGGAAAAATTCTTACTCCTGTTATCGGCTGGACAACACACCATTCCATTGTTCAATTTGAGGATAAGTGGTATTTGTTCTATCATGATTCTTCATTATCAGATGGAGTGAACCATAAGCGAAGTGTGAAATACTCAGAACTTCACTACAACGACGATGGCACCATTCAGACGATTGATCCTTATAAAGAGTAAATGATATGCAAAAAGAGTAGAGGATTAACACTCTACTCTTTTCTTTTTTTGTTTATTGTTCTGTTGGCGGAGCACCTCTTTCAGGCATCTCTATACCAAGCTCTTTCAGCTGTGCTTGAGCTTCTTCCTGCGATATTGTGCCATTTCTTTGTTGCTCCATGATCTCCTGCATCTTTTGTCTTGTCTCCTCATCTAAATCAGAAAACATATCATCACGATTTCCCATATCAGGTCGAGCTTGATTACCACTTCCAGGTGCTCCACCGCCTCCTGGGCCATTAACAACTGCTTCTGTTACACCGGACTCATTTAACCATGTGACCGTTTCAGAGATGGTAAAGTCTATTACCTTTGTTCCACCTTCAGCACTTCCATCCGTGTATAGGCCGTCTGCTTCCTCCCCTGTTGATGTTCCTCCAGAATAAAGCGTATATGAAGCATCTTTTGTTAATTCAGGTGAGCTAATAAAGACCGTTTGATAGTCTTTAGCTGGTGTGAAGCTTACTATATTTTTGCCATTACGATCTTCAAGATGGATCATTGTACCAGGTGACTGCATTTCAGGATACGTCATTAAGACACCTGTCTGTGAAGAATCTTCAGAATGTGATTGGCTCATACCTGAGCTTCCTACGGCTACAATGAAACCACCTGTTATGTTAAAGCTACTATCGTAATCCAGCGGACCGTTCATATTTTCTGTCGGACCATTGACGATCACGACTCCATCTGTCATGGAAATAGAACCATTGGAATCTAGTCCATCACCATCTGCATTTACAGATATATAGCCGCCGTTTATTTGTAATGTTCCACTACCTTCAGCAGCAGCTGCAGGCATATCCATACCTGAAGCATCATTCCCTCCAGCAACATTAAATCCATCATCACTTGATGTAAGCTGAATTTCACCGTCTTCTATTGTAATGTTTTTCCCTTCAATTCCTTCATAACTTTTTGTGATGTCGATCTTGCCGCCTGTTGTGGCAACAGATGAATCAGCGTGAACTCCATCATCACCTGTAGAGATCGTAAATTCACCACCTGCTAATGTAACATGTTGATTACTGTGAACTGCATCATCCTCAGAATCAATCGTAAAGCTTCCACCACCTATTGCAATATCAACAGAGGCTTTTAATCCTTTATAGCTTTCAGATTCTGTTGTTGTAGCAGCTTTACTTGTTTCTTGTCCAGGCATTCTTTCTTCATGATTACTAATCGTTTCAGGACTTCCTTCTCCAGATTTAATTGTATACGTACCATCCGTTATCCATAAGGATGCAATAGATTGAATAGCATCGTTTCCAGATGTAATATCATATGTTCCACCTTCAAGTGCAATGGTTCCTTTTGACGTATCTTCATCATTTGTGGATTTGATTCCATCTCCACCTGCTTCAATCTGTATTGTTCCTTCTTTTACAGCTACAAGATCTCGTCCCATGATCCCATCATCAACTGCATGAATGTCAATTGTTCCACCAGTAATTTTCAACTTATCTTTACTTGCAATTCCATTATTAAAATTTCCGTGAACCATTAACGTTCCTGTTCCATTGATTGTAAGATCGTCTTTACTGAAAATGGTTGCATTCGGCTCATCTTCAGAAGAATCTTCATAAACATACTGATCTGCATCACTGACAGTATTTTCTGTACCTTCCACAAGTGAAAGGGTTGTTTTTTCTGCATTCATCACATAAATAGCTGAACTTGTTGAGGATTGAATGTCCACTCCATTTAAAATCAGCTTTACGGTATTTTTGTCTTCCGCATCTACAACAATTTGTCCATTATCCAATTGCCCGCTCAACACATAAGTACCACCTGTTTTTATCGTTAGCATATTATTATCAAAAAGAACGGCAGCCGATGAATCAAAGTCCGCCTCTGTTCCATTTAATTCAATGTACGTTGGGTCCTCTTTTTCCCAATCTGTATAGCTATCATCCTCTTTATAGGAAACAGCCTCACTAACTAGTTTACTTACATCTGTATTCACTAATGTACTGGTACCAGCTGTTTCTGCTTCTGTCTCACTTGTGACTGTTGTCGTGTCATTATTTGTACATGCAAATAACAAGGTTGTACTTAATAAGGTTGCAGCTAATTTATAATAAGTTGATCTTTTTTTCATACCTTCATCTCCTATTCTCTCTATACTGTTGTTCCCTTGTGAGTAACATTATTAAGTACGAACCTTAATAAAACCTTAAAAATATCTTTTCAAAATAATTTTGCATTTCAACTAAATTTGGATCTATAATCAAATCTATTCTTAGTTTTTATAAAATGATTTTCTTTAAGGTTCATATTCCTATGCATAAAAAACTATTTTGGTTGATTGGAGCGAAAGGTGCGAGACTCCTGTGGGAGCAGCGCTGCAGGTGAGACCCCGCAGACGCAAAGCGTCGAGGAGGCTCACCGCACGCCCCACGGAAAGGGAGCATCCTGTAGCGGAAATCAACCACTCCCTATACTTCTTATAAAGCAATAAATTTTACTAAGGCTATTTTAAAAAGTAATTAATATAATAGAGGTGATCAAAAATGAAATTATTAATTATAGAAGATGACAAATATCTCTCGGAAACAATTAAAGAAACAACAAAAGAAATGTTTGAGGCAGAACAGGCTTTTGATGGAGAAGAAGGACTTTATTTAGCCGAGCAAAATATCTTTGACTGCATCATATTAGACATCATGCTTCCTAATATGAATGGCTATGAAGTCCTTCAAGAGCTAAGAAAGAACCAGATTAAAACGCCAGTTATTATGTTAACTGCAAAAGACGGCATTGATGATAAAATTCAAGGCTTTAAGGTAGGCGCTGATGATTATCTTGTGAAACCATTTCACAGGGAAGAACTACTTTTACGTTTAGAGGCCATTGTCAGAAGAGCTGGCGGGGATTTAAAGGAACATGTCATTTCCTTCAAAGAGTTAAAAATGAACCTAAAAAACAAAACAGCTTATATTGGAGATGAAACTGTAAAACTAAATGGAAAACAGTTTGATCTTCTGGAGTATTTAATCAACAACAAAAATACGATCCTCACAAAGGAGCAAATCTTTGACCGAATATGGGGATTTGAATCTGATACATCTACTACTGTTGTTGAGGTCTATTGCAGTAATGTCCGGAAGTCCTTAAAAAAGTTCGGCTATGATCAATACATCAAAACATTTCGTGGTCTAGGCTACATGCTAACCGAGAATGGTGAAGGCAATGTTTAAGCAGAAAATTTTCCGAAAAGAACAACTTACATTTATGGTATTGAACCTTATCGCCTTTTCCGTTATTTTTACGATCTTTGGCTTTATTATTTATGGTCAGGTTCAAACAACCCTCTTTACCAAAACAGACGAGGAACTAACGGAATTTAAATCAATGATACTGGAAAATCAAACATTAGGAATGAATTCTCTAAAGCATGAAAACAAGCTTGATCGGGAACTTCCACCTGACGAAAGGAAAAGGAATTTTCCAAACCCCCGAATTATGATGGTGAATTGGAATGAAAATGGAGAAATTATCAACCAAGACCAAATAGGAACATCTTTATATGAAAATTATTTACAAGACTATGAATTGGATACTCAAAATTTAGATGTGATTACAAATATAACACTTAATGATTTATATGATTTCCGATACATTGTTTTCAAAGATACAAATGAGAACGATAATGTCGAATATGTCCAACTTTTCATTAACACAGATGCAGAGCAAACAATCATCCATAACTTTGGAAATCTCATTATTCTTTGTTCCTCTGTCTTTGTTACTCTATCAATTTCTGCAAGTTTCGTTTTATCAAAAAGAATGATGAAGCCTATTATTCAATCTTGGAACAAGCAAACAGAGTTTGTTGAAAATGCCTCACATGAATTGAGAACACCTTTGACGATTATTCAAAATAAATTAGAGTTATTACTCACAGAACCTCAGGAAAAAATTATGAACAAGTTTGAGAATATTGCCCTGAGTCTGTCAGAAACAAGAAGATTATCGAAACTTACTTCTGACTTATTAACTCTAGCAAGAGCTGATTCAGCTGAAACACAGCTTGTTAAGCAAGTGATCGACGTAGATTCCTTTGTTAACAATGTTTGTACACCTTATATTGACATTGCGGAATCACAGGACAAGCATCTTTGGTTAAAACTGAATAGCAAAATAAACATAGAAGCAGACGAACAAAGGCTTCACCAGCTTCTTGTTATTTTGCTTGATAATGCATTAAAATACACGGCAGAACAAGATAGCATTGGTGTAAAAACCTATGTTGAAGACAATAAAATCGTTCTTGAAGTGACAGATACCGGAATTGGCATTAAAAAACAAAACATGAAATACATCTTTGATCGCTTTTACCGTGAAGATCGTGCCCGTTCCCGTGACACAGGCGGTACCGGTTTAGGGCTGTCCATTGCACACTGGATCGTGACTAAACATAATGGCACGATTACCGTTAATCAAAATCAACATAAAGGAACTACGTTTAAAGTGAAGCTACCTAAAAAGGAGATTACCTAACCGTAATCTTCTTTTTTTTGAGTTCTTTTCATCTTTTAAGGTTTGTTTAAGGTTCA
>Ga0180215_1002940_pt1 | contig 16562 bp, 17 predicted proteins | sample eDN3rd37CBELigBY_FD_128871 | JGI IMG/M metagenome (GOLD analysis project Ga0180215, IMG submission 128871) | Enriched backyard soil microbial communities from Emeryville, California, USA - eDNA 3rd pass 37_C BE-Lig BY (version 2) (version 2) | ecosystem: Environmental > Terrestrial > Soil >...
CACCCGGTGCCGGCACAACGCACGAAAGCCACCACAGGACAGTGTCTGTAAGAGCCAGACACCAGGCGAGAAGAACCCAACCACCGCACCGCGGCACCCTCAACCCTGACACTGAGTGTCTGCACACGACACGCCGCGGGATTTCAGCATTTCACGCACGCTCGCGCGGCCGGCGTTAAGGACGTCCGGCGAGGCAGGTCAGTCCAGCACCGCCGCGGTGAGCTCCACCTCGACCGGCGCGCCGGACGGCAGCGCCAGCACCCCGATGGCCGAGCGGGCAGGCAGCGCCGCATCCCCCAGCAGGTCGCGGATGGTGGCCGACGCCCCGTCGGCGACGCCACTCAAGTCCTGGAACCCTTGGTCCTCGCTGGTCGCGGTCGCCGGTTTCGCCCGGGTTCCGGTGCTGACGCTGGCCCGAAAGTGCTTCCTGCCGGTCATGGCCGCGCTGATCGTCAGCACGGTGTTCGCGATCCTGGTCTTCTGACCGATGCGCACGCCCGCGACGCGCACCGCGCCGGACCTGGCGCTGACCGTCACGATCATCCTGACGTTCGTCACCGGCATCGTCGATGCTGTCGGATTCCTAGCCCTGGACCGGGTTTTCACCGGGAACATGACCGGCAACATCGTCATCCTCGGCATGGGTGTCGCAGGCGCCGACGAGCTGCCGGTGTTCGGCCCGGCGGTGGCGCTGGCCGCGTTCACCGCCGCCGCCTGGGTCGCCGGCCTGGCGCTGCGCCGGCCGCGGGCGCAGAACCCGCCGGGATGGCACCACCGGGTCACGGTGCTGCTGGGGCTCGGCGCCGCGGCGCTGGGTGTGCTGGCTCTGCTCGCCGTCGCTGTCGGTGACCACCCGCCGCCGCCCGTCGCGGCCGCGATGGCCGCAGCGACAGCGGCGACCATGGGATCTCAGGCGGTGGTCGCCCGCGCACTCGCCGTCACCGACATGACGACGGTCGTGGTGACGTCGACGCTGGCCGGGCTGGCCGGCGAGACGTGGACCCGCAAGGCGGGTTCACCGCTGCTCAACCGCCGACTCGGTGCCATCGTGGTCATCTTCGCGGGCGCGCTGACCGGCGCGCTGCTGCTGCGGGTCCACATGGCGGTGCCGCTCGCGGTGGCGGCGGCGCTCACCGCCGGCGTGACGTGGGTCGGACACCGCCGACTGCTGCCGCGGGTGCTGCAGCCGGTGGCCGCCTGAGGCCCTCCCCTACCCGACGCAGCGGAAGCCGATGTGCGTCGTCGCGCTGTCCTGGGACTGCGGCGAACGCGCGGCGGCCCGGTAGCGGTGGCAGTACTCCGGCGCGCACAGGTGCGACCCGCCCTTGAGCGCCTGGCTGATCGCGGGGTTCGGCGGACCGCTCGGCGTGCAGCACGACTTCGGCTGCTCACCGATGCGGTGATGGCCGGTGAACCGCGTGGTCGTCCACTCCCAGACGTTGCCGATCATGTCGACCAGCCCGAACCCGTTGGGCGGGAACACCCCGACCGGTGACGTGCCGACCCAGCCCAGCGCCCCGGTGTTGCGGTACGGGAAGTCGCCCTGCCAGGTGTTGGCCATCAGCCGGCCGTCGGGGGTGGGGTCATCGCCCCACGGATAGGTGGTCGTGGTGCCGGCGCGGGCGGCGTACTCCCACTCGGCCTCGGTGGGCAGCCGCCGGCCCGCCCATCGCGCGTAGGCGGCGGCGTCGGGGTAGGCCACCTGCACGACGGGGTGGTCCATCCGGTCCTCGATGCCCGAGTCCGGTCCGAACGGGTGCCGCCAGCAGGCGCCGGGCACCCAGCGCCACCACTGCCGCCAGTCCCGCAGGGCCACCGGCCCCTCGGTCGGGGTGAACACCAGCGCGCCGGGCACCAGGTCGGCGGGGTCGGCCCCGGGGTACAGCGCGGGGTCGATGGGCTGCTCGGCCACCGTCACGTACCCGGTGTCGGCGACGAACGCCGCGAACTGGGCGTTGGTGACGGGGTGCCGCTCGATCGCGAACGGCGCGACGGTCACGGTGTGGACCGGCGCCTCCTCCGGATAGAACTGCGTCGAGCCCATCCGGAACGAGCCGCCGGGCAGCTCGACGAGCTCGGTCAGCATCACCTCAGGGTATGACGACCGCGAAGTCGTCGAGCAGCGGCGAGTCGAACGGGCCGAAGTCACCCGATCCCTCGACGTGCACCGCGACCAGGTAGGTCGTGCCGCCGGACGGGATGTGGGCGATCCGGTCGCCGAATCTGACGCCCGGATCCGGTGGTTCGGCCCAGGATCCGATCAGCTTCTGCCCGCTGAACCCACACAGGTCGCCGGGCAGCACGCTGATGCTGCTGACCGACGCCTGGTCCATGGCGTGGTCGGCGTACTCGTCGAACGCCTCGGCCGGTCCGGCGGAAGTCTCGGTGATGGTGACGGTGGCCGACTCGCCGTCGGGTCCGGTCAGCCACGCCCCGACGGAGCCCTCCCCCGCCGTCGTCCCCCAGCCCTCGGGCAGCGCGACGGTGATCTTCGGGGCGCGCGGATCCTCCACCGATGCGGTGACGCCCACCGGCGGTGGGTCCGCCGGGTCGCAGGTGCCGGCGGCCGGGGCCGCGGTGGTGGGTACGACGCCGGGCACGTCGTCGTCGGGCGGCGGGGTCGACGGCTCCGGTGGTGACGCGGAGGACGACGTGGTGGTCCTAGTGGTGGTGGTGGTCGACGTCTGCGGTCCGGCGACGGGTTCACCTTCGACGGTGCTGCCGCACCCGGCCAGCAGCACCACCATCACCGCGGGTACGCCGACGCGAATCACCTGGTTCCCCTCAGTCTTTCGCGAACGCCTTGGCGAACTCGGTCTCCAGGTCAACGTACGGCTTGCCGGAGACGTCGACGTTGACCCTGGCGATCGTGCCGCCGGTGAACACGAACGGCGGCTTGTACGCGCGCGACACCGGCGAGCCGGAGTTGCGGCCGACGGCCAGCGTCGCCGACGCTAGGCCGAATGTGCCTGGGTGCGTACGCATCCCGGACAGCGTCGCGACCTGTTGGTCGTCGATGTAGAGGCCGCCGTCGCCGATGGGTGTCGGGGTGCCCTCGATGGTGCCGGTCCTGGTGAACGACGCGCCGAGGACGTGGCGTCCCACCGGCAGCGGCGCCGACAGCAGCTGCTCCTCGTCGCCGAGGAAGTTGTACACGAAGTTCAGCTGCCCGTTCTGGCAGAACAGCGTGTATCCGCCGTGGGCGCCACCGTGTTTGATGATCACGCCTTCGGCGTCGGGCCGGTCGATCGTGACGTCGGCGAGCACGGTGAACGAGCGGCCGTTGATCTCGACCGCGGCGCCCAGCCCGGCCTCGGCGGTGTTCGGGTAGTACGAGTAGGACTGCCGCTCACCGGCGACCAGCGGCCGCCACCGCGAGATCGTCTCGAGGATGTTGAGGTCGTTGAGCGGCAACCCGTTGTAGCGCTCGGCCTCGGCGAACCACAGCGCGATGAGCTCTTCGAGCTTGTCCGGGTTCTCGGCCGCCAGGTCGTGGCACTGGCTGCGGTCGGACTCGATGTGGAACAGTTCCCACCGGTCCCTGTCGAAGTGCGACCAGCCCGACGGCGACGCGGCGTGCACGGCGTCGGCGAACCAGCCGTCGTGCCAGATCCCTCGGGTGCCCAGCATCGTGTAGAACTGCGTCTTCTTTCCGGTGTCGGCCGACGGATCCGCCAGCGCCGCTTTGAAACTCACCCCGTCGAGCGGTTTCTGCGGCACACCGCGGACGGTCTCCGGCGGGGTGATGCCCAGCAGGTCGTACACCGTCGGGGTGACGTCGCAGACGTTGATGTACTGGTCGCGGATCTCACCGTGGGCCGCGATACCGGCGGGCCAGCTGATGATCGCCGGGTCGGCGATCCCGCCCTCGTGTGAGGCGTAGCGCTTGTAGAGCTTGTACGGCGTGTTGAACGCCATCGCCCAGCCGATCGGATAGTGGTTGTAGGTCTCCGGCCCGCCGAGCTTGTCGATGCGTTTGAGGCTCTCCTCGGTGGTGTCGATGTAGCCGTTGAAGAACTTCACCTCGTTGACCGACCCGTTCGGGCCGCCCTCGCCGCTGGCCCCGTTGTCGGAGATGACCACGATGATCGTGTTGTCGAGCTGGCCGGTCTCCTCGAGGAAGTCGATGATGCGGCCGAGTTGGGCGTCGGTGTAGGACAGGAAGCCGGCGAACACCTCGGCCATCCGGGCGAACAGCCGCTTCTCCTCGTCGCTCAGCGAATCCCACGGCCGCACCGTGTCCTGCGCGGGCCACGGTTCGCCGTTGGGGCCCTTGACGTCCTGGTACGGGTTCAGCGGGGAGAGCTCGGTGTCGGGCGGGATGATGCCGAGTTTCTTCTGGTTCTCGAACACGATCTCGCGGTAGCGCTCGTAGCCCATGTCGAACTTGCCGGCGTACCGGTCCGCCCACTCCTTGAACACGTGGTGCGGCGCGTGCCCGGCGCCCGGGCAGACGTAGGAGAACCACGGTTTGTCGGGTGCGATGGTCTTGGCGTCGCGGATGAACTCGATGGTCTTGTCCGCGAGGTCTTTTGACAGGTGGTAGCCGTCCTCGGGGGTGGCCGGTGGCGGCACCGGGTGGTTGTCGTAGACCAGGTCGGGATACCACTGGTCGGTCTCGCCGCCGAGGAAGCCGTAGAACCGTTCGAAGCCGCGGCCCAGCGGCCAGTGCCGTTTGGTGGCGGCGAGGTTGGACTCCTCGATCGGGGTCAGGTGCCATTTGCCGACGGCGTAGGTGTTGTAGCCGTGCTCGGCGAGCACCTCCGACAGCAGCGCGGTCTCGAACGGGATGCGGCCGTTCATACCCGGGAAGCCGTCGGTGAACTCCTCGATGGTGGCCATCCCGACGGTGGTGGGGTTGCGGCCGGTCAGCAGCGACGCCCGCGTCGGCGAGCACAGTGCGGTGGTGTGGAACTGGCTGAGCCGCACACCGTGCTCGGCTATGCGACGCATCGTGGGCATCTCGACCAGACCGCCGAAGCAGTCCCAGGTGGCGATGCCGATGTCGTCCCACACGATGTAGAGCACGTTGGGCGCGCCCTCCGGCGCGGTGGGCGGGGCGTACGGCCCCCAGTCCGGCTCCGAATCGCGGATGTCCAGCTCGATCCTGCCGTTGAATTCGGTCGCCATCCGCACCCTCGTTCCGCCGTGCACCGGTGTTCGCCCTGCAAATCTACACGCGGGGCACCTCGGAGACCGTGGGAATTGACGTCGCCGCAACGGCCGGCCGCCGGTGCAGCCACCACCCGACGGCGGCCAGCGGCAGCACCCAGCCCAGCCAGCCGGCCACCCCGGCGGTGAACCAGAGATAGCGCTCGTCGTCGCCGCCAAAGACGCTGGTCCGCAACGGGTCACAGATGAGGAACAGCACCGGCGCCCACAGCCTGTTGGTGATCACCGACAACGCCAGCGTGACGCTGAGCAGCATGCGCCTGCGGTGGGTGGCGTAGCGCCCGGCGCGGGCCGCGAGGTAGCCGCCGACGGTGAACCCCAGCCACAGCACCCCGAGCACGGTGTTGCTGACCGCCAGCAACGGCCCGAACGGGGTCAGGGCGCCGATCACCGCCGCGAACAGCGCGGACGGCACGGTCGCCACGACGTAGAGGCGTCCGACGAGCCGGTGCCGCGCGGGGTGCCGCAGGCGCGGCCGGGGCCAGACCTGCGCGACGCCGGCGACGAGCGCGACGGTGCCGAGCGCCACGTGGCCGAGCAGCAGCGGGTGGTGCAGGCCGAAGGTGGCGGGCACCCGGGTGTCGCCGACAAGATACGGCGGCAGCGAGTACACGAGGAATGCCAGCACGACGATCGGCAGACCGAACCGGTATGCGTATGTGATACGCATAAAGCGTACGTCATACGCACATGGTTGAACAGTCCGTTAGGCTCGGCACCGATGACCGAGCCCCTGCCCCGCGCGCTGGAGATCCTCTGGCGCCGGCCGTCGGCCCGCCGCCGCGGCGCCGGGCTGACCCGTGAGCGCATCGTGGCCGCGGCCGTCGAGCTGGCCGACACCGACGGGCTGGCCGCGCTGTCGATGGCGCGGCTGGCCGAGCGCCTCGGCTGCGGCACGATGTCGCTGTACCGACACGTCGCCAACAAGGACGAACTGGTGACGTTCATGGTCGCCGCCGCCGCGGGTGAGCCTCCGCCGGTGGATACCACGGATTGGGCTGGCAGCCTGCGTCATTGGGCGTCCGCGTTGTGGCAGGTCTACCACCGGCATCCATGGATCCTGCAGACCGCCGCGGCCGGCCCGCCCGCGGATCCGGGACAGCTGGCGTGGCTGGACGCCGCCCTGACCGCGCTGCGCGACACCCCGCTGACCGAGCGGGACAAGCTCGCGGCGGTGACGGCGCTGCTGCACCTGGTGCGCGGCGCGGCCGCCCTGCACCTCGAGGCGGGCCGGCTGGACTGGCCGGAGTATCCGGCGCTGCTGCGGCGCCTCCTGGACCGGGATCGCTTCCCGGCGCTGGCCGCCGCGCTGGACGCCGGCGCGTTCGACCCCGTCGGCACCGATCCGCTGACCGACCTGCACGACGCCGTCGGCCACCTGCTCGACGGCATCGCCGCCAAGATCTAACCGGCCGGCGTCGGTTCGTTGACCCGGTAGAGCCGCCAGTCCGGCTGGCTGTCCCCGTCGTTGGGGATCTCCAGCTCCAGCGTCGCGATCTCGGCGCCGTTGTCGTAGAGCGTCGGGTAGCGCACGTTGAGCGCATCGGAGATGCCGCGGCCGGTCGGCGGCACCGCGAGCAGATACTTGACGCCTTCGCCGACCGGGTCGTTGAGCTTCTGGGTGAAGTCCGGATCCGAGGGCACCACAAAGGTTTTCGGCTTCGTCGAGGCGGCCACCACGCCGAACCCGTAGACGGTGTCGGTGATCACCGAGCTCTCCGGCAGGTCGAGCTCCTCGAGGTAGCGCGCGATCCTGCGCTCGGTGGAGAACGTCGCGGCCACCCGGCGTTCCAGGGCGGCGCGGTCGGAGGGGTCGTCGGGGTCGGGGTGCAGCACCTGCGCCAGCGCGTACTCCTGCGGCGCGTAGTCGAGCTGGGTCATCCCCCACGCGGTGGACGGCACGGTCACCGCGAACACCAGCGCCACCGGCAGATAGGCGGGCCAGCCCCGGCGTTTCGGCGGCTGTGCCGGCGGGGTGGGCGCGTACCGGCCGGGCCGCTTGGCGGGCGCGTACTCCCCCTCGGGTACCGCCAGCATCGCCAGGCACGCCGCGAACGGGATCGCCGCGATGTAGAACCGCAGGAACGGAAACGTCGACCCGGTCGCGTAGCTGAGCGTCTGGAAGGCCAGCACCCCGCCGAACAGCGCGACCGGGATGATCAGCACCGTCCAGAAGGGCCTGCGGAATCGCGCCACCCCGGCCCACGCCAGCAGCGGGATCAGCGTCGGCGCCATCAGCGTCACGCACGTCGCCGCGAACGCCACCCCCGAGGTGAAGTCGGCTGTCGGCGCGCCGGACTGCTTCAGGATCGCCGAGTTGCCGTACTGGGAGGTGAACTGCGCGAACGGTTCTCCGGTGATCATCCAGCTGGCGATCGCCCAGCCGACGAACGACGCGCACCCGGGCGCGCTGACCAGGATCAGGTCCAGCAGCGCGCGGCGGAACCGCGGGGCGGGCCGGGCCCGCAGGTAGGTCGTGGTGAAGACGATGACGCCCGCGGCGGCGATACAGGCCGCGGCGTCATACCGGGTCAGATACGACATCGCCATCGCCACACCGCCGGCGGCGATCAGGTGGTGTACGTCGTCGTTGACCATCCACATCATCAGCCGGCGCACCGCCCAGGTGATGAAGAACAAAAACGGCGCCTCGCTCATCCCGTTGGAGCCGTAGAAGACGATCATCGGGTTCAGGGCGAACAGCGCGGTGATCGCGAGGAGGTAGCCGCGGGGCAGGCCGCGGTCGGTGCCCATGCTCATCACCTGCAGCGCGCAGCCGGCCATGAACAGGGCGGACACGATCGAGCCGGCGAAGGCGCGTTCGGTCAGCACCGGCCACAGCGGGCTGAGCAGCACCGCGGGTATCTGCAGCAACGCCGTCAGCGGGGTGAAGATGAAGCCGATCGCGGCCAGGTGCGGGTCGCGGCTGAACAGCACGGCCTGCGCCGCCGACACCCGCGACAGCGCGTCGCCGAGGATGAAGCCGCGGTCGACCTGCAACCAGTAGCCGACCGCGGTGTACAGCACGGCCAGCGTCCAGAAGGTCACTACCTTCAGCCGGTGGTCGGTCCACCGGGTCACGCCGTCGCGTCCGTCTCGGCCGTCTCGTCCAGCTCGAAGTCCGCCGGGACGGCCGGGTGCGCCGACAGCCCGTGGAAGGTCTTCTCCCAGTACGACGGGTTGCGCACCAGCTGGTAGGTGCCCTTGGCGGCCGCGACGCTCATCATCAACCAGAACAGCGGCACGCTCAGCGCGGGCAGCAGCAGGTCCGGCCGGTCGTCCTCGCGCAGCGCGATGACGTTCATGAACAGCGTGGCGGCGTTGCCCAGCACCAGCGCCGCGAGCGCGGGAAAGTAGATGTACCAGGGGAACAGCGCACCGATCGCGGCCGGCTGGCCCAGGAACCACAGGATGGTGATCAGCCAGAACCACAGGTTGAGCACCGCGACGATCGGGGTGCCCGCCAGCACCAGGTTGAATCGCACGAAGCTGCGGAAGCCGATGGTGCGGTACAGCGCGACCGGCCTGCGGATGTGCACCAGCCAGGTCTGCAGGTAGCCCTTGTACCACCGGGACCGCTGCCGGACCCAGTTGATCGGGTCGCTGTTGGCCTCCTCCAGGGTCGAGGAGTCCAGCACCGCGGTGTGCAGTCCGGAGGCCGCGATCCGCAGGCCCAGGTCGGCGTCCTCGGTGACGTTGAACGGATCCCACGCGCCGATGCGGTCCAGCACGGCACGTTTGAGGTGATTGGAGGTGCCGCCCAACGGGATCGGGGTGCCGGTGCGCATCATGCCCGGAAGCAGATAGCCGAACCACAGCCCGTACTCGGCGGTGAACCACGCGGTCAGCAGGTTCTGCCGTCCGTTGTGGTAGACGAGTTTGGCCTGCACACAGGCGACGTCGTCACCGAGTTGGGAGAACGCGCCGACCACCCGGCGCAGCTGCAGCGGTTCGGGCAGGTCCTCGGCGTCGTAGATGGTGACGATGTCGCCGGTGGCGAAGCGCAGCCCGTAGTTGCACGCCTTGGGTTTGGTGCGGGGCTCGGCGGGCGGCACCAGCAGGATGGTGATCACGTCGGATTCCTTGCAGCGGCGCGCGGCGGCGATGGTGACGTCGTCGTCGGCCTCGAGCAGCAGCAGGATCTGCAGTTTGTCCTTGGGGTACTCCAGCCGGGCCATCGCCCCGATGAGGTCGTCGACCACCTCGGGCTCGTTGTAGGCGGGCACCAGGATCGTGTACCGCGGCAGTTCGTCGTCCGGGATCGCGCGGGCCTCTTCGTCGGTGATCGTGATCGGCCGCGACGCCAGGCCGCGCCGGAAGATCATCACGCGGTCCCCCATGGTGAGCACGTAGGCGAACGTGCAGATCGCGATCAGCGTCACCGAGAAGCCCATCGGCCGCCAGATCGCGAACACCAGGGCCACCACCAGGATCGCGGTCAGGATGACCTTCTGCCATCCCATGACCGGAACCGCGGCCGAGTGCAGCGGATCGTCTTCGCGCAGCCGGTTGATCGCCTGGTCGAGGGCCTCCTCGCGCTGGGCGTCGGTGGCGTGCTCGACGGAGTACGTCTCCAGCCGGGTCGTCTCGGTCACCGCCGCACCCCGATGGGCCCCAGCTGCGCCTCCACCAGTCCGCGGCCGAATGTGGTGAGCAGGTCGAGGTCCTTGAAGGTGGGGCTCTTGTCCATGACCGCGGCGTTACCGCGGAACAGCACGGTCAGCAGCGTGTTGAGGGTGGGCACCAGGGTGCCGTTGGGCTGCGGGAACGGCGCGTCGTCGTCGTGGTTGTCCACCGACACCAGCACGACGCGCTGGGCGTGGGTCTCGGTGCGCCAGGTCCACTGCAGCATGTTCCAGGTGATCGTCATGCGGTCGTCGACCACCGAGACCAGTTCGCCGGTGATGCCGTAGCCCAGGTCGACAGGCTGCGGCTCGCTCATCCGGGCGGCGGTGATGTTGTAGAGGATCTTGGCCGGGTACATGTTGAACGTGAAGGGCCGCTCGGTGACGACGTTGTCGACGAGCACGGTGCGCGGCCGGGCGTCCTTGTCCCACTTGCGGTTTCCGACATCGGCCACCATCCGCTGCCGGGTCATGATGGCGGCGACGCCGTGCAGGCGCCTGACGTAGGTGAAGACCTCGGTCTCGGTGACGTGGAATCCGGCGGGCGGCCGCAGCAGCCCCGACATCTGCAGTCCGTTGAACTCGCGCACCGGCGGGCCGTGTGGTCCCGGCACATGGAACAGCGACAGGATGATCGCGGTCGCCACCACGATCGGCACCGAGCGCTTCACCTGTCCGGCGGCCAGCGGTTCGACCTTGCGGTCCAGCGGTGCCTTCCGTGCGCCGCGTCGTGCGACCAGGAACATCACCGTGCCCACCGAGGCGGTGGCGACCAGCGCGGGCACGGTCTGGAAGACGATCAACGGCCAGTTCGGGGTCAGCACCGACAACACCGCGAGCAGCACCGCGCCGACGGCGAACGCCGCGACGTACCCGATGACGGCGCGCTTGTTGGTGCGCCCCACCGCGATCGCGGTGGCCGAGCCGGCGATCAACAACGTCACCGCGCCGGCGGCGGTCCGGTTGCCGCCGAGCAGTGCGACCAGCAGGTGGTACGGCAGCGGGAAGACCGACAGCGTCATCACCCACACCGACGCGTACCGGATCACCGGGCGCAGCCCGAACAGCACGACCGCCGAACTGGCCACGAACACCCACAGCGCCACGAAATCCAGCCGCAGCAGATGGAAGTACTCGGCGTAGCGCGGCATCAGCACGGACTTCAACAGCACCGACAGCGTCAGCCCCATGATGCCGAGGATGATGTCGGTCTGACGGTCGTGGATCGGCAGTTCGGTGCGGGGACGCCGGGCGATGCCCTGGGCGGCGAGCACCGCGGCGATCGGGATGGTCCAGAGGTATCCGTTCACACCGCCGTGCGTGGTGGTGTAGGCCAGGCCGACGAAGCTGTCCCAGAACGCGAACACCGCCAGCCCGCCGATGATCAGCCACCGCAGCACGATCCGCGGGATCGACAGATCAGGCAGTATCCGGCGCCGCGCCGGCGCCTCGGGTTCGGTGGCGGTCGCTGTCATCGGTCCCGCCTACGCGCGTCGCCTGCGGCGCACGACGAGCCAGCCGGTCAGCGCCGCGGCGGCCGCGACCACCGCGCCGGCGGCCACCCACACGGTGGCACCGGGTCCGGAGTCGGCGTCGGCCCCCGGGGCCGCGGGCGTCTGCTCGACGGGCAGGGTCACCGGGCCCTGGCCCACGGGTGCGACGACGGCCGTCCCGGTCAGCCGCGACCACCGCCGCGGGTCGGCGTCGAGCCAGGCCAGCAGCGAATCCAGTTGGCCGGGATCGCCGTTGGCCGTCGCGGCCACCACGGTGCGGCCCTTGTCCAGCACCACCTGCAGCGAGCCGAACTCCAGCGCCGGATCGAGCTTCAGCGTGGTGGGCTCCCCGTCGGCGCTCTGCACGTGCAACTCGCCGTTGGTGCCGCCGCGAACCGGAAGCGGCGGTCCGTCCCACCCGTCTGCGGAGACGGCGATGGCGGGCAGATCGGCGGACAGCGCGTCGGCGAGCGGCACCACCTCGGCGTCGAAGGGCAGCACGCTGAGCCGTTGCAGCCCTTCGACAATCGTCACGGCGCGCCGGGTGTCGTCGAAGCCGTCGCCGATACCGACCAGCACGTGCGGCATGATCGCCTGCGGCAGCGACTGGAAACCGCCGGGCACCGGCGGATCGGCGCGCCGGCTGGAGACCACGGTCGCGCCGTCGATCGTCAGCGTCACCGGCTGGAACTCGCCGCATCCCCCGGTGTTGCCGCTGATGTCCACGGCTACACCGAGATTCGTGTAGCGCTGCAGCATGTCGTCGGGAACGGTGACCCACCGGTCGATCACACCGCTGGGTTCGATGGGCCAGCGGTCGACGGTCTGGCCGCCGATGGCGACGACGATCTGGCCGCCGATGTCCGGCGGCAGCGGGGTGTAGGAGCCCTTCAGGTGCACCCGCACGTCCTTGACCGGCCGGCCCAGCCGGGTCTGATCCAGGCCGACGCTGACCTGCGGCTTGAGCGCGGTGGCGTTGACGCCGGGCTGGCCCAGGTTGGCGATCGTGGTGACGTCGGGTGGCAGCTGCGGGCTCGATTTGATCGGTCCCACCACGGCTTTGGACGCCAGTGCCAGCCGCGAGATGTCGCTGCCGAGCAGCCGCGCCTGGTTGATCAGTTCACCGGCGGGCCCGCCGATCAGCAGCGCGGGCATCCCGTCGGTGTGGTGCAGCGACACCCCGGCGTCGGGGCCCTCGCGCACGATGATGTGGCGTTCGAACGGCGCCGCGGGCGGGATCGGGTCGCGCAGCGGTTCGACGGCGACGGCGGTGTTCTGGGAGCCGTAGTGCGCGACCACCGCTCCGGTCAGCCGCACCGCGGCGTCGGACTCGGCCCGCGACGGGTTCTCCGGCAGGAAGATGGTGAGCCGCTTGAGCACCGGCGGCAGGAAGTCGGCGACGACGGTCGGCTCGGCCTGCGCACCCCGGTAGGTGAGCGCGGCGTTGCTCAGCCGCAGCGGGATCGTCGGATCGTAGAGGCAGTACTCCTCGACGGGCAGCAGCTGGGCGCGCAGCAGCACGGTGACCGCGTTGTCGACGATGTCCGCCCCGTCCAACGGGATCGACACCGGTGCGCGGTTCGGCGGGAGATCGACGCGGGAGACGGTGCGGTTGTCCTGGGTGACCACGATGCTGCCTGCGCGCACGAACGGCGGCAGCTCGACGATCGCGGTCAGCGCGTCGGGGACCAGCCCGGCGGGCACCGGGAAGGTCAGTGTCTGCATCCCGGCCAGGCCGTACAGCGAGATGTCGGGGTCGTTGCCCAGTGCTGGCAAACTCAGCACCGAGGTCTCGGGAGCCTCGTCCGGCTCGTCGGGTTGCGCGGAGGCAGGCGTGAAGGTTGTTGCGGCGAGCAGTATTCCAATACAGGTGACTCCGGCCGCCAAGGCCGATCTACGCGCGCGCCACAACTCCTCCATACCCCCGAGGTTAATCGTTCATATTTTGAAACAGGCTAAAAGTGACGGACGCGACAATTACTGCGACGCACGATGCAAAAACGCCCCCGCACCGGTGTGCGGGGGCGTTGTGCGGCGCTTCTTACTTGGCCTTCTCGAGGATCTCCACGAGACGCCAGCGCTTGGTGGCCGACAGCGGCCGGGTCTCCATCAGCGAGACGCGGTCGCCGACGCCGGCGATGTCGTTCTCGTCGTGGGCCTTGACCTTCTTGGTCGTCCGGATGATCTTGCCGTACAGCGGATGCATCTTGCGGTCCTCGAGCTCGACCACGATCGTCTTCTGCATCTTGTCGCTGACCACGTAACCGATCGCGGTCTTGCGGCGGCCGCGCGGCTTCTCCTTACGCGGGGTGTGCTTGGGCCCCTTGCCCGTTGCGGTGTCTGCCATTACGAATCCTCACCAACGGGTCCGGAGGCCAGACCCAGCTCTCGTTCACGCAGGATGGTGTACACCCGCGCGATTTCCTGACGCACCGTCCGCAGACGGCGGTTGTTGGACAGCTGCCCGGTGGCCATCTGGAAGCGCAGGTTGAACAGCTCTTCCTTCGACTCGCGCAGCTTGTCCTTCAGTTCTTCGTCGGTCAGCTCGCGCAGTTCGCCCGGTGTCACTCCGACTGCCATCAGAAGTGCTCCTCTCGGGTAACGATGCGTGCCTTGATCGGCAGCTTGTGGATCGCGCGGGTCAGTGCGGCCCGGGCGATCTCCTCATTGGGGTAGCTCAGCTCGAACAACACACGGCCAGGCTTGACGTTGGCGACCCACCACTCCGGCGAGCCCTTACCCGAACCCATACGGGTCTCGGCGGGCTTCTTGGTCAGCGGACGGTCCGGGAAGATGTTGATCCACACCTTGCCGCCACGCTTGATGTGCCGGTTGATCGCGATACGCGCGGACTCGATCTGGCGGTTGGTGATGTAGGCGTGCTCCAGAGCCTGGATGCCGTAGTCACCGAACGCGACCGAGGTGCCGCCGCTGGCGATACCACGCTGCTTGGGGTGGTGCTGCTTGCGGTGTTTGACCTTGCGGGGAATCAGCATGATTCAGCTCTCCGTGTTCTCCGTGGCAGCGGCCTGTGCGGCAGCGGCCTCGGTGGCGCCGGTCGCTTCGGCGGCGGCAGGCGCATCTTCGGTACCGGTGGCGGCGCGACCCGCCTCGGTGCTCGTGGCGGTGGTGCCCGACGACCCGCTACGACGCGGCCGGCTGCCCGACCGCTCGCGGCGCGGACGATCCGCGGCGGGTGCGGCGGCGGCCAGTTCGCGCTTGCCACCGACGATGTCGCCCTTGTAGATCCACACCTTCACGCCGATCCGGCCGAAGGTGGTCTTGGCCTCGTAGAGGCCGTAGTCGATGTCGGCGCGCAGCGTGTGCAGCGGCACCCGGCCCTCGCGGTAGAACTCCGAGCGGCTCATCTCGGCGCCGCCGAGGCGGCCCGAGCACTGCACGCGGATGCCCTTGACGTTGGGCTGGCGCATCGCCGACTGGATCGCCTTGCGCATCGCGCGGCGGAACGCCACACGGTTGCTCAGCTGCTCGGCGACACCCTGGGCGACCAGCTGAGCGGAGCTCTCGGGGTTCTTCACCTCGAGGATGTTCAGCTGGACCTGCTTGCCGGTGAGCTTCTCCAGGTCGGCGCGGATGCGGTCGGCCTCGGTGCCGCGGCGGCCGATCACGATGCCCGGCCGGGCGGTGTGGATGTCCACCCGAACCCGGTCACGGGTGCGCTCGATCTCCACGTCGGCGATGCCGGCGCGCTCGAGTCCGGTGGCCAGCAGCCGACGGATCGCCACGTCTTCCTTGACGTAGTCCTTGTACTGCTTGTCGGCGTACCACCGGGACTTCCAGTCGGTGGTGATACCGAGCCGGAAGCCGTGGGGATTGATTTTCTGGCCCACTACTCCGAGCCCTCCTTCGCCTCTTCAGAAGCCTTCGTGGAAGCAGCCGCCTTGGTGTCGGCCTTCTTCGCGGACGCGGCCTTGCTGGCCTGGGCGCGCCGCGTGCGGGCGCTCGTGCCGGCCTTGCCACCGTCCTTGGGCGGACGGCTCTCGACGATCACGGTGATGTGGCTGGTGCGCTTGCGGATTCGGAACGCACGCCCCTGGGCGCGCGGCCGGATGCGCTTGGCGGTCGGGCCCTCGTCGGCGTAGATGGTGCCGACGACCAGCGTCGCCGGATCCAGACCCGCGTTGTTCTGCGCGTTGGCCGCGGCGCTGGCGATCACCTTGGCGACCGGCTCGCTGGCGGCCTGCGGCGCCCACCGCAGGATGTCCAGTGCCTCGGCCACCGGCTTACCACGCACCAGGTCGATGACCCGGCGCGCCTTGGTCGCCGACACGCGCACGAAGCGCGCCTTGGCGACAGCAGACGGATATTCAGTCGTAATACTCACCGGCGCTTAGCCTTCCGGTCGTCCTTGATATGACCCTTGAAAGTGCGGGTCGGCGCGAACTCGCCGAGCTTGTGCCCGACCATCGCCTCGGTGACGAACACCGGGACGTGCTTGCGGCCGTCGTGAACCGCAAAGGTGTGCCCGATGAAGTCGGGGATGATGGTGGACCGACGCGACCAGGTCTTGATGACCTGCTTGGTGCCCTTCTCGTTCTGGGCGTCGACCTTCTTGAGCAGATGGTCGTCGACGAACGGACCCTTCTTAAGGCTGCGTGGCATCGTTGCTTCCTTTCCGGCCTAGCGCTTCTTGCCGGTGCGCCGGCGGCGGACGATGAGCTTGTTGCTCGCTTTGTTCGGCTTACGAGTGCGGCCCTCGGGCTTACCCCAGGGGCTCACCGGGTGGCGGCCACCGGAGGTCTTACCCTCACCACCGCCGTGCGGGTGGTCGACCGGGTTCATCACGACACCACGGACGGTGGGGCGCTTGCCCTTCCACCGCATACGGCCGGCCTTACCCCAGTTGATGTTGGCCTGCTCGGCGTTGCCGACCTCGCCGACGGTGGCGCGGCAGCGCACGTCGACGCGGCGGATCTCACCGGAGGGCATACGCAGCGAGGCGTAGGTGCCCTCCTTGCCCAGCAGCTGGATGCTCGCACCCGCGGAGCGGGCGAGCTTGGCGCCGCCGCCCGGACGCAGCTCCACCGCGTGGATCAGCGTGCCGGCCGGGATGTTGCGCAGCGGCAGGTTGTTACCCGGCTTGATGTCGGCGTTGGCGCCGGACTCCACGATGTCGCCCTGCTTGAGACCCTGCGGCGCGATGATGTAGCGCTTCTCGCCGTCCAGGTAGTGCAGCAGCGCGATGTTCGCGGTGCGGTTCGGGTCGTACTCGATGTGCGCGACCTTGGCGTTGACGCCGTCCTTGTCGTGG
>Ga0180215_1002941_pt1 | contig 16561 bp, 5 predicted proteins | sample eDN3rd37CBELigBY_FD_128871 | JGI IMG/M metagenome (GOLD analysis project Ga0180215, IMG submission 128871) | Enriched backyard soil microbial communities from Emeryville, California, USA - eDNA 3rd pass 37_C BE-Lig BY (version 2) (version 2) | ecosystem: Environmental > Terrestrial > Soil >...
CGTGATCGAAGACCACGTCGACCCCTCGCCTCCCCGCGATCTTCCGGGTCTCGGCGACGAAGTCCTGGCTCTCGTAGTTGATCACGTGGTCGGCGCCGAGCTCCCGCGCCTTGTCGAGCTTGTCGTCGCTGCCGGCGGTGGCGATGACCTCGGCGCCCAGGAGCTTGGCGATCTGGATGGCGGAGCTCCCCACCCCCGATCCTGCAGCGTGGACGAGCACCGCCTCGCCGGGCTGGAGCGCCGCCTTGCGGACGAGCATCTCCCAGGCGGTGAGGAAGACCAGCGGCGCCGCCGCCGCCTCGGCGAAGGAGAGGCGCTTCGGCTTGGGGGCGATGTTGTGGTGGGGGACGGTGACCAGCTCCGCGTAGCCGCCGTTCAGGTGCTCGCCGATGATCCCGTAGGACGCGCATTGGTGGTCGCGACCGCCCAGGCAGGCGGCGCAGCGCATGCACGAGTGGCCGGGCTGGACGATCACCTCGCCGCCCTCGGCGATCCCCTCCACCTCGCTGCCCACCTTCTCCACCACCCCGCTGATGTCGGAGCCGAGGATGTGGGGGAGCTTCAGCTTGAGACCCGGGAGCCCGCCGCGCACCCAGAGGTCGAGGTGGTTGAGGGCGGTGGCCTTCACCCGGACCCGGACCTGCCCGGCGCCGACGGGGGGATCCGGGACCTCCGCCATCTCCAACACCTCCGGGCCACCGTGGCTGCGAAAGATCATCGCACGCATCGTCGAGCTTCCTCCTTGGTCGGGGCCCGCTGCGGACGGAACGCCGCCCGGGCTTCGCAGGCGAAGGAAACACCTTCGGGGTCGGTCGGCAAGGGGATTGGCGCCGCGGCCCGTCTCCGGGGCGGGCGGCGTCGATCCAGATGGCAGTCCAGGCGGGGACGCGGATGGTACGCCCCCCGAACGAGGTTCGCGCTACACTGCGGCCGCTTTCGCGGATGAGAAGGGCATCCCGGACGTCCGCGGTGTCGACTTGGAGAAGATGAGTGAAAGAGATGAACACCATTCGTGTTGAGCTGGACGACGGCGGGATCGCCACCCTCACCCTGAACCGCCCGGAGGTCCGGAACGCGATCAACCTCGAGATGATCCAGGAGCTGACCGCCGCCCTCGGCGAGCTCTCCCGCGACGAGAAGGTGCGGGTGTTGATCCTGCGGGGGGAGGGGGCCAAGGCCTTCGCAGGCGGCGCAGACATCGGTCAGCTCCGCGAGCGCCGGACCCAGGACGCCCTCCAGCAGGTGAACGCCACCCTCTTCCAGAAGGTGGAGGACTTCCCGCACCCGACCATTGCGGCGATCGAGGGCTTCGCCCTCGGCGGCGGCTGCGAGCTCGCCATCGCCTGCGATCTGCGGGTTGCATCCCAGACCTCCCGCCTCGGCTTCCCCGAGGTGGGCCTCGGGATCTTCCCCGCCGCCGGCGGCACCCACCGGCTCCCCCGCCTGGTGGGGATCGGCAAGGCCAAGGAGCTGGTCTTCACCGGCAGGATCATCGGCGCCGACCAGGCGCTCGAGCTGGGGCTGGTGGAGCATCTGGTCCCGGAGGGCCAGGCCTACGAGAGGGCGAGGGAGCTGGCGCTGGAGATCGCCCGCGGCGGCAGGCTGGCGATCCAGATGGCGAAGCTCGCCTTCAACGCCGTCGCCCGCGGCGACGATCCGGCGCCGCTCGAGAAGCTGGGCCAGGCGATCCTCTTCGAGTCCCAGGAGAAGCACGATCGGATGACCGCCTTCCTCGAGAGGCGCAAGGACAAGGGCCGATAACGAGATGACGACAAACGCAGGAGATCAGAGATGAGTGAGCGCCCGATCGAGGCGGTGGCGGTGCTGGGCGCCGGCACCATGGGCAGCGGGATCGCGCAGGTGGCGGCGGTGGCTGGATACGAGGTCGTGCTCTACGACGTGAGCCAGGAGCGGGTCGACGCAGGGCTGGCCACCATCCAGCGCAACCTCGCCAAGGGGGTGGAGCGCGGGAAGCTGGCCGCGGCGGACGCAGACGCCACCAGGGGGCGGCTGCGGGCGATCACCGCCCTCGGAGACGCTGCCCACGTGCAGCTCGCGATCGAGGCGGTGCCGGAGAACCTCGGCCTCAAGGTGCAGGTGCTGGGCGAGCTTGCGGCGCACCTGGCGCCGGATGCGGTCCTCGCGTCCAACACCTCGAGCCTCTGCCTCACCGAGCTCGCTGCGGCCCTGCCGGATCCGTCGCGGGTGGTGGGGATGCACTTCTTCAACCCCGTGCACCTGATGAAGCTCCTGGAGGTGGTGCGGGCGCACCAGACCTCCGACCGGGTGCTGGCCCAGGTCCGCGAGGTCGGGGAGCGCATGGGCAAGGAGGTGATCGTCGTCCGCGACATGCCGGGCTTCGCCTCGTCCCGCCTGGGGATCGCCCTGGGGATGGAGGCCATCCGGATGCTCGAAGAGGGGGTCGCCTCCGCCGCCGAGATCGACAAGGCGATGAAGCTCGGCTACGGGCATCCGATGGGTCCCCTCGAGCTCACGGATCTGGTGGGCCTCGACGTCCGCATGGCGATCGGCGAGTACCTCCAGCGGGAGCTGGGGGGCGATCACTTCCGCCCGCCCCAGCTCCTCAAGCGGCTGGTGCGCGCGGGGAAGCTCGGCCGCAAGACGGGGGAGGGGTTCTACAAGTACTGAGAGTTCACGAGCTCTTCACTGACTCTCGCGAGCGGGAGACGGATCGTGCGAAGGGCGGACGGAAGGGATTGCCCCCGCTCCGGCGGGGGCGCGTCCTTCACGGGCGGGCCCCTCCGCGTCGGCGGATGAGGTCCCTCGCCGCCCGGGCCCCAGGGGCTCAAGGGGCCCTGCAATAGCCGACCTGCAGCCCCGCCCCGAGGGCGCTGCATTCGAGATCCGGCCGGATCGAGGGGCAGGCGTCGAAGACGTCGGCAGCATCGCAGAGCTGGGCGCAGACCTCCGAGCGGGTGCAGAAGAGCCCGGAGAGGCAGTCGGTCTGCGAATTGCAGCCCTGGTCGAGGCGCTGCATCCCCGCAGGGGCGCAGTAGGCCTCCTGGTGATCGAGCTCGGGATCGAGGTAGCAGCCATCGTCCCGCGAGCAGCCCGTCGAAGACGCGAGGGGCGAACAGCGCTTGAGGCAGGCAGGGGAACCGGCCAGGGTGCTGCAACCCTCGTCCTCGCCGCAGACAACCCCGTCCTTCCCGCCGCACTTGCAGAGCCCGTCGATGGGATCGCAGCTCTGACCGGTGGCGCAGACGACCGGCGCTCCACCTGGAGCACATAGGTCCCCGCCGACGCAGGTGCCCGAGACGCAGCTCGCCCCCGACGTGCACCCGGGGTGTTCCGGTCCGACACCGCCGCAGCGGCAGATCCCGTCGTCGGGATCGCAGGTCTCCCCCGCGGGGCAGCTCACCGAATCGCAGAGGGCCGCGTGCACGCAGCGGGGTAGGTAGCCTTCCAGGTCGCAGGACTCGCCCGCGCTGCACACGGGGCCTCCGGGCCCTCCGCAGCGGCAGGTCCCATCGTCCGGATCGCAGGCGCTCCCCACCCCGCAGCTCACCCCCGCGCAGCGCCCTGCGACGCAGCCGCCGTCCACGCAGATCTCGTCCCCCTCGCAGAGGGTCTCGCCGCACTTGCAGTAGCCGTCGGCGGGATCGCAGGAGAGGCCGTCCTCGCAGATCACCCCGTCGCAGACGTCGATCGCGGTGCAGCCACCGTCGACGCAGCGCTCGCCCTCGGCGCAGGCCTCCCTGCCGCAGAGGCAGGTCCCGCTGGCGGCGTCGCATCGCATGCCGCGGTCGCATTGCACGAACTCGCAGCTCGGGGCGACGCAGTGGGCGGAAGGCTCCAGGACGCAGATCTCCCCCTCGTCGCAGAGGGTGCCGGCGGCGCCGCCACATTTGCAGAGGCCGTCCGCCTCGTCGCAGACCAGGGCGCCCTCGCAGCTCGCCTCCGCACATCGCGAGACCTCGCTCGCGACCATCTCGTCGCCGCAGCCGAGCCCCAGCGCCAGGGCGAGGCTCAAGCCGGAGATGGCGACGGCGCCCCGGCGGGGCAGCAGCGCTCCGCCGCTCTCCTCGGCGCCAGGGCGACGCCCTCCTCCCCAGCGCGGGAGCGACCAGCGGCGCGTCCGCCCGCGACGCCCCTGCGCGCGCCCGCCGGCGAGGAGCGCGAGCGCGAGGCCCACCGGGAGCCACGCAGCCTCGGCGGCGGAGCTTGCGCTCGAGCAACCGGGGCGCGCCACCTGGACCACCTCGCGCGGCGCGATCTCCCCTTCGACGCGGATCGCGATCGCACCCAGCCCACGCCTCCCCTCCTCGTCGACGATCTCGATCATCGCGTCATGGACGCCGAGCCGGACGTCCTGCGCCACCACGCCGTGGAGGGTCCCGTCCTCCTCGAGGGCGAGGCCCGCAGGCAGCGCCCCTTGGACGACCTTGAAGCGGGGCCCGTGGGAGGGGATGGCCCTCAGCTGCAGGTCGATCTCCTCCCCCGGCGACATCTGCCGCAGGTCCCTGCTGTTGAGCTGGATCGATCCGCACTGGACCTCGAGGGCCACCGACGCGGCGGCCACCCCTGCTGCCTCGTCCTGGACGTGGAGGTCCAGCACGAAGGAGCCACAGACCCGTGGGGCCCCCTGGAGGCAGAGCCGACGCTCGGCGGCCTCGGCGGCGAGGCCCGCCGGGATCGAATCGGCAGCGAAGGTCCACTGGACCTCCCCCAGCCCTCCCTCCGCGGTGACGCAGCCCGTGTACGCCTCGGCGGAGGTGGCGAGGGGGAGCGTCCGGCCCTGGATGTGGAGCGCGCCCTCCTCCAGCACCGTCAGCGACAGCTCCCTCGAGGTGTGGCTGCCCATCGCATCGGAGACCCGCACGGTGAAGGTGCGGGAGACCGAGAGCGGGGTGGCGGTGCCGCTGATGAGGCCGTCCTCGGTGGGACCGCTGATCCCGGTGGGGAGGAGGTTGTCCTCGACCTCGGGATCGAGCTCCCATCGGTAGGGAGGGACGCCGCCGGAGGCAGCGAGCCGCACCACCTCGAGCGACTGGCCCTCCGCGGGATCGAACCAACGCCCGTAGGGAACGCCCCGCACCGCAGGCGGGAGCTGGGAGGTCTCGATCGCGAGGCCGCTGGTGGGGTCGATCACCTGCAGCGCCAGGACCTTCGCCGCCTCGAGGACCCCTGCCCGCACGAGGACCCGGAAGGAGAAGGTCCCGGCGAGGCCCGGGATCCCTTCGAGCTGGCCGTCGCCCCGCAGGCGGAGGCCCGGGGGCAGATCATCGGCGCTCCAGACCAGCGGCGCCGCAGCAGGGGTCGCCACCAGGGGATGGGCGAAGCTGCGCCCCGCCACCGCCCGGGGGAGCTCGCCGCTCACGATCGAGAGGGCCGACGCCTCCACGACGATGGGGTTCGGGAAGACCCGCCGGTTGTTGCGCCGCTCGTTCTCCGGGATCCGCCCCTCCGGATCGACGACCAGGCCGAGGTGGTAGAGCCCCGGCTCCAGCTCCGCCGGGATCAGGACGCGATCGAGGGCGGCGCTGCTCTCGTCCCTGCCCAGCGCGTCGGCGCCGAGGCCCGTCGGCGTCCCGTCGACCGAGAGCGGGATCTGGTGGGCCGAGACATCGGCGGTGCGGGAGAGGAAGTAGCGGTAGGTGAAGGGCTCCCGATCGCGGCGGGTGAAGCCGTCCGTGTGGAAGCTGGTGAAGCCGATGTTGGCGATCCGGCGCCAGATCCGGATCGACTTTCCACCCACCGCCGGATCGAGGGGAGCGAGCTGCAGCGCGTCCAGATCCGGGAGCGCCTCCCGGCATTCGAAGGGCCCGATCTCGCGGACGGAGGGGGCGGCCTGGCCCAGGGCGTCCTGCAGGTCGTCGACGACCTTGAAGAAGATGGGGCCGCTGGAGAAGGGCGTGCCCTCGAGGTCCACGTAGGGGATCCGCCCCTCGATCTGGAAGGATCGGCACTTCTCCGAGGGGAGCACCCCGCCGAAAGCCAGGCGATGGGCGCAGCTCTGGGATGCCTCCACCCCCAGGATCGTGGCGAGCTCGGGATCGTCCAGGCAGCGCATGCCCGAACCGCAGTCGGCGTCCTGGTTGCAGGGGAGGCGACAGTACTCGGCGGCGCAGGTGGTCTCCCTGCCCTGGACGAGGGGGCAGGCCTGGAAGCTCCAGCCCCCGGGGGTGCCGCAGTAGGGGAGGGAGGCGCCGGCGATGGGATCGAAGCCCACGCCCGCGCCGGAGGCGTCGGAGGCGACGAGGCCCGGGTAGAAGGCCAGGGCCTCCGCGTCGCCGGTGTTGCAGAGCTCCACCGTGGCCTGGACCGGCTCGCCGAAGTAACAGCCGTTCGGGAGCTCGATGGTCGGGCTGGCGCTGAAGCTCAGCGAGGCGGTCCGGTTCAGCATCGTGCCGCTGGAGAGGACCAGGTTGTTGTCGCGATCGACGTCGACCAGCTCGCGGTTCGGATCGAGCTCCAGCTCGAGGTGGTAGAGGCCGCCCCGCAGGCTCGGCGGCAGCTCGAACTCCACGGTCCTGCTGCGGGACTCCCCGACGTAGAGGCCGTCCAGGCGCTCCTGGAAGATCTGCCTGGGGGTGCCATCCGACGCGACGGCGCGGATCCGATATTGGAAGGGGCCCGCGTCCTGGTTGCCCTGGTTCCAGATCACCAGGGGCACCTGGACGAGCGAGCCGGGGGCGCCGGAGGGAGGCGCCTCGATCGAGCCGGCCAGATCCGGTCCCAGGTGTGCGACCTCTGCGGAGCAGGCCCAGTCGTTGGCGGGATCGTTCTCGGGGAGGAGGCCGCCCGGATCGAGCATCGCGCAGAGTCGATAGGAGCCATGGGGGACGCGCTCCGGCAGGATCTCCAGCGCGATGTGGCGGGACTCCCCGGCGGCGACCGCCTCCTCGGGTGGGTGGGCCAGGAGCCGCATGTTGGCGGGGGCGAGGGGGACGGGGTTCTCTGCGGGGGAGAGGAAGAGCTCGAAGCCGACGCCCTCGAGCGGCTTCGAGCTCGCGTTCACCAGGACGAGATCGGCGTCGATCCGGGCGGGAGCCGCCGCCAGATCGAGCTCACGCACCAGGAAGCGGCCTGCGACGTCCGCCCGGGCCAGCAGCCCGTACTGGATCGTGGAGCGGGAGGGAAAGTGGCTGGCCTCACAGGCACCGGGGGTCCCGCGGGGGAGGGTGGGGTCGCAGCTCTCGAGGACGCCGTCCTTGGTGGGACCGAGGACGCCCAGCCCCGAGCTCCCCTTCGTTCCCCATCCCACGCGCAGCCAGTCCGCGCCCGGCTTCATGGCCAGCTCGCCGTAGCGCACCTGGATCGCGTCCGAACCTTCGACGAGCCAGAGCTGGACCTGGAAGGTGGTCCGCACGCCCATGGCCGAGATCCCGCAGTCGTCCCACTCCAGCACGAAGCGCCGGTTCGGGGCGACGCCCAGGGTCCGGGTCGAGATGTCGTTCCTGCAGTGGTGGTCGCCCCACCACGCCGCCACCAGGTTGCGCGGGGCGAGGAGCTGGAAGAGGTAGGAGGGATCGCCGCGGACGACGCTGTTCTCGACGCTGAGCGAGCCGGGGATCGCGTAGCCCTTCGCGCCGACGTTGAGGGTGGAGTGGGGGCCGCTGCCGAGGAAGTGGAAATCGAAGGGCACCGGGATCCCGAGGGCCGCCCCCAGGTTCACGTCCGCGTTGCCCTTGTTGAGCAAGGGGTAGGTCTGGACGGGGCCGCCGCCGCTCATCTCCTCGATCGGCTGGAAGGCGCTCTGCCAGACCACCGCGGTGGCCTGCGCCTGCTCCGCGCCGACGAGGAGGGCCAGGGTGGCGAGGGCCAAAAAACCGCTGCGGGTCGTTCCCATCGTCTTCGATCCTGCTGCAAGGGGGTGGTTCACGGGCTCGGGCTCCATCAAGGCTGCACGCAGCCGACCTCGTAGGTCGCGGTGATCCGGCTGTCGGGCTTCGGGAGGAAGAGGGGGCTGAACGTGACGGAGTTCATCAGGGTGTCGTAGGTCCAGCGCGCCTGCCCTCCGGATCCGATCGCCGGCAGCGGAGCGCCGTCCATCTCCACCACGATGTCGGCTTCGTTCACGAGGCCGTCGCCGTTTCGATCGCTGGGGGTGCCGCGCAGGACGAAGCGGCTCGTGAAGGAGAACGCCCCCTCGGACATCTTGCGCAGGCCGGCGGTCCACGCTGCGGTGTCGTCGGTGGGGGTGCAGATGTCCAGCCAGGTCCCGTCCGTGGCCTCCACCAGCGACAGGATCCGGCTGCCTTCCCCTGCGTTGCAGCCGGGAGGGAGATCCCCGAACCTGGCGCCCGTGATCCCATGGACCTTGAGCATCCCGCTCCCCTTGATGCTGCGGAAGAAGGAGAGGTAGTCCATGGTCGTCTTGCCGAAGGAGTCCGACTGGTCGGGCTCGTCGGCGACGAAGATGATCGAGAGCGAAGCCTCCCGCCGGAGAAAGCCGGCGTTGCCGTCGTCGTAGCTCGTCTCGTGCCAATGCTTGGAGGACTTGACCTCGTCGATCAGCGGCTTGGACAGGGCACGGAAGGCGGCCTCGATGTATTGCTCCGTGTCGTGGCAGATCCCCACCCTCGTGTTCGAGGCCCAATGCCTGTCGAGGTCCGCGGTGTAGGGGCTCAGGATCCGGGGGCTGCTCCCGCTGACGGGAAAGAAGCGGCCATCCTCCCCTCCCTGGGCACCGCCCGGGCAGCCGCGGCCCACGATCTCGAAGAGGCCCGACGTGGTCACGGCGATCCGGAAGTCGACCTCCTGCGCGCGGGCGGACTCGAGGAAGGCCGGGAGGTTCTCCGCGATCCGATCCTGGTAGGGACCGAAGGATCCCGAGTTGTCGATGACCCAGAGGATGTCGACCTTGGGCCGCGCCCTCTGATCGAAGGTGTCGGTCTGGATGGGGTTGGTGGAGCCCTCCCCGAGGAGCCGCGCGACGTAGGGCTCCGAGCCTTCGACCTCCACGATCAGGGCGCCTTCGAAGGAGCCGGACTGCTCCGGGCTGAAGACCACGTCTATCTCCGCCCACTGCATGGGGACGAGGGTCCAGCCGCCAGGGGGCCGCTTGAGGATCTGGAAGCTCTCGCGATCGAGGATGTCGGCGAGGTCCACGGAGGAGAGCTGGAGGGGAACCCCGCAGACGTTGGTGGCGGCCACCCGCACCGGGTGGGTGCTGCAGCCCGGGCGCACCGTGCCGAAGTCGACGATCCTCGGCTCGATCTGGAGGCAGGGCGAGAGGGAGGCGCCGGTGAGCTCCACCCGCTGAACGGGGTCCTCCGGATCCGAGATCCGGAACTCGATGGCGCCCTCGATCAGGGCCTGGGTCTCGGTCGGCGCAAAGGTCACGTCCACCCGGAGGGTGCCGAACCCACCCAGCTCGAAGCTCTCGACGGGCTCGAGGGAGAACGCGGGATCGCTTCCCTCTGCCAGGTGGAGATCGTCGACGAGGCAGGCGGTGTCCTGCAGGTTGACGATCGCGAAGGGGAGGGTGAGCGACTCCCCCTTCGCGACCACGCCGAAGCGCATCCGCTGCTGCCGGAGCTCGAACTGGCACGGTGGAAGGCTCCGCCCCTGCCCGGACATGACGAGGCGCAGGCCGCCCCCTGCCATGTTCGCGGTCTCGAGGTGGAGCTCGCCTTCGTCGAAGTCCTCGCCGGTGGGGGCGTAGGCGAGCTCCACCACGAAGCGCGCACCGCTCTCGTAGCCCTCCCGCAAGAGCCCCTCGCTCCCGTCCTCGTTGGTGATCTGCGCGACGCGGAAGTGATCGTCGGTGGAGACGATCCGATCGATGACCAGGGCGTCGACGGGGAAGCCCGGTGCAGGCTGGCCCACGTTGCCGCAGGTGAAGCGCCGTCGCGCCTCGAGGCCGACCGCGACCGTGCCGAAGTCGACGATCTCCCGATCGCAGGCGAGGGCGGGGCCGCCCCCGAAGCCCTTGGCGCAGCCGAGGAGGACCGCCGACTTCCCACCTTCGCGCAGGTGGAACTCGACGCTCGACTGCTGCGGCCCTGCAGCGGCAGGGTGGAACTCCACCTCGATCGACACCGCGCTCCCGTCGGCGGGGAGGGAGATCGGGGCCTGGGTCAAGACGTCGAAGTTCGCCTCGCTCCCTGGCGGCAGGCGCACCTCCTCGAGGACCGTGGCGATCTCCCCGAAATTGCGCAGCTCGAGGAGGCCCCGCTTGGCCTCACCCACCGCCACGTAGGAGAAGTCGAGGCAGCTCGGCGAGACGACGGTCGTGCTCGCAACGGTCTCCGCGTGCACGGAGAGCGAGGCGAGCCGCTGGCCCCAGGGATCGAGGAGGGGGAGGATGGTGTCGTTCGATCCCAGGGACTCTGCGCTGAAGCGCACCTCGATCGTGACGGCCTCCGCTGGCGCGAGGACCACGCTGCCGCCGGGCTCGACGCTGAACCACTTGGCCCAGGCACCTTGAAACTGTCCCGCCCGGACCTCGACCGGGATCGAGAGCGGGTTGGTGCAGGTGGTCGAGAGGCCGCGGGTGGTCCCTTGGAGCACAGGCCCGAAGTCGAGGGACGCGGGGTCGCAGCGCAGGCTCGCTCGCACGCCGGTGCCCACCACGCGGATTGCGTACCGCTCGCCGCCAGCCTCGTTGGTCTCGAGGTGGACGATCCGCTGCAGGGGGGTGTCGCTGGGCTCCAGGGGCTCGAAGCCGAAGGTCAGCTGCACCGCTTCCCCGACGCCGATCGCGCCGCCGGCTGCGGGGAGATCGTGGAGGAAGGGGAGGTCCAGTGCCTCGAGGGAGAAGGCGAGGGCGGTGCTGCCGCGGTTGTTGAAGCGAAAGGACCGGGTCTCGCGATCGCCGACGGCGACCTGCCCGAAGTCGATCACGAAGTCTGCGGCGCCGCTCGGATCCGCGAGGAGATCATGGGAGAGGCGCGCGACCTGCGCCCCAGTCTGGTCCTGCCCGCAGCTGCAGGCGCCGCAGAGGCCGAGGGCGATCAGGAGGGCGAGCGAGGGGTGGGTCTTCATCGTCGTCTCAAAGCGAAGGGTTCTCGCCAGCCGCTAGGGCGCGTCGGGCGCGGTGGTGACCTCGACGGTCTGGAGGAGGCGGTGCGTGCCGGTCGGCCCCGACGCGGTCAGGCGGTACTCGACGGTGCCGCGCGGGTGGATCTCGAGGGCACCCGCAGGCGGAAGGAGGGGGCGGGGGACGAAGCGCCAGCCGGTCCACGCGAGGCCGCCGGGGATCGCCTCGCGGAAGGAGAGGTCGACGCCGCGGACTCCGTTGGGCTCCTGGTAACCGATGCTCGCGAGGCCCGCCCCTCCCGAGAGGCCCCCCTCCTCCCGGAACATGGCGCCGTAGCGGTACTCGAAGCTGCCGTCCTCCCGCAGCAGGATCTCGAAGTCCAGGCTGGAGGGAGGGTCGGACTCGTGGGCGAAGCGGAGCCATTGGATCACGAGGGCTCGTCCGCCGCCGTCGTCCTGGATCGCCGCCCAGATCTCGCCGGCGCCGTGGAGGCGGCTGAGGTTCGCCCAGAGAGGTGCGAGGTGGACAAGCCGCGAGGTGCCGCCGGCGCCTTGCGCCGCCCCTTGGGCGAGGCGCCGGTTCGAGGCGTGGGAGATCGACTCGGCGATCTCGAAGGAGAGGTAGCCGTCCTTGGTGACGATCGCCGCGGTCCGGACCGAACCGGCGAAGGGGAAGGTGAAGCCAGCGGGGAAGGGCAGGAGCGCGTTGGTGAAGAACCTCGACCGCTCGGTGAGCTCCACCGCACCCGGTGCGCCGGCGATCGAGAGGAAGGGACGCGCCTCGGCCTCGACGGCGATCTGCAGGTCCACCGTGGGGTGGTGGAAGCTGCGGCCCGCGAGACCACCCGGGACCGCGGCCTTGTTGGTCAGGGTGGTGCCGCGCCGTCCGCTCGCGTCCTGGGATCCGATCTGCGCCGCAGCACCGGCGACCGAGTCGGGGTCCGAGGGGAGGGACATGACCCCGTAGCGGAAGTCGTAGGCGCCCCCCTCCCAGAGCACGAGCTCGAAGTTCAGGCGCGACGCCGGTGCGCCGGCGAGCGAGTAGCCGCGGAACTGCACCACGAGGTGGCGGCCCTGCCCCTCGCCGAGGAGGGCGTAGAGCACCTCGCCGGTCCCCCGATCCAGCCTGCCGAGGAAGGGCGCCAGGTGTACGAAGGGGGCGTTGGGATCGGGAAAACCGGCGACGGTCTGGACGCCGCTCTCCCGAAGGAGATCGAAGGAGACGTAGCCTCCGTTCGCCACCCGGAGGCCGCTGCGGCTCGCGCCGTCGAAGAGGAAGACGAAGCCGTCGGGGAAGGGGAGGAGCGCCGTGTCGAAGGGCCCGGCTCCGATGGAGAGGCGGACCGCGGCGGGGTGCCCGTCCAGATCGAGGAAGGCCTCGTCGGTCTCGACCCGCTCGCTCACCTCGAGCTCCACCACCGGGCTCCGCTCCGTGGCCCACACGAGCGTGCTCGCGCCGCCTCGCGCGATCGAAGGGGGGACCGCCTCGAAGCGGGTGATGGTCGGAGGCGAGACCCCGATGCGCAGGTGGAAGCTGCGCTCGGCGCCGAGCTCGTTGGCGAGGACCAGCGCCACGTCGGGGGCGGCGAGGGTGGGGTGCACCTGGATGCTTCCCGCTGCGAGCCGGGCCGGATCCGAGGTCTCGTGGAGCGCGGCTCCCACCCGCTGGCCCGCATGGTCCGCTGGGTAGATCCGCAGCCTGGTTGCGTGGGCGGTCTGCCAGGCGACGGCCACCGCCCCTCCCTCCGCCTCGGCGAAGGGCGGCGTGGCCTCGCCCGAGAGGAGGGCAGGGGGTGGAAGCACCTCCACCGTCACCGACGCGTCGCTCGCCCCCGCCGCTCCCGTCGCCTGCAGGGTGAGGGTGTGGAGCCCCGCCTCGTCGAGGCGGACGCGCGTCCGTGCCGCCGCGAGATCCGCGGCGCCGAGCTCGTAGCTGCGTCCCTCCTCGCCCCGCAGGAGCAGGGCGGGCTCCTGCCCGTCGGTGCCGCCCCGCAGGCTCCAGCTCAGCTCCAGCTCATCCCCTGCGGTGAGCCGCTCCTCCCCGGCATCGAAGCGCAGGACGATGGGGCCCTCGGTCACCTCCGCCGTGAAGGTTGCGGTGGCAGCGCCTGCTGCGTGGGAGATCGAGAGGGAGTAGACGGCGGGCCCCGGCGCCGCAGGGGCGGAGACGGTGGTCCCGCCGGCCTGGATGGAGCCGGCGTCCTCGGTGGAGTGGAGGAGCACGCCGTCCCGGCGCAGCTCGAGGCGATCGCCCCCGCTGCTCTGCCAGCTGAGCGAGAGGGGCTCCCCCGGGGCGAACCACCGCCTCGCCGAGCCGAAGCTCTCGATCGTCGGGGCGCCGATCGCGACGGTGACCTCCGCGCGGTCCTCGCCGCCAGCGCTGCTGTAGGCCCGCAGCTCGAAGGTCTCCCCGGTGGCGACGACGACAGGGAGCGCGCCGACGAGCGCCTCCTCGTCGGAGAAGGTCTCCAGCCGAAGCGCCCCCTGCCAGATCTCGAGGGTCTCCGCCGCGGACACCTCCCAGACCAAGGTCGCCGTCGCCCCCGCCGCCACCCGCCGCGGGATCGCCTCGAAGCGCATCACCCGCGGCGGTGCCTCGACCCGGGCGTCGAGCGAGGCAGACCCGATCCCCCAGGGGTTCTCCGCGACGAGGGTGAAGGTCGTCGGACCCTCCACCTCGACGAGCTTCGCCCCGCTGGACCTCGCCTCCGGGGGGAGCTGGACGACCCCGCCTGGGGTCGCGTGGAGCAGGAGGGTGCGGGCGCCGAAGACCTCCCAGCGGAGGTCGACCAGGGCGGGACGTTCGGGGGTGGCGAGCTGCGGGGGGGAGTCGACGGTGAACGTCGCGATCACCGGCGAGCGGGTGAGGAGGGGCACGAGGCGCCGTCGCGTCTCCTGGGCGCCATTCTTCGCGACCAGCTCCAGGGCACCCTCCGCTCGGAGGGCGACCTCCAGCGCTTGCCCCCAGGAGGCGGCAGCGGGATCCCCGCCCCAGGACGCGATCGGCCCCTCTGGATCCACGAGGGTGACGACGTCCGCGCCGCGAACCTGCCAGGCGAGGGGGAGCGTCATCCCGAGCTGAAGCTCGTCGGGGCCACCCGCCACCTCGAAGCGCTCGATCGCCGGGACCACCTCCACCTCGACCCCGCGCTGCGCCGCCCCTGCGATGTTGCGGGCCTCGAGCCTGTAGGTGGAGGCGCGCCGGGGCAGCACCTCGAAGTGCCCGCTGGTCGCCTCCAGCGGATCGATGCGCTCCAGCAGCCGCGCTCCCTCCCAGAGGGTGAGGCTGTCTGCGTCGACGGTCTGCCACTCGATCCGCGCCGCGCCCCCCGCTTCGACCGGGGCGCCGGAGACCTGCGCCTCGAGACGGGGCGGCGGAACCAGATCGACGGCGGCGGTGGCGGTGGCCGAGGCTGCGCCGTCGCTCGCCACCAGCGTGTAGACGGTGGTGCGGCTCGGGCGGATCAGCAGGCTCCCGGAGCTGGGGAGGTTCGCGTCCAGCGAGAGGGGTTGGCCGCGATCGTCGATCAGGCGGATGGAGCTCGTGCTCCTCGTCGCCCAGGAGATCGAGACCTTCTGCCCGGCGGCGATGCGTCCGGGGGTCGCAGCGAAGCGCTCGATCGTCGGCCCGGGAGCCTCCTCGATCCGCACCTCCCGGTCGGCGGCGGCGGTGCGCCGGTCGGGGCCGACCACCTCGAGGCGGTAGCGGGTCGTGGCCTCGGGGCTGAGCTCGAGGCTCCCCCGGGCCCAGCTCGCTGGAGGGACCTCCAGGGGCTCGTCGTCCGCGAAGAGCGAGAGCGACCTTGCGTGGGAGGTGATCCAGTCGAGGCGGATCGCCTCCCCGGCCATCGCGCGCTCCGGCGCCGAGAAGCGGATGATCGCTGCAGCAGGGGGGGAGGGGGCCCGGGGCTGGGGATCCCCGCCGCAGGCTCCCAGGAGGAGCGCAAGCCAGGGGAAGGCGAGCAGGCTGCAGGTGCAGGCGTTTCTTTTTCGATCCACAGCTTCCATCCTGGCGATCGTGTCAACGGCCAGGATGTCGATGCCCTCGCCGGTACTTCCAGATCCTGGACAGCGTTCGAGTGGAATCCTCCCCCTGATGGCTCTTTTTAAGTCCTTAAATGGTTTTAAATCTGGCGGGCCTGGTCGCTCTCCGCCGCGTCCACGACCTGCAGCGGGACGTGGTGGTCGAGCAGGTAGCCGTCGGTCTGGTTGAGGATCAGATCGGTGAGGCCGAGGTCCCGCAGGGTCCAGATCGCGATGTAGACCCGACGGATCGCCGCGTCGGGACGGATCTCGACGCCGGGCCAGCCCGCGTCGAAGAGCTCGTGGGCCGACATCCCCTCGCCGGGCGAGGCGAGCCGCTTCTCCACGAGGGAGGCGAGGAGGAGGCGGAGCGCGACCCGCCTCCGCAGGTCCACCCGCTCCATCCCCGGGCGCTCGAACCACTCGCCGCCGGCTGCGACCAGCACCGGCTCTTCCGCAGGGGCTTGCGTGTCCATGGGGAGGCTGTCCTGCCAGCTCTCGAGATCCTTTTCGAGGATGCGGATCGCCTCGCGGGTGTTCTCCTTGGGGCCCTCCGCAGCGCGCACATGAGCGAGGCGCTGGCGGGCGCGTTCGACCAGGGCCTCCGCTTCCTTCGGGGAGCTGCCCTTGCGCGCGCGGGCCTCGGTCACCTCGAGGATCCCTTCGACCACCTCGAAGGCCAGGAGGTTCCACTTCCCCTTGGTGCCCTCGAAGTAGGTCTTCCCCTCCCGCAGGATCTGCCAGGCCTGCTCCAGGTTGCCGATCTTCGCCTCCGCTGCTGCGAGGAAGAGGGCGACGCCGGCGGCGCTGGAGCGGGCGTTGGTTTCGGTGAAGAAGCGCGCGCACGCCCGCAGCTTCTGGGCGGCGAGCTGGGCGTTCCCCTTGCTGAGGGCGGTCACCCCGAGGTTGGCGAGGGCGAAGGTCTCCCCCCGCCTGCTGCCCACCCGGCGCTGGAGGGCGAGGGCCTCGATGCCCCATCGCTCCGCCTCGTCGAGGGCGCCGGCGGCGAGCTCCAGCCCGCAGAGGTTGGAGAGGACGTGTGCCTCCTGGGGGCGGCTCTCCAGGGCCCGCGCCCGCTCCAACGCCTCGTGGAAGACCTCCCGCGCCTCGCCGATCCGCCCCAGCGCCCCGAGGCCGACGCCGTAGCAGGTCCACGCCCGCGACTCCTGCCAGCGCAGATCCTCGCCGCGCAAGAGCTCGATCGAGCGCCAGTAGCAGTGGAGCGCCGCCTCGGCGTAGCCCTGCGCCGCGCTTCGAACGCCTCGTTGGGTCAGCGCCGCGGACTCCAACGACGGTAGCTTCTGCTCCTGTCCGATCCGGAGGGCCTCCTCGATCAGCGCGTCGAGGCTGACGTCCGGCCGCCCCGAGTCGCCCGTCATCACGACCTCGAGCAGCAGCTTCGCGACCAGCACCTCGTCCCCCGCGGCCCGGGCGTGCTCCAAGCCTTCGTTGAAGTGCTCCCGCGCCGAGACGGGCTGGTCGTGGAGCAAGCGGGCCCGTCCCAGGGAGAGGAGGGCGCGGGCGATCTGCCGATCGTCCCCCGTGTGGCGGGCGACGTCGAGGGTCTGCTCCAACACCGGGACCGTCGCCC
>Ga0180215_1002942_pt1 | contig 16553 bp, 13 predicted proteins | sample eDN3rd37CBELigBY_FD_128871 | JGI IMG/M metagenome (GOLD analysis project Ga0180215, IMG submission 128871) | Enriched backyard soil microbial communities from Emeryville, California, USA - eDNA 3rd pass 37_C BE-Lig BY (version 2) (version 2) | ecosystem: Environmental > Terrestrial > Soil >...
CGCCAGCTGGGCCGGGCTCTCGGCCACGTCCCGCCCCAGCCCGAGCGGCTCGGTGGCGAGGTGGGCCGCGCCGGCCAGGAGCGCGGCGCGGGTCTCGGGGTCCGCGGCGCTCAGGGCGGGCTCGAAGAGCTGCCGGGCCACGCCCCACGGGAACGACTGGGCCAGGCGGTCGCCGACGGCGCTGAGGGTGCGCAGCCCCTCCCCCGCGGCCAGCTCGCGCACGGCCCCGAGGAGCCGGCTCTTGCCGATGCCCGTCGCCCCCTCGAGCACCAGCAGGCGCCCGTCCCCCTCGCAGGCGCGGGCCGCCAGCATGCCCACGCGGTCGAGCACCCACCCCCGCTCCAGCAGCGGTACCGAACGACGCATGGCCGTCCCCGTTCCACCCCCGCGGTCCGTGTCCCGGGCCGCACCCGTTGCTACCCCGCGGCTCGCGTCGGCGAACGGGCGGCGGCCCCGCCGGTGACGGCCGACGGGCGGGGCGGCGCCTCAGGCCCGGCGGCCGTCGGGGCGGGGCCAGCGGTTGGAGAAGGCCGGCTCGCGCTTCTCGGCGAAGGCCGCCACCCCTTCGGCGGCGTCGTCGCCGAGGTAGAGCAGCTCGTGCATCGCCTCGCTCAGGTTGATGGCCTCGCGCAGCATGGTGTCGCGCCGGAAGCGCAGCACCCGCTTCACCACACGCACCGACACCTGCGACAGCGCGCAGATCGAGGCCGCCGTGCGCAGGGCCTCGTCGAGCAGCTGCTCGGGGGGCACCACGCGCTGCACCAACCCGATGCGGTGGGCCTCGGCCGCGGGCACGCGCTCGCCGGTGAGCAGCATCCAGGCGGCGTCGCCGTAGCCGATGGTGCGGGGCAGCAGGTGGACCGCAGCGCCGGCGACGATGCCGCGCTTCGGCTCGAACAGCCCGAACCACGCGTCCTCCGACGCGATGCGGATGTCGGCGGCCAGGGCGAGCTCGGCGCCGCCGCCCACGGCCAGGCCGTTCACCGCCGCGATCACCGGCTTGGCGACGCTGCCCACGCCCATCATGTCGGTGATGAGCCCGCCGGTGCTGCCGCCCCGGGCGCCCCGGCCGAGGTCGACCCGGCCGCCGCCCTCGGCGCGCTCGGTCATGTCGCGGCCCGCGCAGAAGGCGAGGTCGCCGGCGCCGGTGAGGACGGCCACGTACTGGTCGTCGTCCTGGTCGAAGGCGCGCAGGGCCTCGGCGAGGAGCTGCGAGAGCTCGGTGTCGTAGGCGTTGCGCTTCTCGGGCCGGTTCATGGTGAGCACCGTGACGTGCTCCTGCCGGCTCGTGTCGATCAACAGCTTGGCTGTCATGACAGGGGCTTGCCGTCGAAGCGCTCCAGGACGGCGAAGGACTCCACGGGCTCGCGGCGGAGCTTGGTGATCACCTTCACGGGGCGCCCGAGCGGGATGAGCGTGGCCAGCACGAAGTTGTCGGGGATGCCGAGCAGCTCGCGCACCTCGGGCTCCGAGCGCGACAGCAGCGACGTGACGACCCCGCCGTAGCCGCGCTGGCGGGCGCCGAGGAGGATGTTGTGGCAGAAGGGGTAGACCGACATCGCCGCGGTGAGCGGGAGGCGGCCGAGCCCGGTGTCGACCGCCGAGACGTTCTCGAGGTCGAGCAGCACCACGAGCAGCACCGGCGCGCTGGCGATGTGGTCGAAGGCCTCGACCGGGAGGTCGGTGCGGGCACGGGCGGCCGCCAGATCGATGGCGGGCGGCGCGGTGTTGCCGGCCTTGGAGGCCTGGAAGGGGACGAGGCCGGCCTCGTGGTGGGCCACGTACTCCCGCCCGCCCAGCAGGTAGAGCTCGCCGAGGCGCTGCTTGGTGGCCTCGTCGCGCACGACGATCACCTTCCAGCTCTGGCGGTTGCCGCCGTTGGGCGCGAAGCGGGCGTCGTCGAGGATGGCGTACAGGACCTCGTCGGGCACCGGCTCGTCCAGGAACTCCCGGGTGGCCGGCGTGGTCCGCATCGCCTCGGTGAGCTCCATGCGTGGCATCTCCTCCAGGTGGTGGGCGGTGCCGGCCCTCAGTACGGCTGCCCCTCGGGGTCGAGGTAGTCGTCGGCCAGCATCTTCTCGGCCCGGTAGCGTGCCATCTCCTCCTCGGACACGCCGAGGATCTCCCGGTAGACGTGGTCGTTGTGCTCGCCGAGCACCGGCGAGCCGTGGCGCCACACCTCGGGCAGGCCGCGGAAGGCCCAGCCGGGGTGGAGGTGGGTGCCCACGTCGAGGCTGGTGAGCGGGCGCATCCAGCCGCGGTCCTGGAGGTGCGGGTCGCGGACGACGTCGACGGGGTCGAGCAGCGGCCCGGCGGGCACCCCCTCGGCCTGCAGCGTGAGGAAGGCCTCGTCGCGGTCCTGCTGGCGCGTCCAGGCCGTGATGGCGCAGTCGAGCTCGTCGTGGTGCCGCTGCCGGCCGGGGGCGTCGCGCAGCTGGTCGTCGTCGGCCAGGTCGGGTCGGCCGATCACCTTGGCGAGGGCGGGCCACTGCGCGTCGTCCGTGATGGTGAGCGCCAGCCACTGGTGCTCACCCCGGCACGGGTAGAGGCCCTGGGGCGCCAGGAAGCGGTCGCGGTTGCCGAGCCGGGCAGGCTCCTCGCCGAGCTGGCAGTCGACCATCACGTCGCCCAGCTGCTGGATGACGTTCTCGCTCTGGACCATCTCGACCACCTGGCCCCGCCCGGTGACGTCGCGGTAGTGGAGCGCGGCGATGGTGGCGAACGCCGCGGCCGGGCCCGACGACGCGTCCATGTACGTGGTGGCCGGCGTGGTCACGGGATCGGAGCCGCGGTGGCCGCACAGCCAGGCCAGGCCGGAGAGGCCGTCGAACTGCGCGCCGAAGCCCGTGTAGTGGGCCCAGTCGCCGGTGGTGCCCGCCGGTGGCAGGCGCACGATCACCAGGCGCGGGTTGCGGGCCTGCAGCTCGCTCAGCTGGATGCCGATGCGGGCCAGGCCGTTGGCCTTGAAGTTGTCGATGAACACGTCGGCCTGCTCCACCAGCCGCATCAGCAGCTCGCGGCCCTCGGCGCGGCGGGTGTCGATGGTGACCGAGTACTTGTTGCGGGCCAGCGAGTTGTTCATCGCATGGCGGTTCCAGGGCCGGTCGGGCCGGTCGGGCACCGGCGGGCCGTAGAGGCTGCCGAGGGCACCGGGGTTCGAGAGCATCGGCCTCGGCGTGTAGCCCTTGGTCGTGGGCGGCAGCACGAACGGGTTCTCGACCCGGATCACCTCCGCGCCGAGGTCGGCCAGCAGCATCGTGGCGTACGGGCCGGACCAGACGGCCGTGAGGTCGACGACGCGCACGCCCTCCAGCGGCGGGCGGGCGGGCGCGCCGCTGCTCGCAGCGGCGGCCGCCGGCGGCCGCCAGCCGTCGCCGTCGCCGATCTCGGCGTCATGCTGGCCGAGGCCGGGCGCGAGGCGCCGGAGGGCGAAGCCGCCCTCGGCGAACCGGGCCGGGGGTCCCGGCAGGTCGAGCGCACCGGCGATGGGGTCGTCGACGTGCACCCAGTAGCCGCGCTGGTGGAGGTGGTCGGCCTCGAGCACCTCGGCCGGGTGGTTCACGCCGGCCAGCGGCCAGCCCCGCTCCTGCGCCGCCGCGGTGATCTCGGCGCGGGTGCGCGACAGCAGCCACGGGTAGAGCGCGGCGTCGAGGATCTCCTTCGTCTCCGGGCGCTCGAAGGCGTCGGGCCGGGCGAAGGCCGCCCGCAGGTCGTCGTCGTCGAGGACGTCGAGCATCTCCTGCAGCTGCTGGGGCGTGGACATCATCGCCACGTGGCCGTCGCCGCACGGGAAGACGCCCGTGGGGATCAGCGTGAGCGTGCTGGCCGGCGCCTCCACGGGCACGCCGTTGCGGTACTGCAGTGCCAGCAGGTACGTGACCTTCATGGGCTGGGTGGCGAGGGCTTCGATGGCGGCGCAGTCGACGAACGTGCCGCTCCCCCCGGCCCGCGCCGCCAGCACCGCGCCCAGCCCGCCCAGGGCGGCGAGGTTGGCCAGCATGGCCGAGCCGAGGCGGGCGGGCAGCTTGAGCGGGTCCTGCTCGGCGTCGTGCTGCAGGAGCATCGCGCCGCTCACCGCCTGCGCCACCAGGTCGCTCGAGCGGAACCCGGCGTACGGGCCCGTCGTGCCGAACCCGCTCACCGACACCACGCTCGTGCCCGGGAGGCGTTCGTGCAGCTCGTCCCAGCTGATGCCGTGGTCGGCGAGGCCCCCGGCGCCCGGCGACTCGATCACGAGGTCGGCGCGCTCGAGCAGGCGCCACAGGCGAGCGGTGTGGGCGGGGTCATCCGGGTCGAGCACGATGCCGCGGCGGTTGGTGAGCAGGTGCAGCAGGGCGCCGCTGCGGCGGGTGCCGTCGGGCGCGGTGGGACCGGTGGGCTCGTGGCGCAACGGGTCGCCGCCGGGCGGCTCCACCTTCAGCACGTCGGCCCCGAGGTCGGCGAACAGCTTCCCGCAGGCGCCGCCCACGAAGCCCTGGGCCAGCTCCAGCACGGCGAGGTCGCTGAGGACGTGGCGCACGGTGCTAAGCGGGCTCGAAGGGCGAGGCGGACGAGGCGGACGAGGCGCGGCTGACCGTGACGGCCACGTCGCGGGGGAAGTGGCAGGCCACGTACTGGTCGGGGGCCACCTCGCGCAATTGCGGCTCCTCCAGCTTGCAGCGGTCCTGCGCCGCCGGGCAACGGGTGCGGAAGCGGCACCCCGACGGCGGGTGGATGGGAGAGGGCAGCTCACCGGCGGCGGCGTCGCCGTTGGTGGTGACCCGGGCCCGCCCCGGATCCGGGTGCGGGATCGAGGTGAGCAGCAGGTGGGTGTAGTGGTGGGCCGGATGCGTGTAGAGCGCGTCCGGCGAGCCGACCTCGCAGATCTTGCCGAGGTACATCACCACCACGCGGTCGCTCACGTTCTTCACCACCGCGAGGTCGTGCGAGATGAAGATCAGCGTGAGGCCGTAGCGCTCCTTCATGTCCTCGAGCAGGTTCAGGATCTGGGCCTGGACCGACACGTCGAGGGCCGACACGGGCTCGTCGCAGATGATGACCTTCGGGTCGAGCACCAGCGACCGCGCGATGCAGATGCGCTGGCACTGCCCGCCGGAGAACTCGTGGGGCCGTCGCTCGCCGACGAGGGCGGGATCGAGGCCGACGGCCTCGAGCACCTCGTTCACCCGCTCCTCGACGCTCGGTCCGTCGCCGGTGCCCCAGATGCGCAGACCCCGGGCCACGATGTCCTTCACCTTGCGGCGGGGGTTCAGCGAGGAGATCGGGTCCTGGAAGATCATCTGCAGGCGCGGGCGCGTCTGGCGGAGCTTCTCCTCGTCGAGCGCGGTGAGGTCGATCCCGTCGAGGGTGACCGACCCGTCGGTGGGGCGCGGCAGGTGCATGATCGCCCGGCCGGTGGTGGACTTGCCGCAGCCGGACTCGCCCACCAGGCCCAGCGTCTCGCCCTCGAGCACGTCGAAGCTGATCCCCGACACCGCGTGCACCACCTCGTCGCGCCCGGCGGGGAACTCGACGACGAGGTCCTCCACGCGCAGCAGCGCGTCGGCGGGGTCGCGCAGGTGCGCCTTGCCGCTCCCGGCCATCAGCCCTCCCTCCCGTCGCCCGGCCCGGCCACCGCGGCCACCTCGCTGTCCTCGGGCCGGCTGCGGTGGCCGCTGGTGCCGACGGGGAAGTAGCAGCGGAACACGTGCGACGGCACCTCGGCAGGCGCGAGGTCGGGCAGGGCCTCCCGGCACAGGTCCTGCGCGTACTTGCAGCGGGGCGCGAACCGGCACCCGGGGGGCGGCATCGTCATGTTGGGCGGCCGGCCGGGGATGGCCTCCAGCCGGGTGTGGCTCGGCAGCTCGACGCGCGGGATCGAGTTCAGGAGCGCCTCTGTGTACGGGTGCTCCACGTTGCGGAAGAGGCGCTCGGTGCTGGCGTGCTCCACGATCTGCCCGGCGTACATCACCGCCACCTGGTCGGCGTGGCCGGCGACCACGCCGAGGTCGTGGGTGATGAGGATCATCGTCATGCCGGTCTGCTGCTGCAGCCGGTCGAGCAGGTCGAGGATCTGCTTCTGCACCGTCACGTCGAGCGCGGTGGTGGGCTCGTCGGCGATGAGCAGGCGAGGCTCGCAGGCCAGCGCGATGGCAATGGTGACCCGCTGGCGCATGCCGCCCGACAGCTCGTGCGGGTACTGGTCGAGGCGGCGCCGGGGCTCGGGGATGCCCACCTGGCCCATCAGGTCGAGGGCCCGGTCGGTGGCGGCCTTCTGGCTCAGCCCGAGGTGGAAGCGGATCGACTCGGTCAGCTGCACGCCGATCTTCTTCACCGGGTTGAGCGAGGTCATCGGGTCCTGGAACACCATGGCCATCTCGGTGCCCCAGAAGTGCTTGGCCTCCACCGGGTTGAGGCGGCGGACGTCGCGACCGTCGAAGAGGACCCGGCCGTCCTCGGGGACCTCGGCCGTCGGCGGCAGCAGGTTCATGATCGTGCGGACCAGCACCGACTTGCCGGAGCCCGACTCCCCCACGATGCCGAGCGTGGTGCCGTGGTCGAGCTCGAACGACACCCCGTCGACGGCCCGCAGCAGCCCGCGAGGGGTCCGGAACGCGGTCCGCAGGTTCTCGACCCGCAGCAGCGGCTGCGGTGCACGGGTGGTGGACGGGGTCATCGGCTCCTCTCCCGATCGACGACGAGCCCGCCGGCCCACCAGGAGGTGCGCCTCGGGCGGCGGGGCCGGACGCTGTCGGGGTCCTCGACGTCGCGGTCGTAGGGCACCACCGCCGTGGCCGCGAGGCGATCGGCCAGGCTGCGCCGCGACCGCCCGAGCACCGTGGCCCCTGTGGCCGCGGCCAGGCCGGCCCCGGCCCACAGCGGCGGCACCAGCAGGACGAGGCCGGGCAGCACCCAGCGGCCCAGCGCCCGCCGCCACGACACGGCCTCGCCGCCGTGGCGCGGCACCACGCGCAGCTTCATCAGGTCCTTGCCGGGGGTCTGGCCCTTCGAAGCGACCAGGAACACCACCTCGTACACCCCGGACAGCACCACGAAGGTGAGCGTGGCCCCGAAGGCCCGACCCCACGGCTCCGGGTGCACGCGGTCGGACAGGCCGTCCATCCACCAGAACACCCGCAGCACCACCAGCGCCCAGAGCGTGAAGAGCACGGTGGCCGCGTCGATGGCGCGTGCCGCGGCGCGCCGGGCCAGCGGCGCGGCCGTGGCGGCCACGTCCGCGCTCGCGCCCGGCGCCGCCGGGCCGATCAGAGCTTGGCTTGCCGCGTGTCCCACAGCTCTCGGGCGCGATCGCCCACTCGGTTGAAGGCGAACACGGTCAGGAACAGCACCGCGCCGGGGACGAACACCAGGTGCGGGTGGTCGTCGAAGTTGTCCTGCCCGGCGGCGATCATGTTGCCCCACGTGGGGTTGGGCCGCTGCACGCTGAGGCCGAGGAAGCTCAGCGAGGCCTCGGCCACGATGAGCACCGCGACGATCAGGAAGGCGAACGACACGACGGGCAGCAGCACGTTGGGCAGCAACTCGCGGAAGATGATGTTGCGGTTGCGGTCGCCGAGGGCCCGGGCGGCCAGCACGAACTCGCGTTGCGCGTACACCAGCGTGTTGGCCCTCGACAGGCGGATGTACGTGGGGATGTTCAGCAGGGCCAGCGCGATGGTGACGTTGCGGACGCTCGGCTCCAGCACGGCGACCATGCCGAGCAGCAGGATGAGCGGTGGGAAGGCCAGCATCGAGTCGGTGAGCACGTTCACCACCGTCTCGAGCTTGCCCCGGAAGTAGCCGGCGGCGATGCCGATGGTGCCGCCGACGGTCATGCCGATCAGCACCGCGCCGATGCCGATGATGAGCGACACCCGGGCGCCGTAGATCACGCCGCCGAGGATGTCGAGGCCTTGGTTGTCGGTGCCCAGCGGGTGCTCGGAGAAGAGGTCGGGGCGTTGGAGCGTGGGCGTGCCGAGCGTCTTCGACACGTTCTTCGACTCCGCCAGCGGCAGCAGGTCGGCGATGGCCGCCGACACGATGACCAGGGCCAGCCACCCCAACGACAGCCACAGGCCGAGGTCGAAGCGGGGGCCCCAGATGGCGGTGCCGGCGATGCGCAGGCCGAGGTACAGCGCCAACAGCGCGACGCCGCCGAGGACCAGGCGCACCACGGCGTTGGCGTCGGTGAGCACCATGGTGGCCACCAGGAGGCCGGCCACGCCTGCCACGAGCAGGGGGACGACCAGCAGGGCCGGGTGCCGCGTGGTCGGGACGAGCGGGTCCGCGCCCGGCACCACCGCGGTGACGGCGGCGTTCTCCGCCCCCGGAGGCGTGACGACAGCGGTGTCAGACTCGGCCACGGCGGATCCTCGGGTCGAGGTAGCTGTAGGACACGTCGATCACGGCGTTGACCACCACGTAGAAGACGGCGATGAGGAGCACGCCCGTCTGCACCACGCGGAAGTCCTTCCCGGTGATGCCTTGCACCATCATGGTGCCGATCCCGGGCAGGTTGAAGATGCGCTCCACGATGATCGAACCGCCCAGCAGCCGCCCGATCGACACGCCCACCACGGTGATGAGCGAGAACGAGGAGGGGCGCAGCGCGTCCTTCAGCAGGATGCGCCACCGGGGCATGCCCTTGGCCCGGGCGGCGAGCACGTAGTCCTCCTGCAGCGTGCCGATGAGGTCGCTGCGCAGCAGGCGCATCCACACCGCCGCCTCGATGACAGCCAGCGTCAGGGCGGGCAGGAAGGCCGAGCGGAGGTTCTCCCGCAGGCCGTCGTCACCCGTGATGCGGCTGAAGCCCTGGCGCGGGAAGTCGGGGAAGGTCAGGAACAGGCCCACGAGCACGGCCAACCCGATGAGGGCCAGCACCACTGAGCGGGTGACGTAGCGCCGGCGGTGCGGCCCGGGCGGGTAGGTGGCTGCCTTCCCGGGCACGGGGGCCATCAGGGCGGCGATCAGGCCCAGTCCCGCGAGCAGCACCACCCAGCGGACCACGTCCTGGCGGAAGACGAAGAAGAAGATGAGCAGCAGCCCCGCCAGGAAGCTGGGCACCGAGATGGCCCCGAAGGCACCGGCGGTGGTGAGCCGGTCGAGGATCGATCCCGGGCGACTGGCGACCACCAGCGCCATGGGGATGGCGATGAGCAGCGCCATCCCGATGCTCATGATCGTGATCTGCAGCGTCACCGGGAGGCGCTGCCCGATCATGGTCGAGACCTCTTGCTCCGGCGGGAAGAACGACCGCCCGAAGTTGCCGGTGAGCGTGTCGCCCAGCCAGTCGACGTAGCGCTCGACCACCGGTCGGTCGAGGCCGAGCTCCCTGCGGATCTCGGCGTACTGCTCCTGCGTGGCGTCGGGTCCGGCGATGGTGAAGGCCGGGTCGCCGGGGATCAGCTCCAACATGAAGAAGGTGGCCAGGCTCACCAGGAACAGCACAGGGACGAGGTGGGCCAGCTTGAGCCCGATCGTCCGAACCATCACTCCCCTCCTCTCCCTGTGCGATGTCCGATGTGCGGTGTGCGATGTGCGAGCTGTGCGACGGACCGGCGGCCCGGCCGGGCGGCGCATGGCGCGCCGCCCGGCCGGATGCGCCGGGACTACTCCTCGAGGAAGGCCTTGTGGAAGTACGGCGTGGCGTCGGGCCCGTAGCGCATGCCCTTGACGTGCTCGGCCGTGGCCACGCCCCAGACGCCGTTCTGGGTGTTGATCACCGGGAAGGTCTCGTTCCAGACCTGCTGGATCTCGCCCAGCGCCTCAGCGGTCTCCTCGATGGTCGCCGCCGCGCGCAGGTTGTCCAACGCGGCGTCCATGTCAGGGTTCGCGTAGCCGGTGCGCTGGCGCTGGTTGCCCGACTCGAGGCCGTTGAGCGTCGACCACGGGGCCGGGTCGAGGATGGCGTAGCCGTTGGTGGCCACCTCGAAGTTGCGCTCCAGGATGACGCGGTTGCCCACGTTGGGCACCGGCTCCAGGGTCACGTTCATGCCGACGGCTTCCCACATGCCCTCGAGGAGCACCGCCCGCTCGACGTCCTCCGGCGTCGGGCCCTGCAGGAACGTGAAGCTGCCGTCCCACACGCCCTCGGCGATGGTCTCCTGCACCAGCTGGCGGGCGCGGGCCTGGTCGAAGGGCGGGCCCTCCATGCCGTGGTAGATGGGCGAGCTCTCGGCCACGATCGCCGAGGTGGTCTCCGACTTGCCCTCGTAGAGGCGCTGGTTCAGCACCTCGTAGTCGATGGCCAGCTGCATGGCCTCACGCACCCGGACGTCCTGGAACGGCGTGGGGCCGCGCCCGGTGATGCCCTGGTCGGCCAGCACGTAGGTGAGCGTGCCGACCGGGACGCCGAAGTCGAGGCGGCCGTCCTCGTCGGCCTCGGCGGCCACGACGAGGTTGCTCAGGAACACCGCGTCGAGCTCGCCGTTGCTGAAGGCCTCGTAGGCCGCGTCGTTGCCCGGCACGTACCGGAAGCGCAACGTCTCGATGCAGACGGGGCCGCCCCAGTAGTCGTCCTTGGCGGTCAGCACGATCTCCTCGCCCGCCGCGAAGCGCGAGAACTCGTAGGGCCCGACGCCGGCGCCGGCGGGGTTCGTGCCGAACTGGTCGCCCCGCTCCTCCACGATCCGCTTGCTGGTGACCCAGCCCGGCTCGGTGGCGAGCACGTAGGGGAAGCCACCCCAGGGCTCGCCGACGTCGAACACCATCGTGCGGTCGTCGACGATGGTCATCGACCGGATCTCCTGCGCCATGCCGGCGGCCCGCACGCGAGCGGTCTGCAGCCGCTCGATGTGGAACTGCACGTCCTCGGTGGTGATCGGGTCGCCGTTGCCGAACGTGACGTCGGGCCTCAGCACGAGGGTCCACTCGGTGAGGTCCTCGTTGGGCGTGAGCGACTCCGCCACGTTGGGCTCGAACTCCTGCGTCCGCGCGTCGTAGCGCATCAGCGTGTCGTAGAAGGCGCTCATGTAGTCGCCGCCCACCTGCCCGGTGCCGAGCACCAGGGCCGGGTCGATGCTGATGAACGGTGAGCCCACGCCCATCACGAGCTCGCCGCCGGCCTTGTCCGCGGTGCACTCCTCGTCGGAGCCCTCCCCGCCCGAGCCGCTGGTGGTGGTGGCACCGCCACCGCCACCGGATGTGGTCTCCGTCCCGGGCGCCGTGGTGCCCGTGCCGCCTCCCTCCTCGCCGTCGTCGTCGCCGCACGCAGCGGCGATCATCCCGAGCGCCAGCACCGCAGCCGCGATCTGTGCACTCCGACGTCCTCGACGCATCCCCACATTGCCCCCCTGAGAGGTGTCCATCCGGGCCGACGACGGCTAGCGCACCACTGGCGCTGCCGCCCGGCGGACGACCGTACCACCTCCCACGCGCGGTTCTGTGACGGGCGCCACGGCCGGCGCGGCGCCCGCTGACAGGCGTGTCAGGCCGGTACGAAGCGCGGCTGGGCCAGGGTGTCGGAGACCCGGTCGAACACCACGCGGACGCGGTCCCCGATGGCGACGGTCTCGGGATCGACGTCGCTCACGTTGGCCAGCATCCGGCTCCCGGCGCCCTGGGTCCCGTCGAGGTCGATCACCGCGGACACGTAGGGCACGGCCTCGGCGAGCTCGGGGCGCAGCGGGTGGCGGACCACGATGAAGCTGTAGATCGTGCCCGTGCCGGGCAGCTCCACCCACGCCACCTCGCGGTGCTGGCAGACGAAGCAGAACGGCGCCGGTGGCAGGCGGAACGTGCCGCAGTTGGTGCAGCGGGCGCTGACCAGGCGGCCCTCGAGGGCGGCATCCCAGAAGGGCTGGGTGTGCTCGTCGGCGTACGGGTCGGTGAGCGGCGTGGGGTACACGCCTCGACGGACGGTGGACATCACGACCTCCGGAGCAGCGTGCCGCTGACGGGCAGGGATGCGGGGCCGCCGGAGACCAGCGCGATCTCGGCGCCTTCCACCTGGTTGACGGCCGTGCCCCGCAGCTGCTCGACCGCCTCGCGCACGTGCGTCATGCCGATGATGTAGGCCTCGGACAGGTTCCCGCCGTGGGTGTTGACGGGGATCTTCCCGTTGGGCCAGCGGATGTTCCCCTCGGCCACGAAGGGCCCGCTCTCGCCGATGCCGCAGAAGCCGTAGTCCTCGAGCTGCATGAGGACCATGGGCGAGAAGTGGTCGTAGAGGAGCGCCACGTCGACGTCCTCGGGCCCGATGCCGGCCATCTCGTAGAGCCGCTTGGCCACCGGCCGGTGGCCCGAGGAGGCGAAGTACTCGTCGGGCATCTGGAAGTAGGTGGCGATGGCCGGCCCCCAGCGCCCCATGCCGCCGTGCGCCGACGCCATGATCGTGACCGGCGGCTGGCGCAGGTCGCGGGCCCGCTCGGCGCTCGTGGTGATCACCGCCACCGCCCCGTCGCTCTCCATCGTGTAGTCGAGCAGGCAGAGCGGGTCGGAGATCATCCGGGCGTTGAAGTAGTCGTCGAGCGTCAGCGGCTCGCGCTGCAGCGACGTAGGCCGCCGGATGGCGTTGTTCCGCTGCGAGATCACCACCTCGGCCAGGTGCTCCCGGGTGGTGCCGTACTGGTGCATGTGGCGGCGGGTCAGCATCGAGAAGCTGTGGCCCGGCGAGATGATGCCGCTGCCGGCGGTGAAGGCCTGCGTGGGCGGGATGCCGCCGCCGCCGTACGGGTTGCCGCCGCCCCCGCCGCCGCCTCCGCCCGCCACCGCCGAGCCGCCCAGCCGGCGGTTGCGCTGCTGCAGCGTCATGAGCGAGACGCACACGTCGGCCATGCCGGCGTGGATGGCGGCCGCGGCCAGGCCCAGCGACCCCGCCGAGCCGCCCCCGCCCGACGTGAGCGAGGCCGCGAAGCGGACCTCGGGCACGCCGAGCGTCGCGGCCACCTGGGCCGGGTCGCACGCGTAGGAGTAGATGGCGAAGCCGTCGAGGTCCTGCACGGTCAGCCCGGCGTCCTCGAGGGCGAGGAGGATGGCCGTGCAGGCCATGCCGAGCTCCGTCTCCGGCCACGACTGGCCCCGCTTGTAGTAGGGCGTCGCACCCACGCCCACGACGGCGGCTTGGTCCTTGATGCTCACCCTCGGGCTCCTCCCGTCCCCCGCCTGATTGCGCTACCTCTTCGAACCTAGTGCGGTTCAGGGCACGTCGACGACGTCGCCCGGAGGGCCCTCGTGGTGGGGGTGGCGCTCGTGCGGGGGCTGGAGCGGCGGGCCGCCCACCGGCACCACCCGCTGGAGGAAGTCCACGACCGCGTTGGCGAAGATGTCGTTGCGGTCGCCAGCCACCATGTGCGCCGCGCCGGTGACGTTCACGTACTCGGCGTGCGGGCACAGCTGCAGGAACGCCTGGGCGCCCTCCTCGCTCAGGATGTCGGACAGGCCGCCGCGCACCAGCAGCGTCGGCAGGGTCAGGCGGGCGGCGCACGCCTCCAGGCGGTCCTCACGGATGGCCGGATCCCGCTGGCGGCCCATGAAGCGGGGATCCCAGTGCCAGTGGTAGCGGCCGTCGTCGCCGAGGCGCACGTTCTTGGCCAGCCCGTCGAGCTGGCGGGGCCGGGGGCGGTGGGGCTGGTACGAGGCGATGGCCGCGGCCACCTCCTCCAGGGAGGCGAACCCCTCCGGCTTCTGCGTCATGAACGCGCCGATCTTCTCCACGCCCTCGGGCTCGATGCGCGGGGCGATGTCGACCAGCACCAGCGCCGTGGCATCGATGTGGTCCTCGCCGATGGCCACCAGGCTCACGCCGCCGCCCATCGACGCGCCGACCAGCACCGGGCGCGGGTCGCCGAGGGCCTCCAGCACGGCCTGGAGGTCGGCCACCATCGCATCCTGGGTGTAGTTGCCGTCGGGCGCCCAGTCGGAGTCACCGTGCCCGCGGGCGTCGAGGGCCACGGCGTGGTAGCCGGCCCGTCCGAGGGTCTCCCCCGTGCCCTTCCAGGCGTGGCGGGTCTGGCCGCCGCCGTGCAGCAGCACCACCAGCGGGCCGTCGGGGTCGCCCCAGCTGTCGCCGGCGATGGTCACGCCGCCCGATCCTGTCCAGCGGTGCATCGGTTCGGGCGTCGAGGGAAGGCGGCGACCGGCGCTCATGCGGGCTCCTCGTCCGGGGGATGTCGTCACGTCCGGGGATGTCGGGCCCCACCTTCACCGACGCGTCGAGCCTCGCGCCAGCCGGTGGGGCCGGCGCGGTGCGTCGCCGCCGCCCGCCGCGGGTAACCGTCCGGCCATGAAGCGACGGGGACGGTTCCTGACACCGGAGCACGAGGTGCACCCGGTGGAGCAGACGAGGGAGAACCTCACGGAGGACGCCCGGCGTTCGGCCGTGGAGCACGCCAAGTACGACGACGGCCGGGCCGGCACCGAGCGGGAGCGCCTCGAGCACGAGCAGCTCGAGGAAGCCAACGAGTCGTGGCCGGTCTTCGGCGCGGGTCCCATGACGGACGGGATGGCCAAGGGCTTCGCCTTCGGCAGCGTGGTCGGCGGCGTGGTGGGCATGCTCATCGCCCTCCCGTTCGCCTTCTTCCTGTTCCCGGGGATCAGCCTGGGGCTGCGGTTGGCCATCTTCCTGGTGGCGGGCGCGCTCGCCGGCGGCACGGCGGGCGCCATCTACTTCGGCGGGCGCGTGCCCGAGCTCGACGGCGAGCTCATCGACAGCGATGGCCGGGCGTCGGACGGCACGACGCTGCGGGATCCCGACACCGACACCATGGGGCGCTCCCGGGCGCACCGCCACGACGAGCGCTGAGGCGCCGAGCCCGCTCGGCTAGCCCCCGGGGCGCGACGCGGCGCGACCGCCGGCCCCCCCACGGCCGTCGCGCCGGCGCTGCGCCGGTCCGCCTCCCGCCGAGAGGTTCTGGGCGCTGTTGACCAGCGGCACGTGGCTGAACGCCTGGGGGAAGTTGCCGAGCTGGCGCCTGGTGGCCGGGTCGTACTGCTCCGACAGCAGGCCCACGTCGTTGCGCAGGTCGAGCAGGCGCTCGAAGGTGGCCACCGCTTCGTCGCGCCGGCCGGTGAGGGCGTAGGCGTCGGCCAGCCAGAAGGTGCAGGCCAGGAAGGCGCCCTCGGTGCCGCCGAGCCCGTCCACCGCCCGATCCACGGCGTACCGGTGCACGAGGCCCCCGTCGCACAGCTCCCGCTCGATCGCGGCCACCGTGCCGAGCACGCGGGGGTCGTCGGGCGGCAGGAACCCCACCTGCGGGATCAGCAGCAGGGCGGCGTCCAGACCGGGGCGGTCGTAGGCCTGGGTGAACGTCTGGCGGTCGGCGTCGTAGCCCCGTGCGCACACGTCGGCGTGGATCGTGTCGCGCAGCGCCGCCCAGCGGTCCCGGGGGCCGGGCAGGCCGAAGCGCTCGACCGCCTTCACCGCCCGGTCGGCGGCCACCCAGGCCATGACCTTCGAGTGCGTGAAGTGGCGCGGCCCGGCCCGCACCTCCCAGAGACCCTCGTCCGGGTCGCGCCAGTGCGACTCGAGGAAGTCCATGAGGGCCCGCTGCACCTCCCACGCCGGTCCACCCGGCTCGACGCCGATGTCGCGCGCCTGGTGGAGCGCGTCCATGACCTCGCCGTACACGTCGAGCTGGAACTGCTCGACCGCGGCGTTGCCCACCCGGACCGGCCGGGATCCCTCGTAGCCGCCGAGCCACGCCAGCTCCACCTCCGGCAGCAGGCGCTCGCCGGCCACGCCGTACATGATCTGGAGGTCGGCGGGGTGACCGGCCACCGCTCGCAGCAGCCAGTCCCGCCACGCCACCGCCTCGGCCTCGTAGCCCGCGGCCATCAGCGCGTCGAGGGTGAAGGTCGCGTCACGGAGCCAGCAGAAGCGGTAGTCCCAGTTGCGCACGCCGCCCAGGTCCTCGGGCAGCGACGTGGTGGGCGCCGCGACGATGCCGCCGGTCGGCTCGAAGGTGAGCGCCTTCAGCGTGACGAGGGAGCGGACCACGGCGTCGCGCCACGGCCCCCGGTAGGTGCAGCGGCGCACCCACTGATCCCACCAGGCCTGGGTGGCGGCCAGCTCGGCGAGGGCGTCGCGGCGGCGCCCGCTCCACCGCCGGTGCGAGGGGTGCCACTCGAGCAGGAACGGGACGCGCTCCCCCGCGGCCACCTCGAACGACGACACGGTCGTGAAGCCCTCGCCGTGGGTGTGGACCGGTGTGTCGAGCACGAGCGCGTCCGGTCCGGCCACCGCGCTGAGCACGCCGTCGAGCCGGCGCACCCACGGGATGCTGCGCCCGTAGTCGAAGCGGATGACGAGCTCGCTGCGCATCCGCACCCGGCCGTGCACGCCCTCCACCACCCGCACGAGGCCGAGCTCGTCCTCCCGGGGCGGCATGCAGTCGACGACCCGGACCGTGCCGTCGGCGGTGGCGAACGTCGTCTCGAGCACGAGCGAGTCGCCGCGGTAGCGGCGGGTGGTCCGGCGCGCCCCGCCCTCGGGCGCCAGCAGCCAGCGACCGTTGCCGGCGTCGCCGAGCAGCGCAGCGAAGCAGGCGTTGCTGTCGAAGCGGGGCAGGCACAGCCAGTCGATCGACCCGTCGCGCCCGACGAGCGCCGCGGTCTGGGTGTCGCCGATGAGGGCGTAG
>Ga0180215_1002944_pt1 | contig 16546 bp, 17 predicted proteins | sample eDN3rd37CBELigBY_FD_128871 | JGI IMG/M metagenome (GOLD analysis project Ga0180215, IMG submission 128871) | Enriched backyard soil microbial communities from Emeryville, California, USA - eDNA 3rd pass 37_C BE-Lig BY (version 2) (version 2) | ecosystem: Environmental > Terrestrial > Soil >...
ACATACTGACACCATTTTCGTCAATTAAAAACATAAATTATAACAGGAGTGAAAAATAAAAGTCAACATATTTCATTCCTCATTTTCTTCTATTTTTCAACAATGATAGCATATCCTGTATCTTTGAATTTTATGTATTCTTTTTTAAAATAGAGCGTAGACTGCCACTAGGTCTCTTCACACCCTATAGGCAAGTCCTAGAACCTTTCTTACACCTATACTTGAACACCAGCAGTATTATCCTCCTTTCCTTCCAATTGAGTAGTGAACATACATTTCAAAAAAAATAGCCGCTTTTTGATTGCGGCCTATTCCATATCATGTGATTTATTTAATGGCATTCCGACCCTTAATACCCCTTTTGTTTCAATTCCACCAAGACCTTTTTCTCCCGTTAACGTGTTTCTAAGCACATCCCAAACATGAATTCTTTCAATAAAAGGAGTAAAGCTTATCTTTGCAACAATATAAACAGGATCAAGGGCATGAATATTGACTCGACCTGGAGAACTCGCAAAGTTGGCACCAGCTTGAATTAAGGATTCAAAATGAGACTGACAAGCCCCAGCAAAAATCACAAGCTGATCAAGATGAGGGATCTTTTTTCTTGCCTCACGAACGGTTTGAACAAAATGCTTAGAATGACGGTAGGCATTGATATCCTCCATCTTCCCTTTTGATTTTGAATACGCATCATGTCCTGTTACAACAAGTATATCTGGTCTGTAGTAATCAAGAAGTCCACTGATTCTATTTGGCATCTCCTTTTCATTACAATGAATCCCATAGACAGGTACCCCTACTTTCTCGTAAAGAGCCAAGCATTTTTCTAAATAATTTGGGTCCCCATCAATATGAAGTACTTTTCCAGGCAATTGAAAATACCCGCTGTTGTTGCTATACGATTCGGTCACCTCAAACTCTTGCTTTTGTCTAAGTAATTCAACATCCTGCTGAAAAAGAATATAGGACTGCTCCTCACGAGAACGGCTCTCTGCACTAATTTTTTGACGATCACTTTGTTTAACCTTCACCAAATCCTCGTATGGTGCATCCGCAACCAATCGGAAATCTTCGCCATATAAAATAACCGTTTTGATACCATTTTCTACCTTTATATCGGTTACCCGAAAGATAATATCACAATTATATGAAACCCTACCTACTATATCCATGAGTTTTATACTCACTGTCTTCACTCCAAAAAGGCAACGCCTGAGAGTTTTGTTCTTCTTTTTTAGGCTATGCAGGTAGCCGTTGAAGTGTGAAGTTGGAGTACAAAAAAAAGCCCTGTATAACCAGAGCTAAAGTTCGTCAGTTAAATATAGGATAGAGTGCATCACTCAACCGACCGAATTCTTCAATCGAAAGAGTTTCTCCTCTTCTGGACTCCACAATTCCTACTTCGTTTAAAGCAGAAATAATTTGTTCTTTGTTTTGCTTTCCATTCGGCAACTGGCTTGTCAAATTATTAAGGATGGTTTTTCTTCTCTGAGCAAAGCTAGCCCTTGTTACTTGGAAAAAGAAAGCTTCATCTTTTACAGTGACAGCCGGCTTCTCACGGACGGTTAGTCGAATAACCGCAGAGTCAACATTCGGCTGAGGAATGAATACAGTTTTTGGCACTATCATGACTGTCTCCGCAACTGTATAATATTGAACAGCGATGGACAATGAGCCATATTCCTTTGTGCCAGGCTTAGCAGCCAGCCTATCAGCCACTTCCTTTTGAAGCATACCGACAATACCCCGGATTGGCAGCTTCTCCTCTAATAACTTCATCAGTATAGGTGTCGTCACGTAATAAGGTAGGTTTGCAACGACCATAATATCATCGATTCCAGTTAATTCTTCATCTATATACTCCCTAACATCCGCCTTTAATATATCTTGGTGGATCACCTTTACATTAGGATAAGGAGATAGGGTATCAGCAAGAATCGGCAATAGGCGTTGATCAATCTCAAATGCCATTACCTTCTTGCTTCTTCTCGCTAGTTGCTCTGTTAGTGCCCCGATTCCTGGTCCTACTTCAATGGCAGCAGATGATTCTGTTAAATTGGCATGGTCCACAATACGATTTAAGATATTGGTATCAATTAAAAAGTTCTGACCAAGACTCTTTTTAAAAGAAAAACCATACTTGTCTAGGATTTCCCGGGTACGTACCGGTGTTGCGATATCTTTATGCATTCTCTTCCTCCTGTCTAATCACGTTCATTGCTTGTGCAAAGTCACCTACGCTTATTTGGAACATCATCAAACGTTTATGTAACTGTTTTCCATTTGTATAACCGATTTTCAGTAGCTTTCCTAACTTCTCACGTCTATCTTTTGCCCCTTCGCCAGCAATCAAACCCGCATCAAGCAAATCTTCTCGGGTAATTTCCTCCTTCGCCTTTTCATCCATGAACTGGGCATCTTTTAACGCTTCACGGATGGTTTCGGGAGAGGCATGTTCTACACCCAGGCCTCGTCCACTTTTCGCCACCGCTTTTTCCTTTGGGATAAATGCATGTTTACAGCCCGTTACCTGCTCGGCAATTGTCTTACGAATTTTCTCACCAGGGAAATCAGGGTCGGTAAACACAATTACCCCTCGGGTTTCCTGGGCTTTTCGAATCACTTCTATTGTGTCCATGTTAATCGCTGATCCATTAGTCTCAATTGTATCTGCGTTAACAGCATTTTTTATCGCTGTTGTATCATCTTTTCCCTCTACAACAATCACTTCTTTAATTTTCATAAAAAATAAGTTTCCTCCGCAAAAAAATATAATAAAACTGAAACATTTTTGAAACATTTCCGTCTATATATATAATAAGAATTTTATTTTGTACCTGTAACGTGTTCTTGGATGCTTAACATATTATACCTTAAATCACTAAAATGAAAAATGCAGAGGAAATTCCTTCCCCTGCATTCAATCACTATTTTACAATTTTCACTTTTACTCGCTTTGTTCCCCATTGGTATGCTTGGGACTTGGAAGGGAAAAATACATCAATTTTATTCCCTCTAATAGCGCCTCCAGTATCAGAAGCTGTCGCATAGCCATAGCCTTCAACGTAGACCTTTGTTCCCAATGGAATGACACTCGGGTCAACAGCGATTACTTTTGCATTTGGATTAGCTTTCAAATTAACTCCAGTAGCCGTGACACCGGAACACCCATTACAATTTGCCGTATAAGCAGTAGAATTCACATAAAATTCTTTCCCACCTGAACTTGGTGCAGCTGCTGATGCCGACCTTGAAACTTGGGTAGCAATGACTTTCGTTCCCATGGCGACAACTTTATCCTGCTTGTCTTTAACCTTGGTCTCGCTTACTAGCTCTCTGGATACTTCTTTACCATCTTCTAAGATGACTTCATATTTTTTTTCCATTAAGCCTTCTTGGCCATTTGTTACAACTTTCTGCTTACCCTTTTCCAAACCTTGGTCGTTTTTCGTTACTGTTGCAAATTTAATTGGTTCTTCAACTACATCGGTGACTTTTTCTACTCTAATTACCTTAATTAAGGTATTGCTAGACACTGTTTCTGTAAGTGCTGGTTCAACTCGGTCCAAACCTTCAAGTTCAATTCCTTGTTGTGATAAAAAGTCAGCGACCGTAGTCGAAGTAGACCATTCTTCCTGTTCTTTTCCGCCAACTACTACTTTTACCGGGAAAGCTCGTTGAATGTCAATTTCCAAGTCGTCTTCTATCTCTGTATTTAAGTCCGGGGTTAACTTGTCATGTTCCTTTAGAACGATTTCTTGTTCTTCCAAAAATTCCTCAATCGTGTCTGAAGCAGTCCAATAGGTTTTCTTGCTCTCGTCATCTACCAACTGTACCTGTTTTGCAGGCTTCCACTCAACCTTGAGGTCGTCATTTACTTTTGTGTCTGCCGCAACTGAAAGATAGTCTTCTTTACCAAGAGAAATTTCTAGATCATCAAATATATCTTGTATGGTATCTGCATGTGTTTTAATGACTTTTTCTTGGCCGTCTAGTGTCAAAGCAACTGTATTTTTTGTCCCCTCATAAAGAAAGTAACCAAGGACAGATATGAACACTAGCAAACTAGCAGAAATGATAGCCAGTTTTTTCTTACTCAAAGACTTAGGTACCTGGTTTTTCATATTTTGGGTCGCTATGAAAAACGCCTCCTTTTCTCGAGTGATTATATAGATTATACTGCCGAAGTGTCAACCCAAATACCTTCCCCCCGATTATATCCACCATTATGCAAGATGTATTTCGAAAAGAAAAGTAGGACTTGTCGACATGGTTATCCTATGTAACAAAGAATTGAGGTAGAACCTACAGTTTTAAATAAAAATAGGACAAACCTTTCGCTAAATCGACAGCATATTCTATCAGTTTATGTCGAACAATTTTTTGGCATTTTCTGTGGTTGCTTTTGCTACTTCCTCATACGTAATTCCTTTTAACTCGGCGATTTGTTCAGCCACTAGTTTAACAAAAGCTGGCTCATTTCGTTTTCCACGGTATGGATGTGGAGCTAAGTATGGACAATCAGTCTCAATCAATAACCGATCGAGTGGAACCGCTTCCGCTACTTCCTTTGGTTTTTTCGCATTCTTAAATGTGACAGGTCCACCGAGCGATATGTAGAAGTTCATCTCAAGACATTTCCTAGCTGTTTCTACACTTCCACTAAAGCAGTGCATGATTCCTCCTACTTCTGCAGCACCTGCTTCTTTTAAAATCTCAACAATATCAGAGGTTGCTTCTCGATTATGAATAATGATTGGCAGGTTAACCTCTTTAGCAAGTTGGATTTGCTTTCTAAATACTTCTTTCTGGATATCCTTTGGAGACTTGTCCCAATGATAATCCAATCCCATTTCCCCGAGAGCCACCACCTTTGGATGTGTGGAAAGTTCTCTTAGCCACTCTAGGTCTTCAGGTTTCATATCAATAGCATCAACTGGATGCCACCCCACACTAGCATAAATAAACTCATAGGTCTCACAAAGCTCGATTGCTTTTGTAATCGTTGGTCGGTCAAAGCCGACAACCACCATTCTTTCGACACCCTCCGCTTGGGCTCGATCAATGACCTCTTGTAAATCTTCGTTGAATTGCTCCGCATTTAAATGCACATGCGTATCAAATAGCATTAGAAAAACTCCTTTTTACTAGGTAATAAAAGACATAACATGTCTCACACATTATATTTTACCCATCCTAATAAACTATTCTAATGCAATTTGCTTTTTATGTCCTTATTTTACTTGAAAAGAGGATTTCCAAATATAGGAGGAAAGATAAGGACACAAAATTTACTAAAGAATTTGACAAAATCATAACGATTTTCTATACGTAAAATCAACTGTATTTCAATAAAGTAAACAAAAAAACATAGAAATGTTACAGATGAAACATTTCTATGTTTTGATTGAAATATTTAATTTAAGTGGTTTTTCATGCTAAAAGTGCATCTCACACGAAGTCCCGATTATAAGAATATCAGCAAATTATTTAACTCTAGCACCTAACGGAAGTGATTCAGCAATGGTAGCAAGGGATAAATCCCCATCCTTTGAACCAGCTAAAATCATCCCTTCTGATAGCTCGCCGCGTAGTTTGACAGGCTTTAAGTTGGTCACACAAATTACTTTTCTGCCGACAAGGTCTTCAGGCTTATAATGTTGAGCGATCCCGGAGACAACCTGACGCTTTTCATAGCCTAAATCTAACTGGAGCTTCAACAATTTGTCTGCCTTTTTTACCGGCTCGGCATGAATAACCTGCGCAACACGAAGTTCAACCTTCATAAAATCATCAATTGTGATTTCTGGTAATGTTTCAGGTTTTTCCTCAACCACAGGAGTGGAACTACCTTGCATTTTTTCCTTTATAAAAGCCACTTCTTCTTCTACTTCCAGACGTGGGAAGATTGGCTCTCCTTTTTGGACCTTTGTGCCTTCTTGAATGCTACCAAAGTTTTCAAGGCTTTCCCAGCTTGTCAAGCCTTCCTCTAACACATTTAACTGTGTGAAAATTTTCTTAGGAGTCTGTGTTAAGAATGGCTGAAGCAGTACCGCTGTTTGTCTTAATGATTCAGCTAAATGAGCCATTACATTACCTAATGCATGCTTATTAGCCTCATCTTTTGCTAATACCCATGGTTGTGTTTCATCTATATATTTATTCGTCCTGCTAATTAACTGCCACACCGCTGTTAGTGCCACAGAAAACTCCATTTTTTCCATTGCTTCTTCATACTTTTTCACAGTTTGTCTACTCATCTCAAGAAGCTGTTGGTCAAATTCACCTTCTGAACCAGTATAAGTCGGAATGACTCCATCGAAATAGCGATTAATCATTGCCACTGTTCTATTTAGAAGGTTTCCTAGGTCATTCGCCAAGTCAAAGTTTACTCTCTCAACAAATCCTTCAGGAGTAAAAACACCATCTGCCCCAAATGGTACTTCACGAAGCAAGTAATATCGAAGTGCATCTAGACCATAACGGTCAATTAATGTGACAGGATCCACCACATTTCCCTTAGATTTCGACATTTTTCCATCCTTCATTAATAGCCAACCATGTGCGAAAACCTTCTTAGGTAAAGGAAGGTCAAGAGCCATTAACATGATAGGCCAATAGATCGTATGGAAACGAACAATTTCTTTTCCTACAAGGTGGACATCTGCTGGCCAATAATTCAAGTACTTTGAATCGTCTTCCGTTCCATAACCGAGCGCAGTGATATAATTGGATAAAGCATCAATCCAAACATAAATCACATGCTTAGGATCTCCAGGCACTTTAATTCCCCAATCAAAGGTTGTTCTCGATACAGCCAAATCTTCAAGTCCAGGTTTGATGAAGTTGTTTATCATTTCATTTTTTCTTGACTCAGGCTGAATAAATTCAGGATTCTCCTCGTAAAACTGAAGAAGTCTATCTGCATATTTGCTCATTTTAAAGAAGTAAGACTCTTCCTTTACTTTTTCAACCGGACGGTTACAGTCGGGACAATTGCCGCCTTCGAGCTGACGATCGGTATAAAAAGATTCACAAGGTGTACAATACCAGCCCTCGTACTGGTCTAGATAAATATCTCCTTGTTCCACTAAACGAGCAAAGAGCTTTTCCACTACTTCTTTATGACGATCTTGTGTTGTACGAATGAAGTCATCGTAAGAGATGTCTAATTTTCCCCAAAGCTCTTGGATACCAGAAACAATTTCATCGACATATTGCTGCGGGGTAATGCCTTTTTCTTCTGCCTTCCTCTGAATCTTTTGACCATGTTCATCTGTTCCGGTCAAAAACATCACATCGTATCCACGCATTCTTTTATAACGCGCCATTGCATCACCTGCAACTGTTGTATAGGCATGTCCAATATGCAAATTCCCACTTGGATAATAAATTGGGGTGGTTAGGTAAAACGTTTTTAATTTTTCCTTCATAAGATACTACCTCCTAGGCTAGAGAACCAAATCATTCTAATTCATTATTATACATTTCTTCTCCAAGGTTTTCCACGTTGTCGAAGTATTTGTCGAATTTTGTCGAAATATGAAAAATACTAGTTTTTGATCGTTATAGTTGCGATAGGATTTTGAAATTGTTCTTGTCCTACGTTTTTACTATTAATATAGTTGAAACTAGATGTCGCCTCCCTTTGTCCCACTTGTTAATATTTACCGAAACATGAAAAAATAAAATAATTGACGGATATGGGAATGGCTGGTATTATTAAGACTATAAAAATAAATGTCGAATTATGACGAAACATAGAGAAATATATTGAGAGAGAGGGGACTATTACTAATGAAATCTACTGGTATTGTACGTAAAGTTGATGAACTTGGTCGTGTAGTTATTCCAATTGAATTAAGAAGAACACTAGGTATTGCTGAGAAAGATGCTCTTGAAATTTATGTCGATGATGATCGCATTATCTTAAAGAAATATAAACCTAATATGACTTGTCATATTACTGGTGAAGTTTCTGATAACAATATTTCACTTGCTGGTGGTAAGTTGATTTTAAGCCGCGAAGGCGCTGAACAACTACTAGCTGAAATTCAAAACTCATTTGAGCCTGTTAAAGCCTAATTTTAAGCATCTCCTCATGGAGAGGCTTTTTTTTTACACTTTTTTCTCAAAGTTTGTTGCTTTTGGATCCAAAATAGGCTGGATTTCGAAACCTATTTACGAAAATGGTACTTAATGGATATGACTTAGCGCCCAACGTCTATTGGCTGGGCGCATCTTTTTCTTATTACTGAACATGATACGCTTGATAAATATCTCGTTTATTCATCTCACGGTCTTTGGCTGTTTGTTTAATTGCCTCTTTTGACGTCATCCCTTGATTCTCAAGATAATGTTCCACATGTTGCTCAATACTTAAACTCTCCCACCAACTAGCACCTTCATCTACTTCGAGTCCATTTCCACCTTCAACAATGAGGCAAAATTCTCCCCTAACCTCACCGTTTTCCACCCAGGTAACGGCTTCACTTAGTGTACCTCTAATAAATTCCTCAAACTTCTTCGTTAACTCACGACATAATACAATGTTCCTATCTTTCCCCAATATCTCAGTCATTAAAACCAATGTTTCCTTTAAGCGATGTGGAGATTCATAAAAAATTAACGTTGAGGTTTGTTTGGTTAACTGTTCTAATTCTTTCCGTTTTTCTTTTTTCCCTCTTTGTAAGAAGCCATAAAAGTAAAAAGGCTGTGGTTGAATACCTGATGCTATCAATGCAGTTAAAGCCGCATTAGCCCCTGGTAATGGAACCACCGTTAAATCCTCTTCAATCGCGGCACGAACAAGCTCATATCCAGGATCTGAAATCGTTGGCATGCCTGCATCACTGACGAGAGCCACTTTTGCCCCTTCCTTCAGCTGATTAATAATTTTTTGTCCACTTATTTCCTTATTATGTTCATGATAACTCGTTACAGGTGTTTCAATTTCAAAGTAGTTGCACAGTTTCTTTGTATTCCTAGTGTCCTCTGCCGCAATAACAGTGGCCTCTTTTAATATTCTTAAAGAACGAAAGCTTATATCTTCAAGATTCCCGATTGGTGTCGGGACAAGATATAAAATTCCCTTTTCATCTTCATGCTCATAGCTTTTTTGCTGTTGCATTCTCTTCACCTAGCTCTCTTTTTAAAAAATCCTTTTTTTTGGTTCTCGGCAATTGTTTAAAGGCGTATTCTGCCTTAAGTGCTTCCCCTTTTGTTTCATAGGGCTTAGAAAATAAAAGGGTAACTGGTCCTCGGCCTCGCGTATACTTTGCACCTTTTCCTTCATTATGTTGCTCTATGCGCCGGGGAAGGTCATTTGTATACCCAGCATATAAACTACCATCCCGACACAAGAGAACGTAAAAATAATGTTCATTCCTTGCCATATAAAATTTCTCTAATTTCTGGTGTATATTCATTTTCTTCATTATAGACAATAAGGGGGTTTTCAATCTTTAAATCTGGACTTCCATCCTTTATCGCTTCGATAAGGAGTGTATTCGCTTCTTTCCCTAGTTTCGGATAAACAAATTGGACTCGTTTTGGCTCAAGGCGGTATTTCCTCATCAATTCAATGATCTCGATTAATCTACCGGGACGGTGGACAAAAGCCACTTTTCCTCCTTGCTTGACTAGCTGACTCGAGGCTTTAATCGCATCTTCAAGCGTGCATAGGATTTCATGTCGTGCTATAGCCAAATGTTCATTTTCATTGATTTCCTTTTTTTTAGGTGTCTGAAAATAAGGAGGATTACATGTCACAATATCGAATTTTCCATAGCCTAACCTCTTAGGCATTTCTTTAATATCACCATGAATCATCGATATGCGTTCGTCTAACTGGTTGTATTGTATACTTCTTACAGCCATACTATAAAGCCTATCTTGAATTTCAACCCCTACAACACTTCCTTTTGTTCTTGTACTTAGAAATAATGGAATGACTCCATTCCCTGAACACAAGTCAATTAATTTTCCTTTCTGGATTGGGACATAAACAAATTTAGCAAGCAGGACGGCATCTAAGGAAAAGGCAAATACAGATGGACTCTGAATAATCCGTAAATCTTCTGCTAAAAGAAAATCCAATCTTTCGTCACCTATAAGTTCAATCATACTGTTCCTCCATTATTCGTTAGCGTAAGTTTATTCTTTCTAATTTTATAGTTGTCTATAAGAATGTTCGTTTCCACTCTCTTGTATGCGCATGAGTAGCTGGGACAGGTTCGCTGTATCATGACCCTTGAGCTCCTTCTTTATCTCTAGCTTATCTCGGTGCTTAAGCGCTAAAACCTTCTCCTCTGCCCAGATCCTCTAACGAGACTTTTTCCCAATTAACGTTATGTAACATGGTCTGTGTTTTTTATAAAAAAAACCTTCTCACGATGGAGAAGGCAATTATTTTTTATTAAGAAAAGAAAGACAGAACATGCAATCCCCTTCTTTACGAAGGCTTCCAAAGTTTAGATTACAAATATGAAACCCTTCCTGGTAAAGACGGGCAAGGTTATCATAGCCTTCTCCGATGTCCACTGAATTTCGGGAATCATTACTAGGCTTTCTGCCTTTTACTGGCTTAGTTTCTTTCTTTTCTGTTGTTTCTTCTAGACGGCGTCTTAGATGTTCATTTTCCAGCTTTAAAGAGTTATTTTCTTCGAGTATTTCTGCCAAATGCTGCTTTAACTCACCCAGCTGAACATAAAGATTTCCGATTTGCGCTTCCATATTACTGACTGAGTCAAAGATTTCTTTTTTATCCACCTTTTCCACCTCATTAATCTGTGGATGATTGTATTGAAACGGCGCCTTCTTTTAGTACTTCATCAAGTGTGTATTCCAGCACTTTCCCCTGACTAGGGAATTCAACCTGCATCACATGCTGTAAAATATTCAATCCTACCACTTTTCCTCGTCCATTTGGAGTTTCAATGAACTCACCAAGGTCAGGTAGCAATTCTTTTGCTGACTCATAATTGTCATTTTCATATTTTAAGCAGCACATTAAGCGACCACAAAGTCCTGATATTTTCGTAGGGTTTAGAGAGAGGTTTTGGTCTTTCGCCATTTTAATCGAAACAGGGTCAAAGTCCCCTAGGAATGTAGAACAGCATAGCATTCTTCCACATGGACCGACTCCACCAAGCATCTTTGCTTCATCACGTACTCCAATTTGACGTAGCTCAATCCTTGTCCGAAAAATAGCAGCTAAGTCTTTTACTAACTCGCGGAAATCAACTCTTCCGTCTGCAGTAAAGTAAAAAATCACCTTGTTTCGATCAAAAGTATACTCCACATCCACTAGTTTCATATCCAGTTGATGTTCATTTACTTTCTGACCGCAAACCTCATAAGCCTCTTTTGCCGCGGCCTTATTTTCCTCAACGATAATGCGATCCTTTTGATCAGCAATTCGAACTACCTTTTTCAGTGGGAGAACAACATCGTTTTCGCCTACTTGTTTCTTTGCGACGACTACTTTGCCAAATTCCACGCCTCTGACAGTTTCAACAATAACAAAATCGTCCTTTTGAATGTCTAGTTCTCCAGGATCGAAATAATATATTTTCCCCGCCTTTTTAAAGCGGACACCAACTACATCATACAAGTGAAGATCCCTCCTGCAATTTTAACACCAACTCTTCCATTAATAGCTGGGGATTCATATTGGCATGCAATTTCCGTTTCGCTTCTAAGATTGCTGCCATCTGCTCAGCCAGACGCCGTCCAGATGTCTGTAGCGCATATTGCTCCAAGCGGGAACTTTCGCTTAGGGTTACGATGTCATCTATCTTCCCAAGCTGGATATATAGTAAATCCTTAAAAATAAGAAGTAATAAATCCAATCCACGGTCAACTTGCTCTTTTTCTTTAAAGTGCGGAAACCAATTTTCCTGAAGTGTGACCATTGCTTCAAGAGAATTCTTCTTTAACACTTCATATAATTTTACCACTATTTTTTGTGCTTGTACAAACCAATCATTATGACTCATTTCTAGGGCTTCATCTAGATTATTGGTTAACGAAGCGAGGACTGGCGCCATTTGTGGGTTTACCCCTTGTTGGACTAATTTCTTTTCCAAATTTTTAGGAGATAATGGTGTGAAACCAATAATTTGGCATCTCGATAGAATGGTTGGCAATATCTGTTGTGCCTGCTCAGTTATTAAAATTGCCATGGTTCCTGGGTGAGGTTCTTCAAGAAATTTTAGCAAACTATTGGCCGCATTTGTGGTCATTTTATCTGCATGAACAAGCATGTATAGTTTTTTCTTTGATTCCACTCCCGTTTTTGCGAATTCCTCCTGTAAGGCATGAATCTGTGCCTTTTTTATCGACAGCCCATCCGGCTCAACGAGGTGAATGTCAGGGTGGTTCCCGTGATTAATTCGCTTGCAGTTCGTACAAGCCTCACAAGGTTGATACCCCTCAATCGGTTCATGGCAAAAAACGCTTTTTGCCAACAGGAATCCAATATCCTTCTTTCCTGTTCCCCTCATTCCTTCAAACAAATAGGCATGAGCAACTCTATCCTTTAATAAACTGTTTTTCAACATTTTTAGTACAATTGGTTGAAGCTGCTCTAGTTCTTCCCATGTTTTTGTCAATCTAGCATCACTCGCTTATCTATTATATAGGGGTTTACTCGCTTAATAATGATGGAATTGTTCAACCGGAAGAACAAATACCGTTGCTCCGCCAACTTCAACCTCTACAGGATAAGGAACATATGAATCAGCATTTCCCCCCATTGGTGAAACTGGTGCAACAAGTTGATCTCTCGATTGGCAATTATCCTTAATTATTTGCAATGCTTTATCTACGCGGATATCCTCTGTTCCAATCATAAAAGTGGTATTGCCCGATTTTAAAAAACCACCCGTACTTGCCAATTTGGTTGCCCGGAAATTATGGTCGATTAACGCTTTAGAAAGTCGGTTACTATCCTGGTCTTGAACAACTGCTAATATTAACTTCATCCCTATCCCTCCACTTCAATTATTGGTCCGATTAGTTTAACCCTATTATAACAATATTTTACTAGCTAGACAGTGATGAATATACTTTCCCAACTTTATCCAATATTATATATCATTGAACAGTAAAAAACCTTAAAGAATTTTCTTTAAGGTGTAGGAATAAGGATTTGTTTCAGTTTTCCCTTGGCTTCATCAAATACTTGTTGTAGTGGTCTCGATGCATCTATTTTAACTATTCTCTCTGGATACCTGTCTGCAAGAATGAGGTATCCTTCTCTAACCTTTTGGTGAAATTCTATCTTTTCAAGATCCAGACGGTTTACTTCACGACCGTCGTTCTTATGTATTCGTTCTAACCCTATTTTAGGGTCTAAATCAAAATAAAACGTGACACGCGGCATCATATCCTCAATTGCAAACTGGTTAATAGAAAGTACTTCATCAATTCCTAAACCTCGTGCAAAGCCCTGATAAGCCAGAGAACTATCAATAAACCGATCACATAATAGAACGCTCCCTGCCGCTAATGCAGGTTTTACCTTTTCAACTAGATGTTGCCGGCGGGCAGCTGCGTAGAGAAGTGCTTCCGTTCTCGCATCCATTGCCGTATTATTTTTATTTAAAATGACTTCCCTAATTTGCTCGGCGATTTCAATTCCACCTGGTTCTCGAGTGGAAATAGCTTGAAAGCCTCCTTGCTTTAAATCCTCCACCAACATATCTATAATGGTTGTTTTCCCTGCTCCTTCCGGTCCTTCGAAAGAGACAAATAAACCTTGTTTCATATTGAGATGTTCCTCCATACTGTCGCTTTATTTAAAAATCTGTAGTTCTCCAGCTTTAAGCCTTTCGCCACCTTGAATTTTGGCTCCAATCTTCAATAAATATTCAAGGCTTTCAATATGTTCTTTCTTTACCCTTTCCCCTGGTAAAATCAGTGGAATTCCTGGTGGATATGGGATAATGGACTCCGCACAAATCTTTCCAGCTGCCTGGGAAAGGAAAGTAAAATCCCGCTCCTTCTTGGACATCTCCTTAAAGGAAAGAGCTAATCTTTCAACCGACTGCCCTTCAAACTTCGGAAATCTTGTGGGTGCAAGATGTTTTGGGGAGCTACTTGCTCCTTCCACTGCATCTTTTATTTTTGCCACTGCCTCTATTAAACCATTCGTACTTTTCTCATTATATAGGGGGAGTACCAATAAAAGATTGTTTGGATCTGCTAATTCAGCATAAATACCCTGACGTTCAAAAATTTCCTGAAGGTCAAACCCACTATACCCATTCGCTCGTATAACCAACTTTAATGGGTCTTGCTTGCTTTGTGAATAAGCAGTCAGTCCATCTATCCTTCCTAATTCTGTTTTAAATGCATTGATTCTTTTGATCAATGTTTGTGTATCTTCTTTAGTAAAGGTGCCTATATAACTTCTAGCTACATCTAATGAAGCCATGATCGGATAGGAAGGACTACTTGATTGAACAACCTGCAAATAGTCTCTCAATTTCTCTAAAGAAACCATTCTACTATTAAAATGCAGATAAGCCCCCATTGTCATAGCTGGTAAGGTTTTATGTGCAGATTGAACGACTACATCTGCGCCCAATGAGACAGCTGAAGGCGGAAACGGGTCACCCAGAATAAAGTGAACTCCATGAGCTTCATCAACTAAAACAGGTATACCATGCTCATGAGCAAGCTCGATAATGTCCTTTAGATTATAAACCATTCCATAATAATTGGGGTATGTTAGAATCAGTGCTTTAGCATTTGGGTTTGCCTGAATAGCTGCTTTAATCGTTTCAAGACTTACCCCAGAAGCAACCATAAGTTCAGAGTCATATTCAGGATTAAGATAAATAGGTTGAGCATTTGCTAACCTGATCCCATTCATAATCGATTTATGGGAGTTTCGTTGTACAAGAACAACATCATCTTCTTCTAACGCCGCAAGAATCATCGCTAAATTGCCAGAGGTTGAGCCATTTACAAGGAAGAAACTAGTGCTAGCCTGATATAAGTTCGATAATAATTGCTGAGCTTTTAATATTACACCTTCTGGAGAATGAAGATCGTCTAAACCCGTTAACTCGGTTGCATCCAATTTTAATAAAGATTGATAAAACTCTCGGCCTTTCCCCGGAAATAGTTCTCCATATTTATGCCCCGGAACATGAAAAGATACAGGTTGTTTCTTATTATGTATAAGGAGCTGGTCAAGTAAAGGCGTCTGGATTTGATTATTCATGTATTCACCATCTAATAAAAATTAATTCACTTTTCTATTTTACCAAACCGGCACTAACTTTGCTGTTTCTTTCTCTGAGTAAGGTAAATGACTTTAGAAAACTGAGTTAAACTGGCTAGTGATTTTTCTGCTCACGGGGTTTAAGAACATTAGGATGCGCTCCGCTTGCAGCCTGGCACTGGTGCCATTTTATTTTGTGCTTTTCTATCGAAGGCCCACACATTGCTGCAGTAGTTGTCCCCGCAGTTAGTTAAGACGTTCTTAGGTCAACTGCTCCCTGGTAGACCCTTAGCCCTTAGCCTCTATGTGCCCTTAGGCAAAAAAAATAAAGCTCTAAAAGAGCTTATAAGGTAGGTTATTGCTGTTTGATTACAAAATAATTTATGAAAAGATTTCTGGCTTAGTTACCTTTCTTAACTTATCTACATAGAATTTATATTTTGGATCACTTGTGTCCGTATCAATCATGCCTCTTTCACACTCCGTGCAGATAAAAGAAGTGTATAGATGTATCCCCATTGGTTTTACCTGTTCACAGATTACGCAAGATTCTCCCATATGATCCTGTGCTAAAATCCTAGTCATACTCTCCACCTCCATACACCTATTCTGCCCCGGTACTCCCATTTGTATACAATCTTTAGAATAATCTCTTTTGGAGTTTACTTGATTTATAGTGTATGTTGAGTATCGCTTTTCATTGTATGTCTATATAGAAATTTACTATTCATATTTCAAGTTGGCTTAATATGTCTAGGCTTTTGGCTGATTTTATTCTCTTTAAGGGACTATTTTGTAGTGCAAAAGTTTTTTGTTTATCTGTAGAGGGGATTATCCTAATGCGGTAGTTTTTTATTCCCCATATAGAGAAAAAAATTCTTGTTCGGGTAGTTTTTTATTCCCTATTAAGGAATTTATCATCATTTTTTTGAGCTACCTGGTTGGTTATTCCCAATAAGGGAATATAACGTCGCTTAGGGGGAATAAAAGGTGCTTTAGAGGAATATATTAGTTTGTTTGCTATTTTTATTCTCCATATAGGAATATAAAGGTGAACTTTTTATCTTTATTCTCTTACAGGGAATAAAAACCAAGCAAAATCTAATCACTTTGACTGATTTTCTTTAAAAGGTGTATGTAAACTAGTAAAACATTAAGGAAAAACGACCTTTTTTTAGCTAAAACAAAAAAAACAGCTGAAATTCAGCTGTTTTTTCATTTGCCTGGCAACGTCCTACTCTCACAGGGGGAAACCCCCAACTACCATCGGCGCTGAGAAGCTTAACTTCCGTGTTCGGCATGGGAACG
>Ga0180215_1002945_pt1 | contig 16546 bp, 15 predicted proteins | sample eDN3rd37CBELigBY_FD_128871 | JGI IMG/M metagenome (GOLD analysis project Ga0180215, IMG submission 128871) | Enriched backyard soil microbial communities from Emeryville, California, USA - eDNA 3rd pass 37_C BE-Lig BY (version 2) (version 2) | ecosystem: Environmental > Terrestrial > Soil >...
ACTACCTCAACGGAGCCGTCGTCGACGCCGCCAGGCGGGTTGGCGTCGCCACGCCGGTGAACCGGATGCTCGTCGAGCTCGTGCACGACGTCGAGCGCAGCGGGGCCCACCTCGACCCCGAAACGGTGCTGGCGCGGGCGTGACCCGTCAGCAGGAGTCGGCGAAGATGCGCCGCGGGTGCTCCGGGTCTGTGTTGTCGTAGATGGCCGTCGCGACAGCGCTCGGCGTCACATCCCTGACGTAGACGGCGTCGAACTCGTCGCCGACCCCCGGGTTTTCGAGCCAGATGGAGTAGTTCCAGATTCCGGAGACCTCCGGACGATGCAGGAACACACCCGAGACGATCAGGATCGCATCCGACCCGGCGCTCTTCCACTTCGGCTGGAACACCGGTTCATCGCGAGCCGCATCGAAACCGGTCAGGGCGAACCCCGTGCTGCCCGCGGTGCGGAACGGGTCGACGAGCACCCGGCGCAGCAGCGAGTAGTCGTAGCCGTCGGTGTACAGCCCCTGCTCGCGCCTGCTCCTCGGCTGGCGGAAATCTTCGATCGAGGCGTGGAAAGCGGTGACGCCAGCCAACTGGAGGATCTGCGCGAGGTCCCGCGCGAACTCGTCCATGCCGGAGCCACGGCGACCATCGACCGCCACGATCACCCGCCCTCGTCCATAGTTGTGCAGGATCTCGTTCGAGAGCGCCTCGAGCGTATCCCTCTTCTGCGGAGCCCAGCGTGCCATTCCTCCACAATACGACCGGCAGCGACGCCATCGCTCAGAGCGGGGCCGCCCGAGCATCCGGCCACTGCTTAGGCTTGCCGGGTGAGCATCGCAGAACCACTCGTCGCCTGGTTCGCCCGACACGGGCGAGACCTGCCGTGGCGCCGCCCCGGGTTCACCGCCTGGGGCACGCTCGTGAGCGAGTTCATGCTGCAGCAGACCCCCGTCGCTCGTGTGATCCCCCGGTTGGAGGAGTGGCTCGAACGCTGGCCGACACCTGCAGACCTCGCGGCCGTCCCGGTGAGCGAAGCCCTGCGCGCGTGGGACCGCCTGGGCTATCCCAGGAGGGCCATGTACCTGCACGCCTGCGCCGTCGCGATCACCGAGAGGCACGGCGGGGTCGTCCCGCACTCGGTCGAGGAACTCCTCGCGCTGCCCGGTGTCGGGGACTACACGGCGAGGGCCGTCGCGGCTTTCGCCTACGGTCACCGGCATCCGGTCGTCGACACCAACGTCAGAAGGGTGCTCGCTCGCGCGATCTCCGGCCACGGTGAGGCGGGACCGCCTTCGCGCCGCGACCTCGCCACCATGGAAGCAGTTCTGCCCGACTCGCTCGAGACCGCGAGGCTCACCAACGCTGCGGTGATGGAGCTCGGTGCGCTCGTGTGCACTGCACGGTCACCGCGCTGCGAGGAGTGCCCGATCGCAGCGCGCTGCGCCTGGCGCGCGGCAGGCTACCCGGAGTTCGAGGGCAGGCGGGCGCCCGTGCAGAAGCGCTTCGAAGGCTCAGACCGTCAAGTGCGCGGATTGGTGATGGCACTACTGCGCAACTCAGAACTGCCGGTCACCGACGCCGAGATCGAGGGCGTGTGGCCGGATGCTCGCCAGCTCGACCGCGCAGTCAAGAGCCTGCTACGCGATGGCCTCGCCATCCGTCTCGACGACGGTTACAGCCTGCCGGAGTGACAGACTGGAACCATGATTTTCGTCAAGGTCTGCGGGCTTCGCACGAGAGCGCACGTCGAAGTCGCGATCGACGAGCAGGCCGACGCCATCGGTTTCGTGCTCACCGACAGCGTTCGCAAGATCACGGCCGCGGATGCTCGTGAGCTGGCCGACGTCGTGGGCGAGCGCGCCATGACGGTGGGCGTCTTTCGCAACGCCCCCCTTGACGAGGTCGAGGCACTTGCGCGCGACGCCGGGGTGTCGGCGGTGCAGCTGCACGGCCAGTACAGCGAAGACGACGTGGCCCGCCTGTCGGGCGCGGGAATGACCGTCATCCGCGCCGTGCCGTTCACCGCTCCGGCAGACACGCTGGGAGCAGACTTGCTGCTCGTGGACGCCCCCAGGGCAGGCTCCGGCGAGGAGTGGGACTACGGCGTGATGTCGGAGCGCCGTATACCGGGTCGCTGGCTGCTCGCGGGCGGGTTGACGCCGCTCAATGTGGAGGCCGCCATCGCCTCAGCGTCCCCGTGGGGCGTTGACGTCTCGAGCGGCATCGAAGTGGCCCCCGGAGTCAAAGACGAGCGCCTGATCCGCGACTTCATTCGCGCGGCACGCTCGGCGCGGTAGAAACCGACACAGCGCGGCACACGTTTCAGGTGCGGGGGGTCGTCTTCTACCGCGGCGAGCGGATGCTGCGGCCCGGTTACCGGTCGGCGTCAGTCTCGCGGGGTTTGACGTAGGGGTCTGCGTCGCCCGCATACTGTGCAGACTTCGCCATGGCCTCCGTCTCGGAGTCGCGAGCTCTCGCCTGGGCGAGCAATTCTTCGATGTGCTTCGCGTTCTCGGGGATCGCGTCTGCGATGAACTCGAGTGTCGGGGTGAGGCGTGCGGTGATGTTCTTGCCCACCTCACTGCGCATCATGCCGGTCGCTGACTTGAGGGCCGCAGCCGTGTCCTCTCGCTCCTGGTCGCTCCCGTACACCGTGTAGAAGACGGAAGCGTGCTGCAGGTCTCCCGTGACTTTCACGTCGGTGATGGTGACGAACCCGAGCCGCGGGTCCCTGAGGCCGCGCTCGAGCGTCTTCGCGACGATCACCTTGATGCGGTCGGCCATCTTGGCCGCGCGTGCCGGATCGGCCATTGCCCTCTCCTTGCGTTTCGGGGGTTTCGATACGGTCGCTTCGCGACCTACTCAACCCGCAGGTTCTTATACGTCGCGACCTACTCAACCCGCAGGTTCTTATACGTCGCGACCTACTCAACCCGCAGGTTACGAGTGACTCAAGGCTCAGGATGCTGGTATTCGGCTAAGGAACCTCGGGGTTGGGGTCCCCGCCGTTCCGTGCCGAATGCCAGCATCCTGAGCCGCACACGACTTACGCCCGCGGCTTCTCCTTGAGCTCAATCGTCTCGATCTCGTCACCGATCTGGATGTCGTTGAACTTGCCCAGTCCGATTCCGGCCTCGTAGTCGGCGCGCACCTCGGTGACGTCGTCCTTGAAGCGGCGGAGCGACTCGATGGCCAGCCCGTCGGCCACGACGACGCCGTTGCGGATGACCCGCGCCTTCGCGTTCCTCGTGATCGTTCCAGAGCGAACCAGCACACCGGCGATGTTTCCGAACTTCGAGGAGCGGAACACTTCGCGAACTTCCGCGACACCGGACTGCACCTCTTCGTACTCGGGCTTGAGCATGCCCTTGAGCGCGTTCTCGACGTCTTCGAGCGCGTTGTAGATGACCGAGTAGAACCGGACATCCACGCCCTCGCGAGCGGCCCGGTCGCGGGCCTTCGTGTCTGGGCGCACGTTGAAGCCGAGGATGATGGCGTTGTCGACCGTGGCGAGGTTGATGTCGCTCTCGGTGACGCCACCGACGCCGCGGTGGATGATGCGCAGCTGCACCGACTCGTCGACCTCGATCTTGAGCAGCGACTCCTCCAGCGCCTCGACGGCACCGGAAACGTCACCCTTGATGATGAGGTTGAGCGACTCGACCTTGCCGTCTTCGAGGGCCTTGGTGAAGTCCTCGAGGCTGATGCGCTTGCGGCTGCGGGCGAGCAGGGCGTTGCGCTCTGCCGCCTCACGCTTCTCGGCGATCTGGCGCGCCGTGCGGTCGTCGTCTGTCACCAGGAAGGTGTCGCCGGCGCGGGGCACGGAGGTGAGTCCGAGCACAGCGACCGGCCTGGCCGGGGTGGCCTTCTCGACCGACACACCGTTCTCGTCGAACATGGCCCTGACGCGACCGTGCGCGGTTCCCGCAACGATCGGGTCACCGACCTCGAGCGTTCCCGACTGGATGAGCACGGTCGCAACCGCACCGCGGCCCTTGTCGAGCTTCGCCTCGATGGCGACGCCACGGGCATCCTTGTCTGGGTTCGCACGAAGGTCGAGTCCGGCGTCTGCGGTCAGCAGCACCGCGTCAAGCAACTCGGGGATTCCCAGCTTGTTCAGCGCGGACACGTCGATGAACATGGTGTCGCCACCGTATTCTTCGGCGACCAGGCCGAACTCGGTGAGCTGCTGGCGCACCTTTGCCGGGTTGGCCTCTGGCTTGTCGACCTTGTTCACGGCCACCACGATCGGCACATCAGCAGCCTGGGCGTGGTTGAGCGCCTCGATCGTCTGCGGCATGATGCCGTCGTCTGCGGCGACCACGAGGATCGCGATGTCGGTGACCTGGGCTCCACGGGCACGCATGGCGGTGAACGCCTCGTGACCCGGGGTGTCGATGAACGTGATCTTGCGTTCCGTGCCCTCGTGCTTTGCCATCACCTGGTAGGCACCGATGTGCTGGGTGATGCCTCCGGCCTCACCCGCTCCGACGTCGGCGTTGCGGATGGCGTCGAGCAGCCTGGTCTTTCCGTGGTCGACGTGACCCATGACGGTGACGACGGGTGGGCGAGCCACCAGCGCTTCGTCGTCTTCCTCTTCGAGCTCCTGCTCGAGGTCGAGGTCGAAGCCGGCGAGCAGCTCGCGGTCTTCGTCTTCTGGCGAGACCATCTGGATCTTGAAGCCGAGCTCTTCACCCAGGATCTCGAACGTGGTCTCGTCGAGTGACTCCGTTGCCGTCGCCATCTGGCCGAGGTGGAACAGCACCGTGACCAGGTTTCCTGGGCTGGTGTCGATCTTGTCGGCGAAGTCGGTGATGGATGCACCGCGACGCAGGCGGATGACCTGCTTGCCGTCACCACGGGGAACGCTCACGCCTCCCAGCGACGGGGCCTCGCGCAGCTCGAACTCTGCCCGCTTCGTACGCTTCGACTTGCGCGCCTTGCTCTTGCCGCCTCCGCGACCGAACGCGCCAGCGGTACCGCCGCCGGGGCCACGGCCTCGGCCGCCGCCACCCGGTCGGCTGGGACCGAATCCCGGAGTGCCGCCTGGACGGAATCCTCCACCGGCTCCTGGCCTGGCACCGCCGCCGCCACCGGGACGGAAGCCACCGCCACCGCCTGGACGACCTGCACCGGCTGGGCGCGGGGCGCCCGGGCGCGGGCTACCGGGGCGTGGCGCCGCCGGGCGAGGAATTGAGCTCGGGGTGGGTCGGGTGTTCATGCCCTGCGTGCTCGCGTACGGGTTGTTTCCCGGACGCGGCGTACCCGGACGCTGCATGCCCTGCGTGCTCGCGTACGGGTTGTTTCCCGGGCGCGCGCCTGGGCGCGGTGCGGGGGTCGGTGCAGGCGCAGGGGTGGCGGGCTTTTCTGCGGCAGGCGGCTCGTCTGGCTTCGCCTGCGGAGCGGCGGGCTCAGCCGGCGGAGCAGCCGCGGCGGGCGGTGCAGCCGGGGTCGGCTTGGCCGGTGCCGCAGGTGCCGCCTTCTTGGGCTCCTCCTTCACCGGGGGCTTGACGCCGTCAGCCTCGAGGGCCGCACGAAGCTTCCGCGCAACCGGCGGTTCGATGCTCGACGACGGTCCCTTGACGAACTCGCCGAGCTCCTTGAGCTTCTCAAGGGCTTGCTTTGATTCGATGCCGAGCTCTGCTGCGATCTCGTGCACGCGTGGTTTAGCCACTTTTCTCCTGTCTCGGGCCCACTCCGAAACGGGAGCAGGCCATCACTTACGGACGGTTCTCATTTCGAGCCGCTCATTAGTTGTCCATAGTTCAATCAGCCTGTTCTTCGAGGAACCTCGGGCGAGGCTCCGACTGGTGGTGCTATTGGCCGGGCATTTCACTGCCGTCGACGACCGCCGACCGCAGCTTCTCAGTGTCGAGTGGGCGGGCAACTCTGAACGCTCGCGAAAAAGCTTTGCGGCGGATGGAGCTGTCAACACACTCTGGGGTGGGATGCACCCACGCGCCCCGACCAGAAAGGGCACCGGACGCATCCGGTATCACCTCGCCGTCTCGCGCCACGCACCTCAACAAGTGTGATGCATCGGCCCGCTGTCGGCAGCCAAGGCAGGTTCTTACCGGATTCATCCTACACCCCTCGACTTTCAGCCCTTCGTCGAGCTCAGGGACCGCTTGCTCTCAGTCCTCGAGGATCGAGTCGGGCTGGATGCTGCCAGTTTCGTCCAGCGAGAATCGACATCCATCAGTCCTCGAGGATCGAGTCCGGCTGGATGTCGATTCTCGCGCCAGTCAGCTTGGCGGCCAGGCGGGCGTTCTGGCCCTCCTTGCCGATGGCGAGGGACAACTGGTAGTCGGGAACCAGAGCGCGGACGGCCTTCGTCGCCTCGTCGATCACGAACGCAGAGCTGACCTTCGCGGGCGACAGCGCATTCGACACGAACGTGGCCAGGTCTTCCGAATAGTCGACGATGTCGATCTTCTCGTTGTTCAACTCGGCGGTGACGGCACGAACCCGCTGGCCGAGCTCGCCGATGCATGCGCCCTTGGCATTGATACCGGGCTCGTTCGCGCGCACCGCGATCTTGGTGCGATGCCCGGCCTCCCGAGCCAGCGAGATGATCTCGACGGCACCACTGGCGATCTCGGGAACCTCCAGGGCGAACAGCTTGCGAACCAGCGACGGATGCGTGCGCGACACCGTGATCTGCGGGCCCTTGAGCCCCTTGCTCACCCCGGTCACGTACACGCGGATGCGCGACCCGTGCGTGTACTCCTCACCGGCCACCTGCTCTTCCGGCGGCAGGATGGCCTCGACGGAGCCCAGGTCGACGTGCACCATGCGCGGGTTGGGGCCCTGCTGGATCTGCCCCGCGACGATGTCGCCCTCGCGCCCGCGGAACTCGCCGAGAACGGCGTCATCAGCAATGTCGCGAAGCCTCTGGTTGATGACCTGCTTCGCGGCGAACGCTGCGATGCGGCCGAAGTCGCTCGGGCTGTCTTCGGCCTCGCCGATGACGTTGCCCTCCTCGTCGAGCTCCGGCACGAAAACCGAGACATGGCCGGTCTTGCGGTCGAGCACGACGCGGGCCTTCGGCGCCTCGTCGTCGCCGCGCTTGTGGTGGTCATCCGGAGCCGTGTGCTTGAGGTAGGCCGTGAGGATGGCCTGCTCGATGATCTGCACGAGTTCCTCGAACGGGATCTCGCGCTCGCTCTCCATGAGCCGCAGCACTCTGAGGTCGATATCCACGGAGGGCCTCCACTATTCAGGTCTGAACGCCGGGGACGTGTTCTCCCGCGGTCGTTCCTCTACGGTACCCGAGTCCGCGCTTGAGCTGAACGCGAAGACCTCAGAGTTCCCGCCTAGTCAAGTGCGAGGTAGGCGTCGACGAGGCCGTCGATGGCGGTGGGGGTCTTCACGCCCGTGCGACGGTCCCACAGCTCCACCGTGCCATCCGCCGCGCCCTTGCCCACGACGACGATGACCGGAACGCCCAGAAGCTCCGCATCACCGAACTTGACGCCAGGTGACACCTTCCGCCTGTCGTCGAACAGCACGTCAGCGCCAGCGGTCTCCAGCTCTGCCACGAGCTTCTCGGCGGCGTCGTAGACGGCCTCCTCCTTGGTGGCGGCAACGACGTGCACATCGAACGGGCTGACGTTGCGGGGCCAGATGAGTCCGCGCTCGTCGTTGTTCGACTCCGCGATGACGGCCATGATGCGCGTCACTCCGATGCCGTACGACCCCATCGTCACCGTGACCAGCTTGCCGTTCTCGTCGAGCACCTTCAGCCCGAGCGCGTCAGCGTACTTGCGCCCGAGCTGGAAGACGTGACCGATCTCCATGCCGCGTGCGGTCTCGAGCGGGCCGGAACCGTCTGGCGCCGGGTCGCCCTCGCGAACATCCGAGACCTCGACGACGCCATCACCCACGAAGTCGCGCCCTGCGACCAGGTCGAGCACGTGCTTCTGGTCGAGGTTCGCACCCGTGACCCAGCGCGTTCCGTCAACCACGCGCGGGTCGAGGAGGTACCGGATGCCGGTTGCCGACTTCTCGCCCAGCACGGGCCCATCCGGCGACCACGGACCGATGTACCCCTTGACGAGACCGGGGTGCTGCTCGAAATCCTTCTCGGTGGCTGCCTCCACCGCTGCGGGGGCGAAGGCCACCTCCGCACGCTTGAGGTCGATCTCCCGGTCGCCGGGAAGACCAACGACCACCAGCTCCCGCGAGCCGTCGAGCCCCACCAGCGTGAGCACAACGTTCTTGAGGGTGTGTGCTGCAGACCATGTGCCGTCTGTTCGCGGTTTCTCGGTGTTGAGCAGCTCGACGAGCGTGTCGATCGTGGGCGTGTTCGGCGAGTCGAAGATCTCTGCCTCGGGCAGGCCCTCAATCGGCTGTGCCTCGGGCACCGGGGTCACGTAGGCCTCGACATTCGCGGCGTAACCACCGGCCGTGCGCACGAAGGTGTCTTCACCGACCGGGGTGGGGTGCAGGAACTCCTCACTGCGCGAACCACCCATCGCACCGGCATCCGCCTTCACGATCACGTACTCGAGCCCCAAGCGCTGGAAGATGCGCTCGTATGCGTCACGCTGGGCCTGGTAGCTGGCGTCGAGACCCTCGTCTGTGTAGTCGAACGAGTACGCATCCTTCATCGTGAACTCGCGACCACGCAGGAGGCCGGCCCGGGGCCGTGCCTCGTCGCGGTACTTGTCCTGGATCTGGTAGATCGACAGCGGCAGGTCTTTGTACGAGGAGTACAGGTCTTTCACCAGGAGGGTGAAGACCTCCTCGTGAGTGGGGGCGAGCAGGTAGTCTGCGCCGTGGCGGTCCTTGAGCCGGAACAGGGCGTCGCCGTACTCCGCCCAGCGGCCGGTCTGCTCGTAGGGCTCACGAGGCAGCATCGCCGGGAAGTGAACCTCCTGGGCGCCTGCCGCAGCCATCTCCTCGCGGATGACCTGCTCGATCTTGCGACGCACCCTGAGCCCCAGCGGCAACCACGCGAATACACCGGGGGCCTGGCGGCGCACGTAACCGGCGCGCACGAGAAGTCGGTGGCTCACCACCTCGGCATCTGCGGGGTCGTCTCGGAGCGTGCGGACAAAGAGGTGCGAGAGGCGAGTGATCACAAGAGGAGATTCTACCGACGCGAGCCGCCGGCCCAGCACGGGATGCCGCCGGTACTCTGGGGGGCATGGCACAGCCCAGAAAGCACGAGGTCGATGCGGTCGACCGGCGCATCATCGCCGAGCTCGGCCGCGACGCCAGGCTCTCTGTGCGGGCGCTCGCCGAGCGGGTGCACATCTCGCGAACGGCAGCGCACACGCGGCTCGCCACCCTCATCGAACAGGGCATCATCACGGGGTTCACCGCCACCGTTGACCGCCAGGCGCTCGGCCTGGGCGTATCGGCGATCGTGATCGTGAAGGTCGACGCGGACTGGCCAACGGTATCTGCAGCTCTCGCTGCCCTCCCCTTTGTAGAGAAGGCGCAGGCCCTGAGCGGCGACATCGACATCCTGCTGACCGTGAGCGCGCCGACGCAGGAGCAGCTGTCGGAAACCATCCTGAGGCGCATCCACAGCATGCCGGGAGTCGCCTCGACGCGCTCGTACATCGTGCTGGAGGAACGCGCGGGAACCGCCCCCGAACAGTCGACGGACAGTTGGGACCTTTAGCGGCCTGACGCCGGACGAATGGCCCGCATCCCGGGGCCCGTCGTGCCACTCGTGCCGAAGTGTTCAACGGTGTTGGCGAACGACTTCTGCACAGCCGAACATGGGGTCATGAGCCTCAAAGTAGAGTCCCGGGAAACCGTGGCAGTCCCCGGAGCAGAGCCGCTGCGGCTGATCGACGATGCCGGCCATGCGGTAGCCACATCCCAGACCGGCGGTTTCACCCTGCCCGCTCCGGAAGAGCTGATGTCGCTGTACCGGCGCATGGTCATCGCGCGCCGATGGGACGTGCAGGTGAGCGCACTCACCAGGCAGGGACGGCTCGCAACGTACCCCTCCGCCCTCGGGCAGGAAGCGTCAGAGATCGGGGCCGTGCTTGCCCTGGAGTCGACGGATTGGCTGTTCCCGACCTACCGGGACTCGATCGCGGTGATGACGCGCGGGGTCGCCCCCGGCGAGATCCTCCAGGCGTTCCGCGGCGATTGGCACAGCGCGTACGACCCGTATGAGCACCGCACCATGCCGCAGGCCACTCCGCTGGCGACGCAGGCACTCCACGCCGTCGGCCTGGGCACTGCAGCGAAGCTGCGCAAGGACCCGATCGCGGCCCTCACCTTCGTGGGCGACGGTGCCACGAGCGAAGGCGACACCCACGAAGCGTTCAACTTCGCCGGGGTATGGCAGGCGCCCGTCGTATTCCTGGTGCAGAACAACCAGTTCGCGATCAGCGTGCCGTACTCGAAGCAGACCAGGGCACGCGCACTGTCTGACCGTGCCATCGGCTACGGCATCCCGGGCTACTACGTCGACGGTAACGACGCAGCGGCCGTCTACGCCGTGGCCTCAGAGGCCATGAAGCGGGCGAGGAGCGGGGGCGGCCCCAGCATCATCGAATGCCTCACCTACCGCATCGAAGCGCACACCAACTCCGACGACCCGACGCGCTACCGCGGATCGGATGAGGTCGAGAGCTGGAAGGGGCGCGACCCCATCGAACGGCTCGAGAAGTACCTGCTGTCAGAGGAGATCCTCGGCCAGGAGGACCGCGACTCGATCGCTGCAGAGGCCGAGGAACTCGCGGCTGCCACGCGCGACGCGATGAATGCAGAGGCTGTCGTCGACCCCGCAGAACTCTTCGCACACGTGTACGGGGCACCGCGCACAGCGCTCGACGAGCAGCAGGCGATGCTCGAGGCGGAGCTCGCGGAAGAGGAAGCGGAATGACCACGACACAAATCGCATCCGTCACGATGACGGCTGCCCTCAACAACGCCCTGCGCGATGCCATGGCCGAAGACGAGAACGTCGTCGTATTCGGGGAAGACGTCGGCCCACTCGGAGGTGTCTTCCGCATCACCGACGGCCTGCACGCCGAATTCGGCGAAGAGCGCATCTGGGACTCGCCGCTCGCGGAGTCCGGCATCGTCGGAACCGCGATCGGCATGGCCATTTACGGGCTGCGCCCCGTCATCGAGATGCAGTTCGACGCGTTCAGCTACCCCGCGTTCGAGCAGATCGTGTCTCACGTGGCGAAGATGCGCAACCGCACGAAGGGTCGCGTGAGCCTGCCCATCGTCATCCGCATCCCCTGCGCCGGCGACATCGGCGGCGTGGAGCATCACTCCGACTCCTCAGAGGCCTACTGGACGCACACGCCGGGCCTCACCGTAGTGACGCCGTCCAACCCCGCAGACGCCTACTCGATGCTGCGTGAGGCAATCGCCTCAGACGACCCCGTCATCTTCATGGAGCCGAAGAGCCGCTACTGGTCGAAGCAGCAGTTGGAGCTCCCGGTCACCACAGAGCCCATGAACACGGCAGTGGTGCGGCGCGAGGGCACGGATGTGACGCTCATCGCCTACGGTCCAACCGTCAAGACCGCGATGGAGACCGCCGAGCTGGCGGAGGAGGAAGGTCTCTCGGTCGAGGTTGTCGACCTGCGCAGCCTCTCCCCCTTCGACGACGCGACCGTCGGGGCCTCCGTGCGGAAGACCTCACGAGCAGCAGTGCTGCACGAGGCCGCCCAGTTCGGGGGCTACGGCGCGGAAGTCGCAGCCCGGGTGACCGAGCGAGAATTCTACCACCTCGCGGCGCCCATCCTGCGCATCACCGGATTCGATATTCCGTACCCCTCCCCCAAGTTGGAGAAGTACTACCTGCCGACACCGGAACGCATTCTGAACGCCCTCAACACCTGGGTCTGGGAGGCATAAGTGAGCCAGCAATTCATCCTGCCCGACCTCGGCGAGGGCCTCACCGAGGCGGAGATCGTGAACTGGCTGGTCAAGCCAGGCGACACCATCGCCATCGACCAGCCCGTGGTCGAAGTGGAGTCGGCGAAGTCGGTCGTCGAACTGCCGAGCCCGTTCGGTGGGGTCGTGGAGAAGCTGCACGCGGAAGCGGGTGCCACCGTGCACGCCGGTGAACCGCTGCTGACCATGGCCGGAGCGGGAGCAGCGACCGAGGGCCCGGATGTCGTTCCGGGCACCGCGGTGCGCGAACCAGCCGACGCCGCAGAGGAAGGTTCCGGCGCGGTCCTGATCGGATACGGAACGCAAGCGCGCAAGCGCGGGCCGAGCAAGGCCGGCTCCGGCCGGTTCGGTGCGCGCAAGGCCAGCCAGGCGCCTGCTGTCGCCGCGGTGCAGACCACTGTGGCGCCGACCGGACCATCACCCGTCGTGTCGCCGCTGGTGCGCAAGCTCGCGCGCGACCACGGCTTCAACGCGAGCGACCTCGTCGGAACCGGGCCGGGCTCGCTCGTGCTGCGTGCAGACGTCGAGGCGCGGATCGCCCAGGGCTCCGCTCCAGCATCGGCGCCCAGCGCATCCGCCGTCACACCGACCCAGGGAGACCTGCGCATTCCCATCACCGGGCTGCGCAAGATGGTGTCTGAGCGACTGTCTGCGTCGAGGCGTGAGATCCCTGAGGCAACCATCTGGCTCGACGTCGACGCCACGGCCCTGCTCGAGGCGAAGGACACACTGCAGCGCACGACCGGTGAGCGCTTCAGTCTCAACGCCCTGATCGCCAGGTTCGTCGTTGCCGGGCTCAAGCAGTACCCGATCCTGAACTCTTCGGTCGACACCGCGGCAGGCGAGATCGTGCAGCACGGCACCATCAACCTCGGGCTGGCTGCGCAGACGGCGCGCGGGCTCATGGTTCCCGTCGTGCACGACGCCGGATCGATGAACACTCGGCAGCTGCGCGACAGCATCACCGAACTCGTTTCGACCGCGGAGACCGGGTCATTCAGCACGAAGCAGCTCAGCGGCGGAACCTTCACCCTCAACAACTACGGCGGGTTCGGGGTCGACGGCTCAGCAGCGATCATCAACCACCCGGAGGCTGCGATCCTCGGGATCGGTCGCATCATTGACCGTCCGTGGGTCGTCAACGGCGAGATCGTCGTGCGCAAGGTCGTGGTGCTTTCGCTGGTGTTCGATCACCGGGTCTGCGACGGTGACATCCCGAGCCAGTTCATCGGCTTCGTCGCGCGCTGCATCGAGAACCCGATCGGGCTGCTCGCCGAGCTGTAGGAGTGCCCTGGGGCAGGTTCGACGCTAGCGGCCGGTGAAGGTGGGCCTGCGCTTCTCCTGGAAGGCGCGAAACCCCTCCGCGTAGTCGGCGGTTCTGCCGAGCTCGCCCTGAGCCACGTTCTCGGCCTCGACGGATGCCCACAGCCCTACACGCTCGTCGCGCAGCTGTGCGATCATCCGCTTGCTGGCCAGGAACGCCTGGGTGGCACCGGATGCCGCCCTGCGCGCCTTGTCACGCGAGAAGTCGAGCAACTCGTCGTCTGGGAGGGCACGGCTGAACAGTCCTGCGGCAACCGCATCCGCTCCGCTCATCAGCTCGCCCGTGTAGATGAGGTCGAGTGCGCGGTGCGCGCCGAGCCGCTCGAAGAACAGTGCGTGGCCGCCCGAATCAAGTGCGGCACCGAGAGCCGCGAACGGTGAGCCGAATTGCGCGCCGTCCGCGACGTAGACGACATCGGTGGCCACGAGCAGGCCGAGGCCGATCCCCAGCGCCGCACCGTGCGCCGCCGCGAAAGTGGGGGCGGGAAAAGCCGCGATCGTTTTCAGCACCGGCGTGACCACGTCGCGCAGGAACGCGGTGCCGTCATCCGTCGCCCCGTCGACCTGGGAGATGTCTCGCCCGGCGCAGAACGCCCGACCCTCCCCGCGCAGCAGGAGTGCGCGAACGCCAGCATCTTCGGCCTCGCGAAAAGCTGCGTCGAGCGCGGCAAGACCATCGGCGTCGAGCGAGTTCAGCTTCTTCGGAACGTTCAGCGTGACTTCCGCCAGGCCATCGGTGATGTCGAGGTCGATCAAGTTCGGCTCCTTCGTTGTCAGGCGTCGTAGCTGACGGTCACCGCGTCACTGGTGGGGTGGGACTGGCAGGTGAGGATGTAGCCGCGCTCGAGTTCCTCGGGTTCGAGGGCATAGTTCTCGTCCATGTCGACCGTTCCCGTCACGAGCTTGGCCCGGCACGTGCCGCACACGCCGCCCGCGCACGCGAACGGCACGTCTGGCCTCAGCCGAAGGGCGGCATTCAGGATGCTCTCACGGCCGTGAACGGGCGTCGTCACCGACGCGGTGCGACCGTCGAGCGTGAACGTGATGGTGTGAACTCCCGCGCCGTCGTCGACCGGAGCGGAGCGACCGTGCGAGCCTGCAGGGCGGTCTGGGCGATCCGTGGTGAACAGCTCGAAGTGCACGCGCGGCCTCTCGACACCCGCCTCCTCGAGCGTGTCGCGCACCAGCTGCACGAGGGCGAATGGGCCGCAGATGAACCACTCGTCAACGTCAGCGGGCCGCACCAGGTGCTGCAGAAAGGTCTCGAGGCGCTCCTCGTCGACCCGGCCGGACAGCAGGTCGGAGTTGCGGTGCTCACGCGTCAGCACGTGGAACAGCGCGAAGCGGTCGGGGTAACGGTCTTTCAGGTCGGCCAGCTCTTCGAGGAACATGACGTCCTGCGCCGTGCGGTTCGAGTAGACGAGGCTGAACCGGCTGTTCTCGTCAGCGGCCAGGGCGCTCTGGGCCAGCGACATGACCGGCGTGATTCCCGAACCAGCGACGATCGCCGCGAAGTGTTTGCCGGTGCCCAGGTCGGTGGTGAAGGTGCCCTGCGGACTCATCACCTCGAGCACGTCACCCGGCTTGAGCGAGTCGTTTGCCCACGTCGAGAACTCACCGCCCAGGTCGCGCTTGATCGCCACCCGCACCTCGCCGGGAGTCGGAACCGCGCAGATCGAGTAACTGCGGCGAAGTTCGCGACCCTCGAACTCCCTTCGAAGGGCGAGATACTGCCCGGGCAGGTAGTCGTAGTGGCCGTGCAGCTCCTCCGGAACCTCGAAGGCGACCTCGATCGAGTCCTCCGTGAGGCGGCGAACAGCACTCACCGCGAGCGGGTGGAATTCTGCGCGCTTGCGCGTGCGGATGGGGGCATCCGCCGTGGGGGTTTCGGCCATGTCTAGATCACCTTGAAGTAGTCGAAAGGCTCCTGACAGGCCTGGCACACGTAGAGCGCCTTGCAGGAGGTGGAGCCGAAGCGGGCAAGTTCCCTGGTGTTCAGCGAGCCGCACTGCGGGCACTTCACCGACATCTGAAGCCGGATGGGACCGCTGTGGGCCGCCTTTCCGGTGGGCGCGGCAATGCCGTACTCGACGAGCTTGCGCTTGCCCTCGTCAGACATCCAGTCCGTGGTCCACGCGGGCGAGAGCACGAGGTCAACGCGGGCGTCCAGGTAGCCTTCAGCCGCGAGCGCCCGCGCAACGTTGTCGCGGATGGCGTCCATGGCGGGGCAGCCGGAGTACGTCGGCGTGATCGTCACGGTTGCGACGCCGTCAACGACGTCTGCAGACCTGAGCACCCCCAGGTCTTCGATGGTGAGCACGGGAACCTCCGGGTCGAGCACCGTCGCTGCGATCTCCCACACTGTGAGAGCCTCGCCTCCTGATGGCTTCGGCCGTGCCGTACGTTCGAGGGTGGCATCCACGGCCATCACCACGTCGCACCCGGATGCGCACGGGCGAGCACCTGCATCTCGGCGAGGAGCGTGCCCAGGTGCTCGGTGTGCCTGCCCTGCCGGCCACCTCCGCGCGCGACGAAGCCAGTGGGCACGTCGAGTTCCGCCTCGGTGAGCACGGCCCCGACCAGGCGGTCGAAGTCGTCGCGCAGTTCAGACGGGCGGACGGCGACGCCGTCGAGCGAGTCGATGAGCTCGTCGTCGCGGAACAGTTCGTCGACGTACGGCCAGGTGTCTGCGAGGGCTTGGATCATGCGGCGCCGCGACTCCTCGGTCCCGAGGGCGAGCCGCAGGACCCACTGCCCCGCGTGGTCGCGGTGGTAGTCGACCTCTTTGACGGCCTTCGCGGCGATCGCGGCCAGCGTGGCGTCCGTCGATGCTGCCAGCCTGCGGTAAAGCTCGTACTGGTAGAAGGATGCGACGAAGCCCCTCGCGATGGTGCGCGCGAAGTCACCGTTCGGCTGCTCGAACAGCCACAGGCTGCGGAACTCGTGCTCGTCGCGGAAGTAGGCGAGGTCGTCCTCTGTCTTGCCCCAGGCAGGCGCTGCGTAGCTGAGGAACGACCGGGCGTGTCCGAGTTGGTCGAGCGCGATGTTGCCGAGTGCGATGTCTTCTTCGAGCTCCGGCGCGCGGGCGATCCACCAGCCGAGGCGCTGGGCCAGCACGAGCGCGTCGTCACCCAGACGCACTGCGTATTGGGCGACTGCCTCGTCTGGCACTTCTGCGGCAGCGATGATGTCTTCCGGCCGCAGGGCCTCACCCGGTGTGATCCTGGTCGCGGTGTCGCTCATAGGTGCTTCACACCCTCTGACTCCGTGTAGTAGGTGGCGTGGCGGTAGTCCTTGCCCTGCGGCGACTCGAAGAACGCACCACGGGCATCCGGGTCGCTCGCGGTGATG
>Ga0180215_1002947_pt1 | contig 16544 bp, 15 predicted proteins | sample eDN3rd37CBELigBY_FD_128871 | JGI IMG/M metagenome (GOLD analysis project Ga0180215, IMG submission 128871) | Enriched backyard soil microbial communities from Emeryville, California, USA - eDNA 3rd pass 37_C BE-Lig BY (version 2) (version 2) | ecosystem: Environmental > Terrestrial > Soil >...
GGCCTGTACCTGCTCACGCCGGCCCTCAGGCAGCTCCAGCAAGAGCACCCGCACCTGCGCGTCGAGGTCACGGACGCCGAGCCCGAGCAGTCGCTGCCTTCGCTGGCCCTGGGCAGCCTCGACCTCGTGCTCGCCGACGAGTACCCGTTCCTGCCCAGCGCACCCGACCCGCGCCTGGACATCGAGCCGCTGCTCGAGGAGGAGTTCCACATCCTCCTCCCCGTCGACCACCCGCTCGCACGACCAGACGGGCCCGTGCGCCTCGCCGACCTCAAGGACGAGCCGTGGGCGATGGGGAAGGTCGACAGCGCCTACGCGGAGCTGACGCTGCGCGCCTGCCGCGCGCTCGGGGGATTCGAACCCGACGTGCGGCACCGCTCGAACGACCTGCTGCTGCTGCTCTCGATCGTGGCCAACGGCCTCGGGGTCACGCTGCTGCCGGACCTCGTCCGGGCCGACCGCGAGCCGTCGGTGGTCACGCGCAGCGTCGCCGAGGCGCCGCTGACGCGGACGGTCTTCGCCGCCATCCGCCGCGGCAGCGCGCGGCGGCCGGCGCTCACCGCGCTGCGAGCGGCTCTGCGGGATACGGCGGCTGGCCTTCGGTCGGCAGCCACGCCCGCACCCGGAAGCCTCCCCGCGCCGGGGCGGCCGTGAGCCCGCCGCCGAGCGCGGCCGCGAGCGCGGCGGCCTCCGAGACATCCGCCGCATCCTCGCGCTCGACCTGCACGGCGACCGCGCCGGGCATGTACTCGATCGCGACCGTCGCGTCGTCGGCGCCGGCGACGGCGTCGCGCACCACGCGGTAGGCGCCGCGGCCGACGACCACCGGGATGCGCCGCGGCTGTCCGTCGACGCGTACTTTCACGTCCAATTGTTCTATCTGCTGCAGGCCCATCATCCGATCCGTGTTCTACGGCACTTCTTTGAGAGGACTCTGATGAGCCCGTTTTGTGACGTACCTTCTTAGGAATGTCCGAAGCCGCACTGCTGTTGGTCGACGACGACGCGCCGATCCGGCGCATGCTCGAGCGCTCGCTCGCGGCGGAGGGCTACGAGGTCGAGGCCGCGGCTGACGGCGGCTCGGCGCTCGCCGCGGTCGAGCGCAGCGTCCCGGACGCGATCGTCCTGGACGTCAGCATGCCGGGGATGGACGGGCTGGCGGTGACCAGGCGGTTACGCGCGAAGGGGCTGCGCGTCCCGATCCTACTGCTCACGGCCCGCGACGCGGTCCACGAGCGCGTCGCCGGCCTCGACGCCGGAGCCGACGACTATCTCGTGAAGCCGTTCGACACGGACGAGCTGTCGGCGCGGATCCGCGCGCTGCTGCGCCGCAACGCGCCCGCGGAGACGCTCGCGTTCGCCGACGTCACGCTCACGGACGGCGTCGCCCGCCGCGGTGGCCGCGACCTCGGGCTGACCCCGCGCGAGGCCGACCTGCTCGCGCTGCTGCTGCGCAACGCCCGCAGCGTCGTCACCCGCGAGCTCGCGCTCGAGGAGGTCTGGGACGGCGAGACGACGATGAACGCGGTCGACCGCTACGTCGCCTACCTGCGCCGCAAGCTCGGCGACCCGCCGCTCGTGCACACCGTCCGCGGCGTCGGGTTCCGGCTCGATCGGGAATGACGCTCCGCGCCCGCGTCGCGATCGCCGCGACCGCCGCGATCGTGCTCGCGGTCGCGCTGCTCGTGATCGCGGTCCCGAGCTTCCTGGAGCGCGAGCTGCGCTCGACCTTGGACGAGTCGCTCGTGCGCCGCGCCGTCGACGTCGCGCGGCTGAACGCGAGCGCCCCCGACCTGCTGACCGAGCCCGGCGCGCTGGAGGGCCGGCTGTCGGGCGCGACGTTGTTCGTGCAGGTGATCGACCGCCGCGGGCGCACGCTCGCGCGCTCGAGCGCGCTCGGCGGGCGGGTGATTCTGACCTCGTTGCCCGAGCGCGAGCCGCGCTTCGCGGACGCCTCGATGGGCAACACTCGGCTGCGCATGTACACCGCCCCGCTCGGGGAGCTCGGCCGCGGCGAGGCCTCCGGCGGCGCGGTCGCGGTCGCCGCCAGCCTCGAGGAGATCGACGCCACCGTCGAGCACACGCGCCGCCTGATCGCGCTGTGGGCGCTCGCGGCCGCCCTCGTCGCTGCGGCCGCGGCGACGCTCTTCACCCGCCGCGCGCTGCGGCCGCTCACCCGGCTGTCCTCCGGCGCGCGCCGGATCGAGCGCTCCGGCGACTCCTCCGAGCGCCTGCCCGAGCCGCAGACCCGCGACGAGGTCGGCGAGCTCGCGGACACGCTCAATGCGATGCTGGCCTCGCTCGAGCGCGCCCAGGAGGCCGAGCACCGCTTCGTCGGCGACGCCAGCCACGAGCTGCGCACGCCGCTGACCGCGCTGCGCGGCAACGCCGCCTACATCGCCCGCCACGGCGCCGACCCCGCCGTGCTCAAGGACATCGAGGCCGACGCCGAGCGCCTCACCGAGCTGCTCGACGACCTGCTCGCGCTCGCCCGCGAGGACGCCGCCGCGCCCGCCAAGGGCGAGCCCGTGCGGCTGGCCGAGCTCGCGACCGACGCGGACGAGGTGATCGTCGAGCGCGACGTCTGGGCCGAGGTCGAGCGGCCCGCGTTCGAGCGCGCGATCGGCAACCTCGTCCGCAACGCGCGCAAGCACGGCCGCGGCAAGGTCACGATCACCGTGGGCGGCGACGGCGACGAGGCCTACGTCTCCGTGCAGGACCAGGGCCCGGGCGTGCCCGTCCACGAGCGCGAGCTGGTCTTCGAGCGCTTCGCCCGCGGCCACCGGGCGCGCGGCGAGGGCTCCGGCCTCGGCCTGGCGATCGTGCGCTCGATCGCCGAGCGCCACGGCGGCACCGTGACCGTCGACGGCGCGAAGTTCACGATCGCTGTCAAAGAACTCTCAAAGTCGCCCCGTACAACTGCCACACGATGAAAAGACTCCGCACCGCATCCTCCCCCCGCCTGCTGGCGCTCGTCGCCGTGCTGGTGGCTGTGGTGGCCGGGGCCGGCATCGCTCAGGCCGCGCTCAATGACACGGCCGAGCCCGCTCCCAAGCCGCTCGATCGCGCGCTCCTCGACGCCGTCAACGCTCCCCCCGTGGACGGCGTGACCGCGCGCATCTCCTTCAAGAACAACCTGCTCCCCTCCGGCTCGCTCCCGCCGGAGTCGGGCTCCCCCACCCTGACGGGCGCCGAAGGGCGTCTGTGGCTCGCCGACGACGGCGGGCTGCGGCTCGAGCTGCAGTCGGAACGGGGCGACACCCAGATCGTCGCCGACAACGAGCGCTTCCTGTTCTATGACGCCGGTTCGAAGACCGCCTTCACCGGCGCGCTCCCCCAGGAACGGGCGCGCAAGCGCGAGCGCAAGCCCGCGACGCTCGACGGCGTCCGTCAGGGCCTCGCCCGGCTCGGCCGGCTGTGGACGCTCTCGGGCGCCGAGCCGGGCGTGACCGCCGACCGCCCGAGCTACACCGTCCGCATCGCGCCGAAGGACGACGGCGGGCTGCTCGGCGCCGCCGAGCTCGCCTGGGACGCCGCCCGCGGCGTGCCGCTGCGCGCCGCGGTCTACGCCCAGGGCGAGCGCGAGCCGGTGCTCGAGCTCGAGGCGACCGAGATCTCGTACGGGCCGATCCCGGCCGCGAAGATCTCCACCAAGCCGCCCGCGGGCGCGCGGGTGACCGAGCTCGACCCGCAGACGGGCGTCGACGCCAAGGGCCGGCCGACCCGCGTGGAGGGCCTGGAGGCCGTGCGCAAGCGGCTCGACTTCGAGCTCGCCGCGCCCGCCGAGCTGGCCGGCCTGCCGCGCCGCAGCGTCAGCCTCGTGCGCTTCGGCGAGCACGAGGGCGCGGTGCTGCGCTACGGCGACGGCTTCGGGCAGATCCTCGTCTTCCAGAGCCGCGCGACCCAGAAGGCGCGGCCCGGGCTGACGCTGCCCCAGGTCAACATCGACGGCGCCACCGGACAGGAGCTCGCGACCGCGCTCGGCACGCTGGTGATGTTCGACGCCGACGGCATCCGCCACGTCGTGGTCGGGTCCGTCCCGCCGGTGGCGGCCGAGAACGCCGCGCGAGGCCTCCGGTGACAGCAGCGATCGAGGCCCGTGGCCTGCTCAAGCGCTACGGGCCCGTCACCGCCGTCGACCACGTGGACCTGACCGTCCGCGCGGGCGACGTCTACGGGTACCTCGGGCCCAACGGCGCCGGCAAGACGACGTCGCTGCGGATGCTGCTCGGGCTGATCCGGCCCGACGGCGGCAGCGCCAAGCTGTTCGGGCGCGACCCCCTCCTGGAGGGGGCGCGCGCCCTGGACGGCGTCGCCGGCTTCGTCGAGGCGCCGCGCTTCTACCCGTACCTGTCGGGGCGCAAGAACCTCGAGCTGGTCGCCGCGCTCGACGGCGGCGACGCCGCCGAGCGCATCGACGACGCGCTCGAGACCGTCGACCTGACCAAGCGCGCGCACGACAAGGTCCGCGGCTACTCGCACGGCATGAAGCAGCGCCTCGGGATCGCCGGGGCGCTGCTGCGCGACCCCAAGCTGCTGCTGCTCGACGAGCCGACGACGGGCCTGGACCCCGCGGGCATGCGCGACATGCGCGCGCTCGTGCACCGGCTGGCGGGCGACGGGCTGACCGTGCTGCTGTCCTCGCACCTGATGGACGAGGTCGAGGACCTCTGCGACCGGGTGGCGATCGTCTCGCGCGGCCGGGTCGTCTACGAGGGCGCGCTCGACGAGCTGATCGCCGGCACGGGCGGCCGCTACGAGCTGCGCACGACCGACGACGCGCGCGCGGCCGCGATCGCCCGCCGCGCGCCCGGCATCACCGACGTCGCGCCGGGCCTCACGCTCGCCGGCGACGAGCGCGCGGTCGCCGCGCTGACCCTCGAGCTCGCCCAGGCCGGCATCGGGCTGCGCGCGCTGATCCCGAAAACTGCCACGCTTGAGGAGCTGTTCTTCCGCATGACCGAACGGAGCCCGACGTGAGCGCCCACGTCGCCCAAGGCGCCATCGCCGCGTCCGCGGTGACCGCGTCCACGACCGCCGCCCGCCCGCGGCTGCGGGTCGTCTACGCGTGGGAGCTGCGCAAGCTGCAGGCCCAGAAGCGCACGTACATCGGCTTCGGCTGTGCGCTGCTGGTGCCGCTGATCTTCATCGTCTCGCTGCTGGCCGACGACAGCGGGCCGACCGGCGTCCCGTTCGGCGACTACGTGCGCGAGTCCGGGCTGGCGATCCCGCTCGTCGGCCTGTACTTCGGCGCGTTCTGGTTCTTCCCGCTGGTGACCGCGCTGGTCGCGGGCGACATCGTCGCCAACGAGGACAACCACGGGACGCTGAAGACGATCCTCACCCGCTCGGTCGAGCGCTGGCAGGTGTTCGTGGCCAAGGCCCTGGCCGCGTTCACGTACGCGTTCGCGGCGCTGGCGATCTTCGTCGGCTCCGGGCTGGTGATCGGCGGGATGCTGTGGGGCTTCGACCCGCTCGTCTCGCTGTCGGGCAGCGTGATCTCGCTCGAGCGCTCGCTGCTTCTGGTCGGTGGGACCACGCTCGTGTACTTCGTGCCCACGCTGGCGGTGGCCTCGATCGCGCTGCTGCTGTCGACGCTCACCCGCAACTCGGCGGCCGCGGTCGTGGCCACGCTGATGGCGTCGCTGATCATGCAGCTGCTCGGCATGGTGTCGGCGCTGGACGCGATCGAGCCGTACCTGCTGCCGGAGCAGTTCAACGCCTGGCAGGGGCTGCTGCGCGACCCGATCGACTGGGCGCCGGTGATCCGCGCCGTCTGGGTCAGCGCGCTGTTCGCGCTCCCCGGGCTGTTCTGGGGCTTTGCGGCCTTCATCCGCCGCGACGTCACCGGCGGCTGAAGGTTTGGCCGCGGCGTCGGGCGGGTCTAGTCTCTGGCGACCATGTCCTTCACCGCGGCCTCATCCGCTCCCCGCGTCCGGAGCGTGCCCACGATCATGGGCCAGACCATGTTCCTCGTCGCCGCGGCGCTCGGGTTGTGCGCGCTCGGCTCCGTCCTCGGGCGCGACCTCTCACAGGGCGCCGCCCGCTTCTGCTCGTTCGCCGGCCTGGGCATGCTGCTGCTCCAGAGCTTCGTGCGCCCGCTGCGCTACGCCGCGCTCGGGATCGGCTGGCTGGCGGCGCTCGCGACCCTGATCGGCTTCGGGCTCGGGCCGGTGATCGCCTACTTCGCCGCGGTCGACCCGAGCACGCTGACGACCGCGGTCGGCCTGACCGCGCTGACCGTGCTCGGGATGGCCGCGATCGGCTTCACGATGGCCAAGGACACCGTCCGCTGGATGCGGCCGCTGTCGTTCATCGTGCTCGGCGCGGTCGCCGTCTCGATCCTCGGGATCGTCTTCGGCGGCATCGGCGCGCTGTCGCCGGTGATCTCGATCGTGATCCTGATCGCCTCGGCGGCGCTGATCCTGGTGGACTTCAACTACATCCGCCGGCACGCCACCGAGGACGACGTGATCTGGCTCGCGACCGGGATCTTCGTCTCGATCGTGAACATCTTCATCTCGATCCTCAGCCTTTCGCGCAATTAGCCCGTCACGTTGATCCGGCGGCGCTCCGTGGCCCGCGGGCTGTCGGTCGTCGTCGCGGTCACGCGCACGTCGGCCACCAGCGCGCGCCGGCCGCGCAGCGCCCGCCGCAGCGTCGCGGCGCCCGAGGCGCTCAGGCGCGGGCGCAGCGTCACCGTCTTGCCCGCCGGCAGCGTCGTCGGCTTGAACGAGAGCGAGACGTTGGGGCGGCGCGAGCCCGAGCGCGGGCGCAGCTTGGCGTCGATCGCGACCTTGCAGGGCAGGTCGCAGCGCACGCGCAGCGGGAACTGGCGGATCGAGAGGATGCCGGTCGTGCGCGTGTGCTTGATCGTCAGCTCGGGCGGCAGCGGGGCGGGCTGCGTGTAGAGGATCGGATCCGGCGGGTTCTCGATCGGCGGCAGCGCCGCGCAGACGCCGCGGCCGGCGGTCTGGAACTGCTGGACGCGGTTGTTGTCGGCGTCGGCGACGGTCACGAGGCCGTTGCAGTCGACCGCGATGCCCGTGGGCTCGACGAACTGACCCTGCCCCGCGCCGCGCTCGCCGAAGCCGCCGAGGTGGACGCCGTCGGGCGAGAAGGCCTGCACGCGGTGGTTGCCGCGGTCGGCGACCCACAGGTTGCCGGCACCGTCGACCGCGATCCCGTGCGGGTCGCGCAGCTGGCCGGGGCCGGAGCCGCGACGCCCGATCTCGGCCAGGTCGCTGCCCCCGGAGGTCATCACCAGGATGCGGTCGGTGGCAGCGTCGGAGCCGTAGACGCGCGTCCCGTCCGGGGAGACGGCGACGTCGCGCACGGAGCGGAAGCGGCCGATCGCACCCAGGTGCCGGCCCGAGGTCGTGTAGCGCACGATCCGCCCGTTGCCCGTGTCGGCGACGTAGACCGTGCCGCCGCCCGACACCGCCACGCCGGTCGGCGAGAGCAGCTGGCCGGGCCCGCGCCCGCGCGAGCCGATCTCGCGCACGATCTTGCCCTTGCGGTTGAAGACGAGCACGCGCGAGCGCTTCTGGTCGACGACGTAGGCCAGCCCCGCGGCGTCGAAGGCGACGTCGACCGGGTCGGGCAGCAGCGTCGGGCCGGGCGCGGGCGCGCCGAACATCGCGGCCACGCCGCCGTCCGGGCGCAGCAGCTGGATGCGGCCGTTGACCGAGTCCGCCACGGCGCGCATGCCGCTCGCGTCGGCGCCGACGCCGAGCGGGCGGATGAACTGGCCCCGCGCCCGGCCCGAGATGCCGAAGTGCCCCAGCGGCGCGCCGCCGATGTCGAACATCGTGATCCGGTTGCCGCCCGGGTCGGCGACGTAGGTCTTGCCGTTGCCGTCGACCGCCAGCCCGCGCGGGAACTGCAGCTGGCCGCGGCCGCCGCCGAACGCGCCCCAGCGCGCCCGGTACTTGTACGACGGCGCCGGCCCGTAGCGCACGATCCGGTGGTTGGAGTTGTCGGCCACGTACACGCGCCCGGCCGGGTCGATCGCGACGTCGTACGGGTGGAAGAGCTCGTTCGGCCGCGCGCCCTCCCCCTTGCCGACGCGGCGGATGAAGCGCCCGCCCGTGTCGTAGACCGCGAGCTGGTGGCGCCAGTTGTCGGCGACGATCAGCCGCGAGCCGCGCACGGCCAGCCCCTGCGGGCGCATCACCTCGCCCTTGGGGATGATCACCACCGGGTGCTTGCCGTCGGCATCGAAGCGCTGGACGCGGTCGTTGCGCGTGTCGGCCACGTAGACGCTGCCGTCCGGGCCGATCGCGATCCCGCCGCCCGCGCCCGAGTCGTTGCCGCCGCCCGCGCCGAAGCGGAACTCGCCCGGCCCGTCGCCCGAGGAGCCGAACGAGTTCAGCAGCGTCCCGTCGGCCGCGAAGCGGTCGATCCGGTCGCGGCCGTCGGCCACGTACACCGACCCGTCGGGCGCGACCGCGACCGCGCCCACCGAGCTCAGCTGGCCCGGGCCCGAGCCCGGCCCGCCGATCTCGCGCCGGAAGGACCCGTCAGGGCCGAAGACCTGGATCGCGTGCGTGTACTGGTCGGCGACGTAGATCGAGCCGTCCGGGCCGATCGCGGCCGCCTGCGGGAAGCGCATCACGCCCCCGGAGCGCTGGCCGATCGAGCCGGCGGCGGAGTAGGGACAGACGTCCGCGCCGGGGCACTGGGCCGACGCGGTGGCGGGAAGCATCAGCGCAGCAACGAGCGCTGCGAGGAGGATTCGCGGCATCGAGTGCATCTAACCCGGCTCAGCGCTGAGAGTCGCGCTACAGGCGCCGCAGCGAGCGGGCGATCGCAAGCATCTTTGCGTTCGAGAGCTTGTAGTTGAGCGTGTTGGAGACCCAGTAGACCGCGCGCGGCGTCCGCCAGGCGACCCGGCGCAGCTTCGAGCCGTCGTAGTAGAGCATCAGCTTGCGCCCGTCGTGCTCGCGGATCAGGTCCGGGTTGTCGAGGATCGGCGGGTCGCGCCAGGTCAGGCCCTGGACGCCGTAGAACTCGCCGGGCGCCCCCGTCGAGATCGAGATCCGGTACGCGCGGTGCAGGTCGCCGTCGACGTCGCGCAGCGAGTAGATCCGCGGCGAGTCGTTCGTGTAGCGCGAGCCCGTCGCCCGGTACTCGGGGAAGTAGAACGGCAGCTTGCGCAGCCGCGGGACGGCCTGGACCGCCATGTCCTCCCCCAGCCGGCGCGCGTTCTCCAGCCCGCGCGTGCGCGACGCCTTGGCCGGCTTCTTGACCTTCTTGGCCTTCTTGGAGCGGGTCGGGTTCTGCGTGCGCTTGCCGGTCAGGAACGCCTCGTAGGCCTCGACGATGTGCTCCTGGGAGACGTAGAGGCGCGTGTCCTCCTTCGGGTTCTCGGCCTCGGTGACGCCCTTGAGCTGGATCTGGTTGACCGGCGCGTGGTTGGCCGCCAGGTAGAACGCGGTCTTGAGCATGCCGGCGATGTTCTTGCGCTTCAGGAAGCCCTTGTTGAAGCGGAAGTACTCGCGCATCTCCTCCGCGAACTCGCTCGCCTCGTCGAGGCTCTTGAGCTCGTCGACGGCCGGCATCGACGCCGCCTGGCGCAGGAAGTCCTGCTGGCGCGCGGCGCGGAACAGGTCGGAGTCCGTGTGGCGGAAGCGCACGTAGTCCAGCGCGTCCGAGCCGACCAGGCGCTGGTAGCCCGGCTTGATGTCGATCGCGGCGAAGCCCGAGCCCTCGGGGTTGTAGTACTCGCGGTCGACGTCGACGTAGACGCCCTTGAGGCGGTTGACCGCGCGCTGGAAGCCGTCGAAGTTGACGTCGATGACGCCGTGGACGAAGAACTCCTTGCCGGTGGCGCTGGCGAACAGGTGCTTGACGGTCTCGAGCGTCAGCGCCGCGCCGCCCTCGTTGTAGGCCTCGTTGATCTTGCGGTTGTCGGCGTAGCCCGGGATCGTCACCGCCAGGTCGCGCGGCAGCGAGAGCACGGCGATCCGGTTGCGGTTGGAATCCAGGCGGATGAGCACGATCGTGTCCGAGTGCGGCTTCTCGTGCGCGCCGAGGATCTTCGCGTCGCGCGAGGTCTTGGCGCGGCGGTCCGAGCCGAGCACGAGCAGCGTCCGCGGCTGGCCGGGCTCGGCCTCCTCGATCTCACCCTCGTCGATCTTGATCGTCGGTGCGGGCGTGCCCGCAGGACCGACGGGGTCGTTCTCCCAGTCCGGGATCTGGAAGTACCCGGCGCCGGCCACGCCCGCGCCCGTGGCCACGAAGATCACGAGCACGCCCGCGAGTGCCTGCAGGAGCATGCGGACCCCGACGCGCGGCGGCCTCTCCGTCCTGTTCCGGCGCCGAAGCATCGCAAAAGCGTAGTGGGAGGTCCGGAACTTCCGACGGCCTCGGCTGTTGGCAGCGGTGGTGAACTCCCGCCGGATCCTGATCGCCGCCGCGCTGCTCGCGCTCGCGGCCCCAACGCCCGCCGACGCCGCGCGCAAGCGCGCGCCCCAGCTGACCAAGGTCCGCTGCGTGCCGGCGAGCAAGTGCACGGGCACGGTGCGGGTGACCATCGGCCGCCAGCTGCAGTTCAGCGGCCGCCGGCTGGCCAAGGGCATGCGGGTCTCGTTCCGCTGGCCGCGCGGCGCGCTGGCCACGAAGCTCGACCGCACGCGCGTGGGCTACGTCGCGCGGGTGCCCGCGGGGACGCGCGCGGGCACCGTGAAGGTCACGGTCTCCGACCGCGCCGGGCGGCGCTCGAACGCCAAGCGCATCCGCGTGACCGCGCCGCCGCAGGTCAGCGCCCCCGCGGCCGCGCCCGGCACGCTGCCCGACCCGTTCAAGGGCCACGGCATGTGGATCTGGGAGCTGCGCCGCGCCGACGGCGGCGACGTCGCCGCGATCGCCGCGCGCGCCCGCGCGGCCGGGATCACGACCATCTTCGTGAAAAGCTCGGACGGCCCGCGCAGCCGCTGGGCGCAGTTCAACCCCGAGCTGGTCGTCGCCTTGCACGCGCAGGGCATCCGCGTCTGCGCCTGGCAGTTCGTCTACGGCAACGACCCGCTCGGCGAGGCCAGCCTGGGCGTGGACGCGATCGCCGACGGCGCCGACTGCCTGGTGATCGACGCCGAGTCGGCCTACAAGGGCAAGTACGCCGCCGCGCAGCAGTACATGGCCGCGCTGCGGGCCACGGTCGGCCCGGCCTACCCGATCGGGCTGACCTCGTTCCCGTACGTCGACTACCACCCGACGCTGCCCTACTCGGTCTTCCTCGGCCCGGGCGGCGCCCAGGTCAACCTGCCGCAGGTCTACTGGAAGGACATCGGCGGGACCGTCGACGCCGTCTCGGCCCGCACGCTCGCGCAGAACCGGGTCTACAACGTCCCGCTCGCACCGATCGGGCAGACCTACGGCGGCGCGCCGCCGGCCGACATCGCCCGCTTCCGCAGCCTCTGGACGGCCTACGGCGCGGCGGGCTACTCGTGGTGGTCGTGGCAGCACACGACCGAGACGGGCTGGGCGGCGCTGATGCAGCCCGTGCTCGGGCCGGCGCTGCCGCCGCCCGACCCGGGCTGGCCGCTGCTGGCGCGCGGCAAGTCGGGCGACCAGGTCCGCCGCCTGCAGCAGCACCTCGCCTCCCACGACGCCGCGGTCGCGGTCACGGGCCGCTTCGACGCCACCACCGAGCAGGCGCTGCGCGGCTTCCAGGCCGCGCGCGGGCTGCCCGCGACCGGCACCACGGACGCGCTCAGTTGGCAGGCGCTGCTCACCCTGCCGCTGATACAACCCGGGATGTGAAGCGCAGCGAGGAGCTCGCGCCCCTGTCGCGCGACCACCACCAGGGCCTGTTCGCGGCGCTCAAGCTGCGCCGCGCGAGCGCCGAGGACGCCGCCGCGGCGCGCGAGGCGTTCCTGGCCTTCTGGGAGCCCGAGGGGCGCCGGCACTTCGCGATCGAGGAGGATCTGCTGCTGCCGGCCTTCGCCCGCCGCGGCCCCGCCGACCACGAGGCGGTCGTGCGCGTGCTCGTCGAGCACGTCGACCTGCGCCGGCGCGCCCGCGACGTCGCCGGCGGCGAAGCCTCCACGGACGCGCTGCACGAGCTGGGCGAGCGCCTGCGCGCGCACATCCGCCACGAGGAGGACGTGCTCTTCCCGCTGATCGAGGCGACGCTCGAGCACGACGAGCTGGTCGCGCTGGGCGCGGAGATCGCCCGCGCCGAGGCTTCCTAGGCCACGGCCCGCAACGCCTCGACCAGGCGGTCGGCCGCCGGCGGGGCCGCGGTGGCCTTGACGGCGCAGAAGCGGCGCCGCAGGTCGATCCCGTCGACGTGCACGACCTCCAGGCCGTCGGCGGCGGAGATCGCGCGCCGCGACATCACCGCGGGCAGCCCGCGCTCGCGCGCCTGCAGCTTGGCCGCCTCGGTCGTGCCGACCTCGATCGCCGCGGACAGCGGCGGGAAGCCGGCGGCGTGGATCGCGGCGTCGACGACCTCGCGCGTCTGCGCGCCCGGGTCGCGGCGGATGATCGGGGTCGCCGCCAGCTCCTTGACGCTCACGCGGCGCGCGCGGGCCCACGGGTGCGAGAGCGGCGCCGCGATCACGATCTCGTCCTCGAAGAGCTCGACCAGCTCGCCCCGGCGCTCGTCCAGCCGGTAGGCGGCGACGCCGACCTCGACCTGGCCGGACGCGACCATCCGCTTGACCGTGCGCGAGTTGGCGACGATCACCTCGACCGGCGTGTTCGCGAGCCGCAGCAGCGCGGACGACAGCAGCGCGTCGGCGGCGGTCGGGCTGATCCCCAGGGCCAGCGACTCGCCCGTGCCGCGCAGCTCCTCCACGGTTGCCGCGAGGTCGGTCAGCTCCACCACGATCCGGCGGGCGTGCGCGTACAGGCGCTCGCCCGCGGGCGTGAGCGTGACGCCGCGGCCCGTGCGCTCGAGCAGCCGCACGCCGCACAGCTCCTCGAGCGAGTGCAGGCGCTTGGAGACCGCGGGCTGGGTGACGTGCAGCCGCGTCGCCGCCCGCCCCAGCGTGCCGAGCTCGGCGGCCAGGCAGAACGTCCGCAGCTCCTCCAGATCCGGGACCCGGTGCATGCACGGAGCCTAGTCGCGAAAAGCCCGAACCGCCACCTCAGTGGTATTCCGCAATGGAATGACCGGCCACGAAACCTCTCATGGCTTTCCGGCGGGTTGTGCCCCTTTTCTGCGGCGATTTGCCGAATCTAGAGGCAACCGAGCAATCACCGAAGAGAAGGCAGGACGCCATGTCCGTCGCTTATCCCTCAGACCATCATTCAGACCAGGAGCGCTTCGACGCGGAGGTCAACTACTACGGGCGCATCGCGCTCAAGGTGCTCGCCGGCGCGGGCATCGTCGCGGCGATCATCCTGGCGCTGTTCGCGCTCCTGCGCGACCAGCCCGCCGCCGCTCCGGTCGTCCAGCACGCGAACGCCGCAGCGCACGACCCGGGCAAGGGGACGGCGGCCGCCGTAGCCCCGACGCTGGAGGACGCCAAGGGCGTCGAGTTCGAGCCGTTCGAACTGGTGGACCCGGACCTCCCGGCCGTACCGAAGGGCAAGGTCAAGCGCTTCGACGTGGACGTCTACCACCACGTCACGCAGGTCTCCAAGGACCTGGCGCCGACCGAGGTCTGGTCCTACAAGGTCAACGGCGTAGAGCACCGCGGCACGGGTTTCTCGGAGGCGATGGTGGTCGAGGTCGGCGACGAGGTCGAGTTCAACTTCACCAATGGCTCGAACGAGCGCATGAACGTCACGCTCCCGCACTCGATGGACTTCCACTCCGCCGAGGTCAACCCCGGCAAGCGCTACATCGACCTGGCGCCCGGTGAGAGCCAGAGCTACCGCTTCACCGCCAACCACCCCGGCGTGTTCATGTACCACTGCGCGACGCAGCCGGTCCTGATGCACACCGGCATGGGCATGATCGGCGCGATGGTCGTCAAGCCCAAGGGCCTCGCCCCGGCGCGCGACCTGTTCATCAACCAGCAGGAGTACTACATCGGCGAGCCCGGCAAGACCGCCGACATGGACAAGCTCGCGGCCAAGACCCCTGACGTCGTCGCGTTCAACGGCTACGCCAACCAGTACGCCGACCACCCGATCGAGGTCGAGCGCGGCGAGCGGATCCGGATGTGGGTGCTCAACGGCGGCCCGAGCCTGTGGAGCGCGTTCCACGTCATCGGCACCGTGTTCGACAAGACCGTCGTCGAGAACGTCGAGGGCAAGCACTCGCAGACGATCAACCTCGCCCCGAGCCAGGGCGGCTACGTCGAGTTCACGCTCGAGGAGGAAGGCACCTACCCGTTCCTGACCCACGCCTTCGGCGACATGGTCAAGGGCGCCATGGGCGTGCTGAAGACCAAGAACGCCCCGGCAGGCGGGTCGCACGGCTCCTCCGACGGCGGCCACGCGGCGGCGGCGAAGGGCGACGTCAACGTGACCCTGGGCGAGATGTTCGTCAAGGCCGACAAGCCCTCGTTCAAGGCCGGCAAGGTCAGCTTCGCGGTCACCAACGAAGGGCAGGCGATCCACGGCCTGGCGATCGTCCCGGCCCCGGCCAAGGTCGACGGCGGCGCGCTGGACGAGAGCACCTTCGTGGCGCGCGGCGCGGATCTGAAGGGCGGCGAGTCCGAGACGCTCGACGTCGAGCTCGAGCCCGGCAAGTACGAGCTGGTCTGCTTCGTCCAGGGCCACTACATGGCCGGTCAGAAGCTGGACTTCACCGTGGAGTAGCGTGGTCGCATGCTCCTGCCCGACCGGGTCACCGTGCTCACCTGCATCGGGTGCGGCGCGATGGGTCGCCAGGAGCGCTGCACGGCCTGCACCGAGCACAAGCTGGTCCTCGTCACCGCGGCGGACGACGCCGCGGTGCACGCGGTTGTCGAGCGGCTCGCGCCCGTCGCGCGCGAGCTGCTCGCGCACGACGGGGACCTGCGCGCCGCGGCGCGGCAGGCGCTGCACGGCGCCGAGCTCGAGCCCGCGGGCACGGTCACGGGCTGGTGGTGCGACCGCTGCGGCAACGTCGACATGCCGCAGCCCTGCATCGGCGTCTGCGTGTGGAAGCCCGCGGACTGGGTCAACGCCGAGCTCTACGAGCGCCGGCTCGCCGCCGCCCGCGCCCTGCTCGGCCTCGTCACGCGGATCGCGACGGTCAGGCCGCGCCCCGGCCAGGAGGAGCGCAACCGTGACGCGCTGCGCGCGCAGGCCCGCGCGGCGCTCGCGGCGCTCGAGCCCGCCCCGCCGCCGGCGGCGCCGCCCGGCTCACCGCTGAGCCTGCATACCTGGCCGCGCTGAGCCCACCCCGGACTCGGGCACGCGCAGCGCGCGCAGCACGATCAGGGAGAGGAGCGCGACCGCGGCCATCAGCACGAAGCCGACGAAGTAGCCCACGACGCCCAGCACGAGCGGCGGGAAGAACCCGCCGAGCCCGCCCGCGGCGCCCACGACGCCGGTCACGGCGCCGACGCGGTCCGGGTACCAGACCGGGACGAGCTTGAACACCGCGCCCGTGCCCAGGCCGAGCGCCAGCGCCATCGTCAGACAGCAGAACGTCAGGGCGACCATCGACTCGTAGCCGACCGCCAAGCCCAGCGCGAGGACCAGCACCGCGAGGAAGCAGCCCGTGAGCACGCGCTCGGCGCCGATCCGGTCCGAGATGACGCCGCCGAGCGGGCGGCCGACGACCGCCAGCAGCGCGAAGCCGGCGGCGCGCGCCCCCGCGTCGGTCTTGCTCAGGTCGTGCACGCCGGTCAGCAGCTTGGGCAGGTACAGGTACATCGCCACGAAGCCACCGAAGGCCAGGAAGTAGAAGAGCACGAGCGCCCACGCGCGGATGCCGGTGCCGAGCACGGCGACCGGGTCGCGCATCGAGGCGGGCTTGTTCGGCACGGGCGCGTCGCGCGCCATCACGACCCAGATCACGAGCACGATCGCGATCAGCCCCGCCGCGAACAGGAACGCGGCGGTGATGCTGAGCTCGGAGGCGATCGACGGCGCGGTCAGGCCCGCGAGCACGGTCCCGCCCATGCCGGCGCCGTAGATCCCGAGCGCCGCGCCCTGGCGCTCCGGCGGGTACCAGCGGTTGACGAACGGCACGCCGATCGCGAACGACGAGCCGGCGAAGCCGAGCAGGAACCCCAGCACGAGGATGAGCGCGAACGAGTCGTGCGCGAACGCCAGCGCCACCAGCGGCAGGATCGAGAACCCCAGCAGCCACGTGAACACGAGCTTGCCGCCGAAGCGCTCGGTCAGCACGCCCATCGGGATCCGCATGATCGAGCCGAGCAGGACCGGCACGGCGACCGCCACCGACAGCTGCGAGTCCGAGAGCTCGAGGTCCTCCTGGATCTCGGGCCCGAGCGGGCCGAGCAGCGCCCAGCCGTAGAAGGTCACGGTGAACGCGATCAGCGCGAGCGCCAGCTGCCGGCCGTTGCCGCGCGCCTCGCTCATTTGGCCGCGTACCGGCGCCGGTAGAGGATGTACGGCCGCCCGAGGTACTGCAGCGGGATGCTGAACATGTGCACCAGCCGGCTGAACGGGAACACGGCCCAGAACGCCCA
>Ga0180215_1002948_pt1 | contig 16544 bp, 13 predicted proteins | sample eDN3rd37CBELigBY_FD_128871 | JGI IMG/M metagenome (GOLD analysis project Ga0180215, IMG submission 128871) | Enriched backyard soil microbial communities from Emeryville, California, USA - eDNA 3rd pass 37_C BE-Lig BY (version 2) (version 2) | ecosystem: Environmental > Terrestrial > Soil >...
GCGCCACCGACGCCAGCGTGATCGAATTCGCCACCTCCGAGCTGCGCCGCCCCGAGCTGGGCGAGATCCGCAAGCGGGTCCTGGGCGGCCTCCTCGCCCTCGATCGCCGGGCCGCTCGTCTGCAACCCGGCGCCCGCTTCGTCGACATCGGCCCCGAGCTGCAGGATCGCCTCCTCGGCGAGACCCAGCGCGGCTCCCTCCAGGGCGAGCAGTTCCTGCGGATCCTGATCTCCATCACCCTCGAGGGCTTCCTCGGCGACCCCATGTACGGCGGCAACCTGAACGGCGTGGGCTGGAAGCTCACCCAGGCTGCCCCCACCTCCGAGCGCCCCCGCTACGCAGGGATGAAGCCATGAGCGAGATCGCTGACGTCTGCGTGGTCGGCTCCGGCGCCGGCGGTGGAACCCTCGCCTGGTGGCTCGCCCGCGCTGGGGCGAAGGTCGTCGTCCTCGAAAAAGGGAGACATCTCGACCTCGCCCACTTCGCCAAGCACGACGAGATCGCCGTGACCCGCGGCGGCATGTTCGTCCCACCGCCCACCCTCGAGCCCCACCTGGTGCAGGACGGCCCCGGCGAGCCCTACCGCACCACCGACGACGGCTGGATCGCCAACTGCGTCGGCGGCGGCACCGTCCACATGAGCGGCTACTACCTGCGGCTGCACCCCGACGACATGCGCCAGCGCTCGGTCTACGGCAGGCCCGCGGGGAGCACCGTCGAGGACTGGCCGGTGAGCTACGAGGAGTTCGAGCCCTGGTACGAGCAGGCCGAGTACCTGATCGGCGTAAGCGGCGACGCGAGCAGGAACCCCTTCGAGCCCCCGCGCAAGAAGCCCTATCCGATGCCGCCGCTCGAGGATCATCCGATCGTGGATCGGCTCGACTCGGCGGCGAAGGGCCTGGGCTGGAACCCCTATCCCACCCCGCGGGCCGTCCTCTCCCAGCCCTACGACGGCAGGCCCGCCTGCAACTTCTGCGGCCACTGCGGCAACTTCGGCTGCTGGAACGGCTCCAAGTCCAGCGTCCTCGCCACCTTCATCCCCAAGGCGATCGCCACCGGCAACTGCAAGCTCATCCCCAACGCCATGGCCACCGAGGTGGTCACCGACGGGAGCGGCAAGGTCCGCGGCGTGCGCTGGCTCGACGCCGAGGGCGCCCTCCACGAGCAGCGGGCCCGGGTCGTGGTGGTCTCCTGCTCCACCATCGAGTCCGCCCGCCTTCTCCTCAACTCCCGCTCCAGCCGCTTCCCCAACGGCCTCGCCAACTCCGAGGGCCAGGTCGGCAAGAACCTCTGCTTCTCCGCCAACGCCTCGGTCCTGGCGGAGCTCCACAAGGACGGCGGCGGCAAGGGGATCCCCGGCTTCCTCGAGGGCCGCGGCATGTGGCTGGGCCGCAGCCTCCAGGACTTCTACGTGACGCCCAAGGGGCCCGTCCCCAAGGCGGGCACCCTGCGCTTCGACATCGTCCCCCCCAACCCGATCGCCAACGCGCAGATGGCCTCCATGAGCGCCGACCCGCCGCTGTGGGGCCAGGCGCTGAAGGCCGAGATGCATCGGCGCTTCCACGAGTCCCGCACCATCGCCGCCGAGATCTTCGGCGAGTACGTTCCCGTGGAGGACTCCCGGGTCGAGGTCGACTCGGACACTCGAGACCGCTTCGGCCTCCCCGTGGCCAAGATCACCATCCGCCACCACGAGAACAACGGCCTCGCCACGGGCCTCCTCGCAGACCGCGCCGAAGAGCTCTTCCACGCCATGGGCTGCGATAGGGTCTGGATGCGCTCGCGCCTCGGCGTCACCTGGGTCCTCCAGCACGGCGCCCTGCGCTTCGGCAACGACCCCAAGACCTCCGTCCTCGACAAGAACTGCAAGGCCCACGACGTCCCCAACCTCTACGTCGTCGACGGCGGCTTCATGCCCACCTCCGGCAGCGTCCCCACCAGCCTCACCATCCAGGCCAACAGCCTCCGGGTGGCGGAGCACTTGGCGCAAGCCTTCCGCCGCCGCGATCTCTGAGGCTCAATCACATCCTCAGAATCAGTCGCCCCGACACTGCGTGCGCTGGCGCCACCGCTGCGTCTCCATCGCCTCGGCCCCGCTGATGGCTACCCAGACAGGTGTCCCCACCGAATCTCGGCTCCATCAGCCAAAGTGCACGGGGGCGAGGGCCCCCTTTGATGCTCCGACAATGGCGGCCTGCTCTTACGACCATCGAAAATATGAAAGCCAACCATATCGATCGACCGAAGAAACCAGCAAGTCTAGAGAGTTCCGATCGTAGCAGTCCAAACCGACTCCGAGGCACAAGACCCCACGTTGACATCATTGGTGGAATCGGATCAGATTCTGAGCCGAGTTCTTCGCGGCGTGGGCTAGGGCGCAGAGCTGAATCCAAAAGTGGGAAGGGGCTTCGGAGATGAAGAAAAATGTGAAGTTGGGCTGGTTGTTGTCGATGATGTTTGTGCTGAGCTCGGTTCTATCGCCAGGGAGATCTCATGGAGAGCAGATTCATCCCTACCTGTTCCCTGCGCAGACGAAATTACCCATCGACGACTCTATCCTTGCGGCGTCATCGCCAGAGTCGACCCTGGTAGTCTGGAAGGAGAACTGTGACCAGGCTCGATGCCTGCTTCACGGAGCCGCCTTCATCGGAAGCGGAACAACATCCGACCTGGGTGTCCTTGCAGAGATCCCTAGTGTGACAGATGTCTTCCGTGTCGTGGCCACCGACATCAACTCATTTGCCGTCTACTATTCTGAGGTCGATCCCCATGAAGGGGGAAAGATCATGGCTCTGGATATCATATACGACCACGTGCTTGGTCATGTTCCACTCTATCCATGGATTGTCGCCGACTTGCCAGGCGTCAGGATTGTGGGATTCGACGTAAGCGGTGGCTACCCTGATGTGCCGGTGCTGACGTGGGTCGAGGCCGACCCCGATGGCTCACGTCTCGGGCTGATGAACCTGGCTGGCGTCCTCGAACCGCTCTATTTCGACTTAAGCGAGCACGCGGCCAAACCGGTGATTTCAAGGGGGCAGGTCGCGGATTTGATCGCGTGGCAATCCAAGAGAAACGGAAGCGTTGCCATCGAGATGGTCAGGTACGACCGACAAACAAACCAGATCATGGAAGAGACTCATGAGGCTCACGAATCGACCAACGAGAATCACGTGGGTGCTTCGATAGCTTATGCGGATGATATCTTCACTGTTGCATGGCAGGTTCTCGACCAGAACTTCGAACCTTTGAGGCTGACTGTGATCGAGATGTATGAGACCGATGGATCGTATGCTAGCTGGCAGGATTATCCATACGGAATGATGAATCCTAAGCTTTCTATGCTTGGAGGGGTAGTCCTCCTAACCTACGTTCTTGGTGATGGCTCCGGTGTAGTGGGGAGCCTGAGTGGATTCAATCAGCCTTGTGGCTTTATCTCTCCAAGCCCTTACGGTTCCGGCAGCCTTCAGGGGTACTCCGTTGTCACCCATGGATTGCAGCCTATCCTCGTCGAGTTGGTGGAGTCGAATGGATATGTCGAGGTTCGTTCGAATCGCGTGTCGATCGGCTCGAGCTGTTCGATTCAATCCAATGTTCACGGGCTGTGGGTTCCGGTATACGACCACTACAGCGATGAGATCGCAGCCGCAGGAGACTGGTGGGGCAATCTCCTCGTATGGACTACCGGTCGCGGTTTGCAATCATAGATCGTTGGAGCAATAATAAATCCATCGTCATCCTCGATAATTCCGTTGGACTCCGGTTCGCTCTCCTCGATGCCACAGGTCTCGAATCGGGGACCGGGAGGCCAATCTCTAATTGTCTGGCTTGAGTTCGACTCATACTCCGGGATCTCAAGTGTGAGAGGCGCGCTGCATTCAGACTGGATCTCCAACAGTCCGACTTTCTCTGTTGTAAGCTCAATGTGCAAGATAGAGACACCGAACGTAGTTTCGACCGACAGCGGATTTACGGTCGTGTGGTTGGAGTCGTGTGGTGGAGAGAGGACGGTCAGGGAGCTTCTCCTTGATTTCGATGGAGTCGGAATCAGTGCCATCGATCTGGTCGCCTCGGTGGATGCGGCGGCTAGGCCGCGAATCGCATCGATCGGCGATTCGCGCGCAATCACCTGGCAGAACGGAGAAGAGATCTGGGTCGCCTCGCGGAGCGGTCTGAGCGAACTAGAGCAGATAGTATCATACAGTTTTCATGGAGAGTCTCATCCGGAAGTGTCTGCATTTGGTGAAAATTTCATCGTAGTCTGGAGGGACTTTGATGGGTTCAATCAGGTTGTTCGGATCGCTGTGTTGGATGCTGAAGGTTACGTAATTCTGACTCCAGAGCCGATCGTCGTCGACCATAATCATGTTCGCCGAATCTCCTTCTATGATGATGGAGTGCTCGGCCTGATTACCCTGGATCGAGGCGGTGAAAACTTTACAGTGACCGCCATAGAGAGAGATGGCTATGGGGTTGTTGAGGAAGTCGGTCAGATCGCCTTCTTTGGTGGATACCAGGGGTTGAAGTTCATTGGCGATGGAGAGGGATCATTGATTGTCGTATGGAGCTATCCTCGATCGTACGAAGATGCGAGCATTTTCTATGATGAAGCAAGGGATGTTGAGTATTTTGACTATTGGAGTATTCCAATAGTGCCAAGTCCATGGTTCGGCGGGGACCTCGTTGCAACTAAACTTCGAGCACACTTTCAGAATCTTGAGAGGTTTGGGCCCGACGCGGAGCAGGACTACCTCAATTCTCTTGGTGAGCTTCAACTGATGGGGACCGAAGCCATCGACCGATTGGTTTCTGTTTATAATGATCACGTGGCTTCGAGCGGTACTTACGAGCCGTCCTACCGTATACGCTGGGCAATGGTTCAGATTATTTCATCCATGGAGATGGATTATTCTATTGATGTTTTGCATGGTATTGTGATTGGCTCGATTCCTGCAGAGCTCTGGGAGCATAAAGGGTGTCACTCAAGATCCAGTGTTCGTGAGGAGATGCTGATTAAGGTTAGGGCGATCTCGGGGATCTCCTTGTTGGCGATGCAGGGGAGTTCCGCAGCAGACGATGCTCTCGCACTGATTGTGCCGGAATTGGTTGGAACGGGTCTTGATGGACTTGCAATAATCGGTTTGATCAATTCGGGGTGGTCCGAATCGATGATTCGAGCTGTTCTTGTTGATGACCAGAATGATCTGTTGGATGATATCCTAGCGGCAGATACCAGTGATCCGGATTTCGCTCCTGAAGATGTTGATGATGCGGAGGATCTTCCGGTCCCATCGGACGATGGATAGCGAGAACGTTTGAGTGTGGAGGAGGTGCTGCTATGGGATTGCTGGGTATTGTTGTTGGGGCGGCTCTACTGGTCGTGGCTTCATCTGCGAGTGCGAAGACATGTCGCCCGGATTATGTGGTTCGTGACCCTTCGGTCAGCGCTGCGGATAGGGACATTAGGGATCGCGGGTGGATGTGCCGACCTGACATGATTGACTTTTTTTGGCGCGGGCATGGTTTCGATAAGAATGATTGGAACAAGGGCAGGGGATACGGGGCTCCTTGTGATGTGACGTTTCCATTGGCCCGTACATTCAATGGGCTTTATGTTTTGAATTATGGGCTCGCTCCAAATCATGCGAAGAGGACCAGTGATTTTTCTGGGCCAATGGTGCGCTGGGGGGCGAACTATGTGCTGCATAAGATCGATGAGTTGGACGGAAAATGTGAGGGGGCTGGTGGGGGGTTGAATGCAAGGTCGTATTCAGGTGCTTTCGTTGACGATAGGGTGGAGTTGTATTCGCCATTCTTTTTCTCTCAGACGAGTTCATTGCGCGCTGCGATCCTTTTTCATGAGGCTCGGCACGCGGCCGGTTATTCTCATACAGCGCCGGGGTCGTGCTCGGCTCGGGTGAAGGGCACATGTGACAAGTGGTTCGATGGGAAAAGTCCGATGAGCTATCACGTTAGATGGCTGGCTGGGTATGCGAAGAGGGCGACGAGGGTTGCTAAAGATGTTAGAGACCGGGCATACGATGAGGCCCAGAGTCGGTGTGCAGAGAATTTTGTTCGTCGGGCGCAGGGGGTGTGTTCGAGATTTGTTGATGCAAACTCGAAATGATGGATTGAGGGGTGCGGGATGAGGGTGTCATGTGTTTGGTCCTGGTTGGGGTTGCTCTCGTTAATTGGGATGATCGGGTGTGACGCGTATGTCGAGGAGTGTCTGCCTGGTCCGCCTCTTTGGATTCTCCTTACGCAGGGATCGGCGTTAGGAGAGGAGCGCTCCTTGGTGATCGGCCGCGATGGTAGTTTTTTTGGCGAGGGCTCGGTCACTGGTGGTGATGGGCGTTGCGATTCGAAAGGCTATTATGGGAGATCGTATGGCAAGGAAGGTAGGTTTCCTGCCGACGATGTGAGGCAGTGGGAGAGGCTGGTCGAGCATTCGAGATTGAGCGCCTACTTGGCGGATCCGGCGGTTACTGAGACCGATTTTGAGATGGGACCGGAACGGTACAATTGTGGAGATCCAAAGTCGGATACGCTTTGGGTCATGGTCTCGCCATCCGGCGGAGATGGTCGCTCTCTGACCTTTCGTATTGCACTGGCGCGGGCGGTGGAGAAGGGGACCGAGGAGTTCATCAATGCGGCGCTGTCGTCCTTGGATGCGTCGAAGGAGATCGGCACGGATTTCGTCTGTGGTGAGACTTGAGCTCGACCCCCAGGACCTCCCTGCTCGACACGAAATGGACGGCCCACGATGTCCCAGGGCAACGCCGTCGATGCAGGGCCTTGGCGCTCGCCTCCTGGCCGAGATGGAGGGCCACGTCAGACGCAGCGGTTTCCACCGCGTCGAGGCGACGGTCCGCACGGCGAACGCGAGGGGCCTCGTGCTCTACCGGAAGGCGGGCTTCCGGATCGAGGGGACGCGGCGGCGCGCCGTGTTCATCGACGGCGTCTTCCATGATGAGTTCTACTTCGCCAAGCTGCACGACGAACCGTCGGGACCAAGCGAGTGATCGGTCGCCCCTTCCTCACCATGACGACCTCTTCCCAACCTCCCCGAGGAGCTGAGAGAGCTGAGTCTGTGCTCGTGCGTCCCTCGGTGTGAAGCCTCGAAGGATCCCCGATTCGAGAGCAAGATTCGGAGCGCGGCGCTCCCTGCCGTGGGTTAGCTTCGATCATATGGCGACGGACGTTCGAACGAAGCGCATAGACCCCGGGGCCGAGTCGAGAGCCGCGGCGGTCATGAGAGACCCCCGGTGGGCCGCGGTGGTTGCCCGGGACCCGGGCGCCGACGGCAGCTTCGTCTATTCCGTGAAGACCACCGGGGTTTACTGCCGGCCGTCTTGCGCCGCGCGGCGCGCCAGACCGGAGAACATTGGATTCCATGGGACGGCTGCGGAGGCGAAGGCAGCGGGTTTTCGCCCCTGCAAGAGGTGCAGGCCCGAGAGGCCTCCGCTCGCCCGACAGCATGCGGAGCGGATCGTCGAGCTCTGTCGCGTCATCCGCGACTCGGAGCGGTCGCCGAGCCTCGAAGAGCTCGCCAGCCGAGCGGGCTGGAGCGCGTATCACCTCCATCGCACCTTCAAGAAGGTGACGGGGCTGACGCCGAAGGCCTATGCCGCTGCCTGCAGGGCCGAGCGGGTGCGGGCCGGCCTCGCGCAATGCGCTTCCGTGACCGAGGCGATCTACGAGGCAGGCTACGGCTCGAACGGCCACTTCTATGGAGAGACCGATGAGGTGCTGGGGATGACCCCGACCGAGTTTCGCGCAGGCGGAAGAGACACGGAGATCCACTTCGCGGTGGGGGAGTGCTCGCTTGGATCCATCCTGGTGGCGGCGTCGAGGCGGGGCGTCTGCGCCATCCTGATCGGCGACGACCCGGATGGCCTCGTCATGGACCTCGAGGATCGCTTCCCGAACGCAGAGCTGCTCGGTGGAGAGCCGGAGTTCGAAGAGCTGGTGGCGAAGGTCGTCGGCTTCGTGGAGGCGCCGAAGCTCGGACTCGACCTCCCCTTGGATGTGAGGGGGACCGCGTTTCAACGGCGGGTGTGGGCCGTGCTGCGCGAGATCCCTGCAGGAGAGACCGTCAGCTACACCGAGCTCGCCGCGCGGATCGGCGCACCGAGAGCGGTGCGCGCGGTCGCCCAGGCCTGCGGTGCCAACACCCTCGCGGTCGCCATCCCCTGCCACCGGGTCGTGCGGAGCGATGGCGGCCTCTCCGGCTACCGCTGGGGCGTCGAGCGGAAGCGCATCCTCCTGGCGAGAGAATCAGAGTCATGAGCTCGAGAACCACACATGGTCCAGCCTCGACCGGCGAGACGCCTGCGGTTCGGCCACCCGCCGGTGCTCTGCGCGCGGTGGACTGGGAGCGGGTCGCTGCCGATCTCGACGCCGCTGGCGCAGCGCGGATCGAGGGGCTGCTCGGCAGCGCGGAGTGTGAAGCGCTCGCGGGCCTCTTTCCGGGGGAAGAGGGCTTCCGAAAGACGGTGGTGATGGAGCGCCATGGCTTCGGCAGCGGCGAGTACAAATACTTCCGCTATCCGCTGCCCGACCTCGTCCAGGAGCTGCGCACCGCCGTCTATCCGCACCTCGCCGCGGTGGCCAACCGCTGGAACGAGAGGATGGGGATCGACGTCCGCTTCCCAGCCGATCACGCTGCCTTCCTCGAGCGATGCCACGCCGCCGGCCAGGTGAAGCCCACGCCCCTCCTGCTTCGCTACGGCGCAGGTGACTACAACCGACTCCACCAGGATCTCTACGGCGAGCACGTCTTCCCGCTGCAGCTCACCATCCTCCTCTCTCGGCCCGGCGAGGACTTCGAAGGCGGCGAGTTCGTCCTCACCGAGCAGCGCCCCCGGATGCAGTCGCGGCCCGAGGTCGTGCAGCTCCGCCAGGGCGACGCCGTGATCTTCGCCGTCCACCAGCGACCCCTCCGCGGCGCCCATGGCGATACCAGGGCCAACATGCGCCACGGCGTCAGCCGCATCCGATCCGGCAGGCGTCATACCCTGGGGATCATCTTCCACGACGCGGGCTGATGGACCTCTTCGACCATGCAGGCCTGAGCAGCGCGCCCCGGCGGCGGGAATCACTCGGCCCAGGCGCCGTCCTCCTCCGCGGCCTCGCGCTCCCGGACGCAGGCGCAGTTCTCGGTGAGATCCGCGACGTCGCAGCCGAGTCCCCCTTCCGCCATATGATCACGCCGGGCGGATTCCGCATGTCCGTCGCGATGACGAGCTGCGGGGACCTCGGCTGGGTGACCGACCGCGGCGGCTATCGCTACCAACGAGAGGACCCGGCGTCGCGCCGACCCTGGCCCACCATGCCTCCACGATTCCTTCACCTAGCCCGAAGCGCCGCCGCCGAAGCAGGCTTCGAAGACTTCACCCCCGACTCCTGCCTGATCAACCGCTACGAGCCCGGCGCGAGGATGACCCTCCACCAGGACAAGAACGAGCAGGACTTCCGACAGCCCATCGTCTCCGTCTCCCTAGGACTCGCCGCCGTCTTCGTCTTCGGCGGAGAAGAACGCACAGACCCGCAGACCCGCTTTCGCCTCGAACATGGCGACGTCGTCGTCTGGGGAGGCCCGGCGCGACTCCGCTACCACGGTGTGCTGCCCCTGAATGACGGCGTTCATCCTCTCGTCGGCGGCCACCGCCTCAACCTGACCTTTCGCAAGGCGGGGTGACCGAGTCCATCTCCGCCGCCCGGTCCAGCCTCCGCCCGCCGAGGACGCCGACGCCGACACGCCGAGACGCCGACGCCGACGCGCCGAGACGCCGACGCCGACGCGCCGAGACGCCGACGCCGACGCGCCGACGCCGCTGACGTCATGAGCATTCGTGCTCCGTTTGGACCCCCCCGCCGAAAAAATCGAACACATCTTCCCCCAGTCTGGTAAGATATCTGCCGAATCAAGTTGGAGGGCGCAATGCGGACGAGACAGGCAACCAGCAGGCAACAGGAGATGGTGTTTCGGACCTGGGGTGGCCGGAGGGAGGGCGCGGGCCGAAAGCCCACCGGGGGAAGGGCAGGTGTGCCGCATCTACGACGTGAGGGGTTGTCTCCGTCGCATCCGGTTCACGTCACGCTGCGGGTCCGCAAGGAGGTCTGGTCGCTTCGTTCGCGGCGCTGCTTCCGACAGATCGAGCGAGCCTTCATCCAGAGTCGGGAGCGCTTCGGGATGCGGCTCACGCATTACTCGGTGCAGGGGAACCATCTCCACCTGATCGTCGAAGCGGCGGGAGAGAGAGCCCTCTCCCGTGGGATGCAGGGGCTCTGCATTCGGATCGCCAAGGGGCTCAACCGCACGATGCAGCGAAAGGGGAAGGTGTTTGCGGACCGCTACCACGCACACATTCTCCGGACGCGAGCCGAGGTGCGAAACGCTGTCCGCTACGTCTTGCAGAACGTGCATGTACACGCACGGCGCGCCGGGCGGAAGGTGGCGACAGGGATGGACCGTTACTCCAGCACCTCCGCCGATCCTGCCGCGGTCGCGCCCCCTCGAACGTGGCTCCTCCGAGTTGGATGGGGAGATGAGGCCATCGCTTGAGAAGGTGAAGGGGCGCGGAGTTCCACGTCCCAGCACACGTCGCATTCGAATCGCTCGAGCCGCTGCGTGAGAGGCCGAGAGTGGGCGATGGGTCACTTCGCATCGAGGTTGCTCGGCGGATCCCAGCTTAGGGGATTCGCGCTTCCCGTGTAGTAAGCTCCTGCACTTTCTCGGTCCGGAACTCGGAGGCAGGGATGGCGGTACGTAGGGGGACGATGAAGAAGACACCTTCGCAAGATGCCTCGGGGAAGAATGGCTCTGTCGCTTCGAAGGTGCCCGCGCGTCCTTCGACGAAGGCCGGGGCCGCGATGAAGGCCGCGAAGGATAATGGGATGAAGCAGGTGGCGGCGAAAGCTGCGGGCCCGAAGAAGGCGTCCACGAAGGCCACGGGCACGAAGACCGCATCGGCGAAAGCTGCGGGCCCGAGGAAGGCGTCCGAGAAAGCCGAGGGCACGAGTCGTGCGTTTCCCCGGCGGGAGGACCTCGGTGCTCCGGTGGAGGTCTTCTTCGCCCGGCAGCAACCCGAGCAGCGGGTGCTGCTCGAGGCCCTCGATGGCATGGTGAGGAAGGCTGCTCCCGATGCTCGGGCTTCCATCAAGTGGGGCATGCCGTACTACGAGATCAAGGATGGCTTCTGTGCGCTGTACACGGCGTCGACGTCGTACGTCGGGCTGAACATCATGGCGCCACCGGAGAAGCTCGACGATCCGGAGGGGAAGCTGGAGGGAAGCGGGAAGACGATGCGCCACCTCAAGGTGCGCAGCGCGGCGGACCTCGACGAGGCGAGCATCGTGCGTTGGCTGAAGGTCGCGGTCGCCCTTCACTCATGAGGGAGCGGGGGGCTCCCGGGCGAGTCTGTCTTCAAGAGATGTGATCGGAAGCAGTCCGCTTGCGCCGTTGGCGGCCTTCTTGCGGGCGCTATCTCCCCAGCGTGACGACGACGGTGCGCTGATCGCCGGCGGCGAGCTGCAGCTCGATCTCGCGGCGGAGGTCGAGGGTGGGGTGGGTGAAGACCACCTGATGGACGCCGGCCGGGAGCTCGAGGTCGAGGGGGGTGCGGCCGCTCTGCAGGACGCCGTCGATCTCGACGTTGGCGCTGGGCCAGGAGTGGAGGGAGATGGAAGCGGTGGCTGCCACGGCGGGGATGGTGGAGGCCTGGGCGGGGGCGAGGGGAGGGTTGAGGACCTGGAAGAGTGCGCCGCCGACGCCGGCGAGGAGGAGGAGCGCGCCGCCGATGGCGAGGCCTTTCCTCCGGCGGCTGCGGCGTTCGGCCTTGGGGAGCTCGGGGACGCCGGGGAGGGCGACGGTGGCGGAGTCGAGGAGCTCGACGGTCTCGTCTCCCTCGGCCTGGAAGCCTGCAGCCTCGAGCTGGGCGAGGATGTGGGCCCTGCGTTCGGCGAGCTGGCCTGTTGGGCGGAGCTCGTCGGCGAAGGCTGCGCGCATCCAGGCGGCGAGCTGGGGGGAATCGGTGCCAGGGGCGATCTGGTTCAGCGAGCGGGAGAGGGCCAGGTGAAACTCGGCGGCGCTGGCGTAGCGCTCGGCAGGGTTCGGGGCGAGGGCGCGGGAGAGGAGCGTGTCGAAGGGAGCGAGGGCTGGGTTCACCTGGGAGGGGAGGCGGTAGCTGCCGTCGTTCACCCGGGCGAGGACCTCGCGATCGGCGCCGCGGCCATGGGGCGGCTCCCCGACCAGCGCTTCGTAGAGCACGCAGCCGAGGGCGTAGATGTCGGTGCGCCCGTCCACAGCTTCGCGCCGTACCTGTTCGGGGGCGAGGTAGCTCGCCTTGCCCAGAAGCTGGTCGGAGCCGCCGCTTCCCGCTGAGCGATCGCTGCCCGCGACGCCATCGTTCGGACGAGGGCCAAGTCCCTCATCGATGGGCGCTGTGAAGGGGCCTCCCGCGGCTCCCGCATCGGACGAACGATTCTGGGCGGCGCGCGCCTCTTCCTGATCGAAGGAGCGATCCCCGCTGCCATGGCCTGCCCGGAACGCCGACCGGCCGCCGCCCCCGTGCCCTGCAGCGCTCCGCCCTGACTTCGCCGCCGATGCCCCCCGCAGGACCTTGGCGATCCCGAAGTCGGTGAGCTTCACGGCGCCATCGTACGAGAGGAGGATGTTCTGGGGCGAGACGTCGAGGTGCACCACGTTCAGGGGCTCGCCCTCCGGTGAGAGGGCGTCGTGGGCGTAGGCGAGGCCCTTGGCCACCTCCGCTGCGACGAAGAGGGCCAGGGCGGGCGGGAGCTTCTCGTGGCCGAGGCGGGCGAGGCGCAGGACCGCGCCGAGGTTCTGGCCGTGGATGTGCTCCATCGCCAGGAAGTACTGGCCGTCGACCTCGCCGAACTCGAAGACGGTGGTGATGTTCTCGTGGCTCAGGGGCAGGGCGATCCGCGCCTCGTCGACGAAGAGGCGCAGGAAGGCTGGCTCCTCGTGGAGGGACGGACGGATCCGCTTGATCACGAGGATCTTCTCGACGCCCCCAGGTGCCTCGAGGCGCGCGCGGAAGACCTCCGCCATCCCACCGGAGCCGATGCGGGTGAGGAGCTGGTAGCGTCCAAACTTCTCTGACATCACGTCCGGAGCCTATTCAATCGACGGCGGGGGATCCAGTTGGCGGCCATGCTCGGCGAGGCCCGGGATCCCCAATGTTTTCAGTGATCAAGCGGGCGCGCGCTGCAGGCCGGGAGACTGTGGTCTCTGTACCACAGTCGGGCCAAGTGCTGCAGATCACCGGGGAATCGAAGGCATTCCGCCGATCGGCGAGAGGCGACTGTGGTCTGGAGACCTCAGATCTCCGGAGCCAACGGCCATCGACTTTCCGGATTTCCAAGAATTTGCATGGTTTGAAGCGATCGCGTAGTGCTGGCCTGGTTCTGGCAGGGAAGCCTGGCAAGTTCGAAACCGGAGGATCCCATGAAGCCGATCAGGCAGCTGTTGACGAGTCTCTTCTTCGCGAGCGCGCTGGTTCTCGCCCTTCCTGCTGCTGGCGCGGAGCCCGGCGGTGAGTGCTCCAGCGGAAACTGTGGAACGCCCAAGGAGGACGGCGGCGGCTGTGGCTGTGGCTGCGGCTGCTCGATCCTCGTGAACATGACGGACATGGGTGACACCTACTCCGCATCCGACGACTTCGATGGCGACGGCATCGAGGACGACTTCGACAACTGCCCCTTCATCCCGAATCGCGATCAGGTGGACAGCGACGGCGACGGGGTGGGTGACGCCTGCGACAACTGCCCCAACGTCGCCAACGAGGACCAGAGCGACCTCGACGGTGACGGGACCGGCGACGCCTGCGATCCCGACCAGGACGGAGACGGCATCGCCAACGAGCAGGACAACTGCCCCGACGTCTACAACCCGTCGCAGTCCAACAACGGCGAGGGCAGCCTCGGCGACGCCTGCAACCCCGAGTTCCGCAACGGCTGCGCCGAGGACGCGAGCGGCATCGGCTGCGACGCGGACGAGGACCTCGACGGGATCGCCGACGCGCTGGACAACTGCCCAGGCGTCGCGAACCCCGGCCAGGAGGACATCGACGAGGACGGAGTCGGCGACGCCTGCGACCCGGACATGGACGGTGACGGTTTCGCCAACCAGAAGGACAACTGCCCGGTGGACTACAACCCCGACCAGGCGGACGATGATCGGGACGGGATCGGCAACGCCTGCGACCTGGACTTCTGCTTCGTCTTCGGCCCCACGAACGCCAAGGAGCCTGCGTGCCTCGACCCGGAGGATCCCTTCAAGGTCGGCGGCGTGGTGCTCGGCGCCGGCGAGACCGGGGAGCTCCATGAGCTGCGGGTCTTCTCGAACCGCCCGGACACCGAGATCGAGTACACGTGGCAGGTGGTCAAGCGTCCCTCGGGCTCCAAGGCCCAGCTCAAGAACGCCATCGGGACGGTGAACGACTCCCACGGCGCCTTCGAGTTCATCTACTCGGGACCGAAGCCCCAGTTCGTCCCGGACGTAAAGGGCACCTACATCTTCGAGCTCACCGGCAGGCTGGCCAGCGGCGTCGACCCGGTCTACGGCGAGGACGGTCCGGTCGTGTCGAAGTTCCGGGTCCCCCTCAGCCTGGGCGCGGAGGCGGCGCCGTCCTCCTCGAGCTGCAGCGCCGCCATGGGTGGCTCCTCCCTCGCGGGCCTGGCCCTCCTGGGGATGGCGCTGCGCATGCGCCGCCGCCGGGCTTGATCGGCCGGGGCCGGTGGCGCGGTTCGGAGCGCCACCGGGTCCGGCAAAATCCAAGGGCCTCTTTCTGGGAGATTCGCAAATTCTCCGATAGGCTCTGGAAGTGACCCAGGGGCTCGACCGACTTGGTCGGGCCCTTGGACGATCCGGGGTGCGGCGACCGCAGGAAGGGGCCGCACCGCAGGGACACGGCGGGTCTTCGGGACGCCCGGATCGGTGGAGACGATTCAGGCTCTCAACGTTCTCCCGGAGTGGCGCGCTGCGCACGAGACACTTCGGGATCCGTCTTTCGATTCGGAGCGCGGCAGATGACAAGGTCCTGGCCCCGGAATCACGCAGCTGCGATTCGCCGCTTCCTCGTCCTCCCCGCCCTCGGGCTGCTGGCCTCTCTCGCCGCTTGCACCGACGCGAAGCTCGAGGCGAAGCAGCCGGAGCCGCCCCCTCCCGTGGACGACAAGCTGGCCCTGGAGGGACGGGTCTGCACCCGGACGCCTCGCGACGAGCTCTTCCCCGTGAAGATCCTCTTCGCGATCGACACCTCCAACTCGATGGCGATCACCGACCGCGACTCGCAGGCGGTGCGGGCGCTCTTCCAGGTGATCGATCGCTACCGGGGAAACCCCTCGGTGAAGTTCGCGGTCGTGGCGTTCGACTCGAGGACGGAGGTCCTCACCACCGACGACACCGGCGCGCCGGGCTTCACCGCCTCGCCCGATCTGGCGGCGATCGACACGCGCCTGCGCGCCCCCGATCTCGCCACCGACTACCAGGGCGCCCTCGCGGGGATCTACACCACCCTCTTCCAGGACATGGCGAAGAGCAGCCCCGAGGAGCGGGCCCGCTCCAAGTACGTGGTGATCTTCTTCAGCGACGGAAACCCCGATCCCCAATGTTTCGCGGACCCCGCCCGCTCGGCGGACGAGCCCTTCGTCTGTGACATCCCCCGGGAGCGCTGGCCGGATCTGCTCAACCCGCCTGCAGGCTACTCGCCGGCGGAGTTCCAGACCTTCTTCGCCGACATGGAGGCGGGCAGGGACTACAACACCGACGATCAGATCGTGGGGAAGGTCCAGGAGATCATGGAGCTCCAGGAGATCTTCCAGGTCAGCGAGCTCCGCTTCCACACCGGCTTTCTCTTCGATCCCAACGTGATGGACGGGCCGTTCCGGGAGGCCTTCCGCCTCGACCGGGATCAGGGGATCGCCCTGATGACGGCGATGAAGGATCAGGGAGGCGGCACCTTCACCGAGTTCACCTCCGGCGGCGCCATCTCCTTCCTCAACGTGAACTACGCCTCGGTCAAGAAGGCCTACAAGCTGAAGAGCATCTTCGCCTTCAACCAGAACGTGGACTCGCTGGAGGGCGAGCTGCGGGTGGACAGCGACGGGGACGGGATCCCTGACGATGACGAGCTCGCCCTGGGTCTCTGCCCCTACGAAGCTGCCGGGGCCGCGTGCAGGCACGGGGAGGCGGTGGACTCGGACGGAGACGGCTTCGGCGATCTCTTCGAGCACGTGATGCGAGGGCAGGGCTTCGATCCCCGCGAGCCCTCGCTGGTGCCCTGCGACTCGCCGGGGGTGGACACCGACGGGGACGGCCTCACCGACTGCGAGGAGGCGATCCTCGGAACGCGGCCGGATGCCTTCGACAGCGACGGTGACGGGATCCCGGACGGCGTGGAGTTTCGCTTCGGCCTGGATCCGCTGGATCCCGACGACGCGTACGGAGACCTCGACGCGGACGGGGTCCGGAACATCGACGAGATCCTGCAGAACGGCGCGCCGCTCGCGCGGGAGCC
>Ga0180215_1002949_pt1 | contig 16543 bp, 17 predicted proteins | sample eDN3rd37CBELigBY_FD_128871 | JGI IMG/M metagenome (GOLD analysis project Ga0180215, IMG submission 128871) | Enriched backyard soil microbial communities from Emeryville, California, USA - eDNA 3rd pass 37_C BE-Lig BY (version 2) (version 2) | ecosystem: Environmental > Terrestrial > Soil >...
GTTGGGGGCTGTCCCCCTGTGAGAGTAGGACGCTGCCGGGCATATGAAAGAGCACCTGATGGGTGCTCTTTTTTTGTATGTGGATGATTTATTAATCCAAATATCTTCTTACTCATCTTTTTATGAAAAATGCATATATGCGTCATTTCAGCTAAAAAAATGCGCCACTTTCACTCATATATGTGCCAAAATTAAATGATATGCGCCACTCTTTATTCCGCCGTCTGTTTTAAAAGTCAAATCTGTTTTCAGCAAAGATGAATTGTGCCAAATGTGAAATAAAAATCAAAACATGCGAGATAAAATCGAATTCCTGCTAGTTAAAATCAAAAACCTGTTACATAAAATCCAATACATGATGGATCAAATCCGATTCATGCCAGATAAGCCCTACGGAATGCCTCAGATAAATCCCCAGTCTACAAGCAAGCATCCTTCCACTCTGCTATCCCTAAATTGCCCGCAAAAATCAGGTTACACATGCACAAGAAATCCGCGATCACTATCATCTTCCAGCTGCTTAGTGTTTCTTATCAGCCAAATATTGATAAATCAGATATGGCCCCTTTGAGGATGTAATCTGTAGAAAAGTCTGAATAAAGGGATAGTCTTTATTAGGCATCATTTTGATGAGTTCGCTCCACCATTCTGTTTCGTAGCGGGCAATCATGCTTAAGTTATACAGCAGCAGGAAATGAATAAGAAGTTCAGGAAAATCAATCAGACCGTCTTTAGCAAGCGGAAAGAAAAACTTTCCGGCATCAGGACTATATCTTAAGGGCTTATAATTATATGTATTCAAGTTTTTTGCAGAAAATTTAAGGTCTAATCCCGCTGACTCCTGAAAGCATATATTAAAGTCTGATTTTGACTGCAGGTATTCAACAAAGCGGGACTCGGTCATATGAAAGCGATCGAGGATCATTCTTGGCAAAATGAATACATCCTTTTCCAGCTCTGCTTCAAGAAAAGTAGTTCGGCCCTCTGTCTGGCTGTACAAATAGTTAAGCTCGGGAATTTGGCCAAATAACTCTCCCATCGTTGTTTTTTCGCCTTCCAAATGTTTCATGTGGAACAATTTTTCTCCCATATAGGGGAAAAGCCCGCTTTTTTGAAATTTCACTTCGTCCTGAAAAAAATTATATTGCTGCTTTTTTCTTTTCCTGGTGGAGACCCCGTGTGCCAAAACAGAAGTGGTTTCCGGATAATTAGGGTCTACTGTCAGAATGCAGGCCTTCACAAGGTGAACAAGTCCATAAAAAAAGAGAATCGGCTTGATAACCAATGGTGCCTTCTCTGCCTGCTCGTAGTATACTTGTCCGTGTTCTAGATAGTATATAAAAGGGTAACTGTTTTCATAGCTCTTTTGTTCAGCCTGATCCAGGTTTTGCTTTTGGTAGCATTTCTTTAAAAATTCCTGTGAAGTGTTCGCAGAAAAGAAGTATAAAAAGGAGTTTTTAAGGTCAAATGAATGTATCACAGTGAAACCTCCGAATCTTTTGAAAAATCCAACATATTAATCCGTCCTTGACAGTATTTTGTCCAATTGATAACCTACTAATAATATTTTCGAGTCCAGGAGGTCAAAAAAGATGTGGGAAACTAAGTTTGCAAAAGAAGGTTTAACTTTTGATGATGTTTTACTGGTTCCATCGAAATCAGAGGTGCTTCCTCGTGATGTCAGCCTTAAAGTAAATTTGACTGAAAAGATTGCACTCAACATTCCAGTAATCAGTGCCGGAATGGATACGGTAACTGAAGCTGAAATGGCGATCGCTATGGCTCGCCAGGGCGGTTTGGGGGTTATCCATAAGAACATGTCCATTGAACAGCAGGCTGATCAGGTGGATAAAGTAAAGCGTTCAGAAAGCGGCGTTATTACTGACCCATTCTTTCTAACTCCAGAACAGCAGGTATTTGACGCAGAGCATTTAATGGGCAAGTACCGGATTTCCGGTGTGCCAATCGTTAATAATAATGAGGAACAAAAGCTTGTCGGCATTCTGACTAACCGTGACCTCCGATTCATTCAGGACTATTCGATAAAAATTTCCGATGTGATGACAAAAGAAAATCTTGTAACAGCTCCAGTTGGTACCACTTTGGATGAGGCAGAAAAAATTCTGCAGCAACATAAAATTGAAAAATTGCCGCTAGTGGATGATGAAGGTGTTTTAAAAGGTTTAATTACCATTAAGGATATTGAAAAAGTAATTGAGTTTCCAAACTCGGCAAAAGATGAGCGCGGACGCCTGCTGGCAGGTGCAGCGGTCGGCGTAACCGGCGACACGATGAAGCGTGTTGAAATGCTAGTTAAATCACATGTAGATGTCATCGTAGTGGATACAGCACATGGACATTCAAAAGGGGTGCTTGATACCGTACGCGAAATCCGGAACGCTTATCCGGACCTGGCCATTATTGCCGGTAACGTGGCAACAGCTGAAGCGACAAAGGATTTGATTGAAGCAGGCGCAGATATCGTGAAAGTGGGAATCGGGCCTGGATCCATTTGTACAACACGTGTTGTTGCAGGTGTAGGTGTACCGCAAATTACAGCTGTATATGATTGTGCAACAGAAGCACGCAAGCATGGCAAATCAATCATCGCCGATGGCGGAATCAAATATTCAGGAGATATCGTGAAAGCATTGGCAGCAGGCGGACATGCCGTTATGCTTGGAAGCCTTCTTGCAGGAGTTTCTGAAAGCCCTGGCGAAACGGAAATTTTCCAGGGACGCCGATTCAAGGTATACAGAGGAATGGGTTCTGTTGCAGCCATGGAAAAAGGTTCAAAAGACCGTTACTTCCAGGAAGATAATAAAAAGTTTGTTCCAGAGGGAATCGAAGGGCGCATTGCTTATAAAGGGCCATTAGCCGATACCATCTACCAGCTTGTCGGCGGTATCCGTTCTGGAATGGGCTATTGCGGAACAAAGGATCTTCACGACCTCCGTGAAAATGCCCAATTTATTAAAATGACTGGTGCAGGCCTAAGAGAAAGTCATCCTCATGATGTGCAGATCACAAAAGAGGCGCCAAACTACTCACTATAATCAATACAAAGCAGAAGAGGGAAACCTTTTCTGCTTTTTTTTCGTCTCTGATAAAGATGATGGCAGTTTTTTAGCATCCTGCAGCGGAAATCATAGCCAGTTTAACAGAGTCATTTTATCCTAAAATATCCTGGGATCAAACCTAGGAAAATACTAATGCATAACTATGGGACAATCATGCCACGGGGCAGGCAGGAATAGGTAATTACTCTATCTATTCTTTGCACCAGAGTTATGATAAAATAACAAAAGTGTATTAAAACGTTGGAGGGCAGTAAATTGAAGAAAACATTTTACCGTAAGTCTATCGCTGGATTCCTTGCCTTGGTCATGATATTAGGTCTTTTACCTGGTATACATAAAGCTCATGCAGAAGATATCTTAAACATTAATGCAGATGCTGCTATTTTAGTAGATGCAGAGACCGGAAAAATTTTATATCAAAAAAATGCGGATAAAGTACTGGGCATTGCCAGTATGACTAAAATGATGACAGAATACCTGCTTCTTGAAGCCGTTGAAGAAGGCAAAGTGAAGTGGGACCAGGAATATGCAGTAAGTGAATATGTGTGGAAAGTTTCACAGGATCGCAATTTATCAAATGTCCCACTAAGAAGAGACGGAAAATACAATATCCGTGAATTGTATGAAGCAATGGCGATCTACTCTGCAAATGGTGCAACCATCGCAATTGCAGAAACGATTGCCGGTTCTGAGACAAACTTTGTTAAAATGATGAACGAAAAAGCTGCAGAGCTTGGATTAAAGGATTATAAATTTGTCAATTCCAGCGGTTTAAACAACCGTGATTTAAAGGGATCTCCTCCTGCAGGAGGCTCTGAAGAAGAAAACGTGATGTCAGCAAAAGATACAGCGATGCTGGCCAAGGAATTGATTAACCGATTCCCTGAAGTATTGGAAACAGCAAGTACCCCTAGAAAGACGTTCAGAGAGGGTACAGATGATGAAATTAAAATGGAAAACTGGAACTGGATGCTTCCAGAGCTAGTATATGGCTATGAAGGTGCAGATGGCCTTAAAACAGGTACGACTGACTTTGCCGGATACTGCTTTACCGGTACAGCCATGAGAGATGGTAACCGCTACATCAGTGTTGTCATGAACGCTAAAGGTGCGAATGGTCAGGCTACTTACAAATCCAGATTCGATGAAACAAAAAAAATGTTCGACTTTGGTTTCAGCAACTTCACGAAAGAAGAAATCGTTCCTGCCAACTATCAGGTGAAAGGCCACAAAACAGTGCCTGTTACAAAAGGCAAAGAGGACAAAGTAAAGATTTCTTCTAAAGATGCAATCGAAATGGTTGTAAGAAACGGGGAAAAAGAAAACTATAAGCCTGTTCTTGTTCTTGATAAAGAGAAATTAAATGAAAACGGCGAATTGACAGCTCCTATTAAAAAAGGAGAAAAAATCGGCTATCTAACGATTGAATCGAAAGAGGACGGGAAGATTGAGTTCTTGTCCGATAAAGGCAAAGGCAATATTCAAGTGGATGTCGTAGCCGCTGAAAGTGTTGAAAAAGCAAACTGGTTCGTGCTGACTATGCGCAGCATCGGAGGTTTCTTCGGGGATGTTTGGGGAAGTGTTTCCTCAACTGTAAAAGGTTGGTTTTAAGAAAAAGGGCTTTCCTGTCTTGACAGGAGCCCTTTTTCATTGCATATTTTCAATAGGGAAAATTCCTAGTAAAATAATCTATTTTCCTTTTTTTGAAAAATGATTTTTATCATAATATTTAACCCATCCAAAGCAGATGGTATTTATGAAGGGGGATAAACATGAAGACAGGTACAGATCGTGTTAAACGGGGAATGGCAGAAATGCAAAAAGGCGGCGTTATTATGGACGTTGTTAACGCCGAGCAGGCAAAAATCGCAGAAGAAGCTGGTGCAGTAGCAGTTATGGCACTTGAACGCGTTCCTTCTGATATCCGTGCAGCCGGCGGTGTGGCACGCATGGCAGATCCGCGTATTATGGAAGAAGTAATGGGTGCAGTTTCAATCCCGGTAATGGCAAAAGCGCGTATCGGCCATATTGTAGAAGCTCGTCTGCTTGAAGCGATGGGTGTCGATTACATAGATGAGAGTGAAGTTTTAACTCCTGCTGATGAAGAATACCATCTTAATAAAAGAGACTACACAGTTCCATTCGTTTGCGGATGCCGTGACTTAGGCGAAGCAGCACGCCGTATTGGTGAAGGTGCTTCCATGCTTCGCACAAAGGGTGAGCCTGGAACTGGAAACATCGTTGAAGCTGTCCGCCATATCCGCAAGGTGAATGCACAGGTGCGCAAGGTTGTCGGCATGAACGAAGATGAATTAATGACAGAAGCTAAGCTTCTGGGAGCGCCATATGAGCTTCTTTTGGAAATCAAGAGCCTTGGACGCCTTCCAGTCGTAAACTTCGCAGCAGGCGGCGTTGCAACACCTGCAGATGCAGCTCTAATGATGGAGCTTGGTGCTGATGGAGTGTTCGTAGGATCAGGCATCTTCAAATCTGAAAACCCTGCGAAATTTGCACGTGCCATTGTGGAAGCAACTACACATTACCAGGACTACAAATTAATTGCTGAACTTTCAAAAGAACTAGGCACACCGATGAAGGGAATTGAAATTTCTTCATTGGCTCCTGAAGCTCGTATGCAGGAGCGCGGCTGGTAAGGAGAATTGAACATGATAAAGGTTGGAGTATTAGGGCTGCAGGGCGCGGTCAGAGAGCATGTTCTTTCTGTAGAAGCATCCGGCGCCGAAGCTGTAGTCATCAAACGCAAAGAGCAGCTTGACGAGGTAGACGGGCTTATCTTGCCTGGCGGCGAAAGCACGACCATGAGACGCTTGATTGATAAATATGATTTTATGGACAGCCTTAAGGAGTTTGCGCAATCAGGAAAGCCGATGTTCGGGACATGTGCAGGCTTAATTCTTCTTGCGAATAATATCATTGGCTATGATGAACCGCATATCGGTGTGATGGACGTCCAGGTGGAAAGAAATTCATTTGGCCGCCAGCGCGAAAGCTTCGAGGCGGATGTTGATATTGCCGGAGTGGCAGAAGATTTTGCAGCTGTATTCATTCGTGCACCGCATATTGTGGAGGCTGGAGAGAATGTTGAAATCCTGGCCAAGCACAATGGCCGGATTGTGGCGGCGCGCGAAGGCAGATTCCTCGGATGCTCATTCCATCCGGAACTAACGGATGACCATCGCCTGACAGGCTATTTCGTTGAAATGATCAAAGAGTCCAAGCAATTAACAATTTGAATATTTTGGTTGCAAATGGAACATAATTGTAGTACATTATGAATTACAAAATTCTTATAGCTGAAAAGCAATGAGAGGAACTAGTAACAGGACTTTGTTCTAAAAGAGAGCCGGTGGCTGGTGGAAACCGGTGAATAAACCCTGTGAATCCATCCTCGAGCAAAGCATGGAACACCCGGTACTACTCGGGAAAAGTAAATGCTTTCGGTTAAAACCGTTATGGATTTAAGGTGGAAAGCTCATGCTTTCAACTAGGGTGGCAACGCGGGTAACTCTCGTCCCTTTTTTGGGGACGGGAGTTTTTTGTGTTTTAAACTATTTTCAGGAGGTACTAAAAAATGCTGGACATTAAGTTTTTAAGAGCCAATTTTGAAGAAGTGAAAAACAAGCTTCAGCACCGTGGCGAAGATTTAACCGATCTTGGAAAATTCGAAGATCTGGATGTAAAAAGACGTGAGCTAATTGTAGAAGCAGAACAGCTGAAGAGCAAAAGAAATGAAGTATCCCAGCAGGTGGCTGCCTTAAAGCGCGAAAAGCAGGATGCAGACCATTTAATCGCTGAAATGAGAGAAGTCGGCGATAAAATCAAGGCATTGGATGAGGAGCTCCGTACAGTCGAGGAAGAATTGGACCAATTGCTGCTGAGCATTCCGAACATTCCGCATGAAAGTGTGCCTGTCGGCGAAACAGAAGATGATAATGTGGAAATCCGCAAATGGGGAGAAGTCCGTGAATTTGATTTCGAGCCAAAGCCGCACTGGGATGTTGCGACAGATCTTGATCTCCTTGATTTCGAACGTGCGAGCAAAGTAACAGGCAGCCGCTTTGTATTCTACAAAGGCCTTGGTGCCCGCCTTGAGCGAGCCTTATTCAACTTCATGCTTGATTTGCACACAGACGAGCATGGCTATAAGGAGGTTCTTCCTCCGTACATGGTTAACCGTGCAAGCATGACAGGAACAGGACAGCTTCCGAAATTCGAGGAAGATGCATTCCTAATTGAAAGCGAAGATTATTTTCTGATTCCAACCGCTGAGGTGCCTGTCACCAATATGCATAGGGAAGAGATTCTGAATGCAGACGAGCTTCCGATAAACTATGCGGCATTTAGTGCATGCTTCCGTTCTGAAGCGGGTTCTGCCGGCCGTGACACTCGCGGGCTTATCCGCCAGCACCAGTTTAACAAAGTCGAGCTTGTGAAATTTGTTAAGCCAGAAGAGTCTTATGAGGAACTTGAAAAGCTGACAGGACACGCGGAAAAAGTCCTTCAGATGCTTGGCCTTCCATACCGTGTGATGAGCATGTGTACGGGCGATCTTGGATTCACAGCTGCGAAGAAATACGATATCGAAGTTTGGATTCCAAGCTATAACACGTATAGAGAAATATCTTCTTGCAGTAACTTTGAAGGATTCCAGGCAAGACGTGCAAATATCCGCTTCCGCCGCGAGGCAAAAGGCAAGCCGGAGCATGTGCACACACTGAATGGATCTGGCCTTGCGATCGGCCGCACGGTGGCAGCTATTCTAGAAAATTATCAGCAGGCTGACGGAAGTGTCATCATTCCGGAGGTATTGCGTCCGTATATGGGCAATCGCGAAGTTATAAAGCCTTAATTGAAGAGCGGGTTTTGATCCGCTCTTTTTTTTATAAAAATAATGTTGACATGCCTATTTAGAAATGATATAGTATTTCTTGTCGATGCGGAGGAATACCCAAGTCTGGCTGAAGGGATCGGTCTTGAAAACCGACAGGCGGGTCAAACCGCGCAGGGGTTCGAATCCCCTTTCCTCCTCCATTTTAATTGACATCTAACACGCGCATAAAAATTGGAGATACATAAAACCGCTGATGATCAGCGGTTTTTTTGTTATATAATTTCATTCTGTTGAAATTGACAGATAAAAATATTTTTTGGAGGACCGGGGAAAGAATTTCGTCAGCGATTCTCATTTCTGCTAAGTACTCGGGGCCATTAATCAAACAGCAAAAAACCGCCTAAATGGCGGTTATTTTTTTAATAATTGAGTTTGTCTTAAAAAGTAAGAAATGCGCTCTACAATCGGCTCAATGGATTGCTCATTCTGAATGATGTCATAGTCATTGATATTCAGGCGCAGGACCGGGCATGCGTTAAAGCTGTTAATCCAATTTTCATAGCGCTGGTGCATTTCTTCCCAGTAGGAAATAGGTGTCTGCTGCTCCATCGGACGGCCGCGCTCCTGGATGCGGGAAAGAATATCATCAAGGGATCCTTCCAGATAAATAAGCAAATCAGGGTGCGGGAAATAAGGTGTCATCACCATCGCATCAAATAAGCTGGTGTAAGTTTCGTAATCTACCTTTGACATGGTGCCTTTTTCATAATGCATTCTCGCAAATATGCCGGTGTCTTCATAAATGGATCGGTCCTGAACAAAGCCGCCGCCATATTCGAAGATGCGCTTCTGGTCCTTGAACCGTTCCGCCAGGAAGTATACCTGCAGGTGGAAGCTCCAGCGGTTGAAATCTGCATAGAATTTATCCAGGTAAGGGTTCGTATCAACCTTTTCGAAAGAGGTTCGGAACCCCAGTGCGTCCGCAAGCGCATTGGTCATCGTTGATTTTCCGACTCCGACGGTTCCGGCAATCGTGATCACTGCGTTCGAAGGAATCTCGTATTTTTGCCTTAGATTCATAAGTGTATGCTCCTCTTTTTTAATGATGTCGACAATGTATCGAATATATGCATTAAGTCTGATTCATTTTTCACAAAATCCAGCTGATCTCCATTGAAACGGATCACTGGAATATCCGGGTGCTGCCTCTCGAACTCATTCATAGCCGTTTCATAATCAAGGGATAATTGCTCGAGATATAATGGACTGATATTCTTTTCAATTTCACGGCCCCGCAGCTCGATTCGATCGAGCAGTGTTTCAAGGCTTGCATTGAGATAGATAATGACATTCGGCTTTGGCATATCACCTGTCAGAATGTCATAGATCTTCAAATACTTCTGATACTCATTCTGATTTAATGTGCGCTGGGCAAAAATAAGATTCTTGAAAATATGATAATCAGCCACAACAGGCTTTTTTTGAGCAAGGTAGTGATTGTTGATATCAACCAGCTGTTTGTAGCGGTTGCAGAGGAAAAACATTTCAGTCTGAAAGCTCCATTCCTCAATGTTTTCATAGAATTTACCCAAAAAAGGATTTTCATCAACAATTTCTTTTAAGAGTGCATACTGAAATTTTTCAGAAATCGCTTTAGCGAGAGATGTTTTCCCAACGCCAATCGGCCCCTCTACTGTAATAAAAGGTATTCCCCCCATATTGATCGTCCTCCTGCATTGCTTATTTATCTATAGAAACCATTTATAGGTACGTTCCAAAATGACACAAAGCTTATTTTATCACAGTATGGAGTGGATGGGATATGGAATTTAAGCTGGAAATAAGAAAATAAGAGCATATAGTCTGAAAAATAAAAAAGCTGCCTGTAAGCGGCAGCTGCTGAGAGATCAAGCTCTTTTTGTCACGTTGAAGTTTTCTGTAATCAGAAGCCAATTTTGCGGGAAAGAAAGGCCAAGTTTCCAGTAGCTCATTCCCCGCAGCTTCAGTTCCTTGATTAAATCAAATTTGGCCTGGATGGAGCGGGCATCCTCAAACCAGACCTCGTGCCTTTTGCCGTCAGGTGCTGTGTAATTGAAAAATGGCGCCTGCGCCTGGTAATCATATTGAATGGCTGCATTATTTTCTGCAGCGATTTGTATGGCCTGCTGCGGGCTGACTGCTCTTGCAGTGGTGCCCTGAACAAAAGGAAGCGTCCAGTCATAACCATATAGGTTCTGGCCCATCATAATTTTGGAAGAAGGCATCTCACTAATGGCATATTCTAAAACCTGCCGCACTGGGCCAATCGGGGAAACAGCCATTGCAGGGCCTCCACTGTAGCCCCATTCATAGGTCATGATCACGACAAAATCAACAATCTCCCCATGGGCTTTATAATCATGGGCCTCATACCAGAGGCCTTGCTGTTCTGCACTTGTTTTCGGAGCCAATGCTGTAGAAATCAGCCAGCCTTCCTGCTCGAATCTTGCCTTCGCTTTTCTGAGAAAATTGTTATAGGCTTCCCGGTCAGCGGGGCGCAGAAACTCGAAATCAAAATGAATATCCCTGAAGTCATATTTTTTTGCTGTGGCTGTAATGTTATCCAGGAATTTATTCTGAATCGCCATATCATTTAACAATATCCTGCCGAGTTCATCACTGAACTGATCGTTTTCCTGATTGGTAATAACCATCATCAATACATTATTATTGGCTCTCGCTATGGCCGGGAAATCATTCAGAAGCGGCTCCTTCAAAGAACCATCTCGAAGGGCCTGGAAACTGAAAGGTGCCAGATAGGTCAAATAAGGCGCAGCCTCTCTTGCGCTTTCTACCAGTTCAGGGGCGACTGTATCGCCTCTTGGCTCCACATAGGCATTGAACTCTGCGTTCGTTTTCGGGCGTGGCGGGATATAAAGGCGGAACCCCACCTGCAGCGGCTGGCTCACCGAAATCCCATTGACAGATGCGAGCTGCTGATAAGAAATGCCGAACCTTCTTGAAATTGAGTAAAGGCTGTCTCCGGGCTGAACCCAATAAAAGCGTCCTATTATCGGAATAACAAGTGTCTGGCCGATCACCAGATTATTTGGATTGGGAATTTCATTTGCCTCTATCAGATCTTCAACCGTCGTTCCATATGCCTGGGCAATGCCGAACAAAGACTGGTTTTGCTGAACCACATGAATCTGCAATCTATCTCCCTCCCTGAAAAACACGTCTTAGAACACTACTGCCATTTTATGAAGGAAACATAGAAGAAATGTTATAATTGTTTTCAGAGAAAGAAGATATATTGGCCTTTAATACTTTTTCCATCATCTTTAAGGTATTTTCATTATCGTGGTCATCATTAGAAGCGGTGCAGTCATGCGGTATATGTAAATTATATTCTCTCATATAGGCATCATTGGCCGAAAATAGGACACAGATATTGCCAGCGATGCCTGTCATGACAAGCATATTGACGCCGAGCTGGTGCAGAAGGGTATTTAAGGCAGTGCCATAAAAGGCGGAATGCTTAGGTTTTATTAAAAAATAATCATCCGGCGATGGGTGCATCTCATGAAGGATAGGTGCACTGATAGGATTGCGGCAATGAGTCGTAATTGTATCCAGATCAGCCTGCCAGAGATTATAATGATCATTCACATAAATGACAGGGAGATCCTGCTCATAGAAAGCGGTCTTTAATGTATTGATGGGTTTTGCGATATTCAAAGCTTTGTCAGCAAGGATCCTTCCATGGTGGAAATTAAAGTCGTTAATCATGTCAATAATGATAAGAGCCGGTCTATAGGCTTGCGGATTTTTCATGGTATCGCTCCTTTAAGGTTATTTTTTGTAAAAGGGGCGGCTTTTACACAGATGTTAAGAGAAGGAATGAAGATATAATGAGGCAAGCATCATTCACTGAAGATGAACTGTATATGCAGGAGGCCATTAAAGAAGCAAAGCTGGCGGAAGGTCTGGAAGAAGTTCCAATTGGGGCAGTCATTGTTCTGGAAGGGGAAATCATTGCCCGGGCACATAATCTGAGAGAAGTGAATCAGACTGCGATTGCGCATGCAGAACTGCTTGCCATTGATCAGGCATGCAAAAACCTCGGAACCTGGCGGCTGGAGAATGCTGTTCTTTATGTTACCTTAGAGCCTTGTCCGATGTGTTCGGGATCCATTATTCTCTCGCGCATCAAAAAGGTGGTGTATGGGGCTAAGGATCCAAAGGGAGGCTGTGCCGGGACGCTTATGAATCTATTGCAGGATGAGCGGTTCAATCACCAGAGTGAAGTTGTGCCAGGGGTGTTGGAAGAAGAATGCGGCGAGATGCTTTCGAGCTTTTTCAGAGGGTTGCGAAAGCGCAAGAAAGAAGAGAAAAAAAGAAGGCAATTGCTGCAGATGGAACTTGATACAGGAATTGACAATGGTTAGGCATTGCTTTTTCACCTAAATGTTAGTATACTTATAAATGCGTCGGACAAAGACGCAACTAAATATGGTATCAACTTTGCCGTGCTAGGCGGGGAGGTAGCGGTGCCCTGTACTCGCAATCCGCTCTAGCGAGGCTGAATCCCTTCCCGAGGCTGATGTCCTGTAGGGCCTGCCTTAAGTAAGTGGTGTTGACGCCCGGGTCCTGCGCAATGGGAATCCATGAATCATGTCAGGTCCGGAAGGAAGCAGCATTAAGTGGAAGCTCCCATGTGCCGCAGGGTTGCCTGGGCCGAGCTAACTGCTTAAGTAACGCCTATGGGCGTCAGTCGACGGAAGGTGCACGGCAGTTTATATTGTAAATAAAACTCATCCTTTTGCAGGATGGGTTTTTTGTTGTAATTTATTTCGCTCTAGGTTTTGTAAAAAGGAAAATAGATACGTTATAATAGATAAAGGACTATACATAGGAAGGGGGCGTGTCAGTGAGTTATCAAGCTTTATATCGTGTTTGGCGTCCGCAGCAGTTTATCGATGTCGTCGGACAGGAACATGTGACAAAGACTTTGCAAAACGCCCTGCTTCAGGAGAAGATATCACACGCCTATCTGTTTTCCGGCCCCCGCGGAACAGGTAAAACAAGTGCAGCTAAAATTCTCGCAAAGGCTGTTAACTGCGAGAAGGCTCCGGTTACTGAACCGTGCAATGAGTGTGCTGCCTGCAGAGGCATTACAGACGGTTCTATTCCTGATGTCATTGAAATTGATGCTGCATCCAATAATGGTGTAGAAGAAATCAGGGATATCAGGGACAAAGTGAAATATGCCCCGAACGCTGTAAAGTATAAGGTTTACATCGTCGATGAGGTACATATGCTTTCCATTGGCGCTTTCAATGCCCTGTTAAAGACGCTTGAAGAGCCGCCTAAGCATGTCATATTTATTTTAGCCACTACAGAGCCTCATAAAATTCCACTGACGATAATTTCCCGGTGCCAGCGATTCGATTTTAAACGGATTACGGCTCAGGCGATAACAGGGAGAATGAAGCTGATTGCGGATGAAACAGGTGCAGCATATGAGGACCAGGCACTGCAGATCATTGCGAGAGCCGCAGAAGGCGGTATGCGTGATGCCCTTAGCTTGCTTGACCAGGCAATTTCCTTCAGCCAGGATCGTGTTACAGTTGAAGATGCCCTGTCTGTAACAGGTGCTGTGTCACAAGGGTTTCTGAATAAGCTGGCAAGAGCGGTTAAAGACAGGGATGCCGCATCCGGGCTGGGATTTCTGGAAGAGCTCCTTTTTCAGGGGAAAGATCCAGCCCGTTTTATAGAAGACTTTATCCTGTATTACCGGGATATGCTCTTATATAAAGCAGCTCCAAGGCTGGAGGAATCATTGGAAAGAGTCATGCTTGATGAAGAATTCCAGCAGCTTGCCCAGGAAGTGGAGCCGGAAGAGCTCTATGAACTGATTGAGGTGCTGAACAAAGCCCAGCAGGAAATGCGATGGACCAACCATCCGAGGATTTTCCTGGAGGTGGCGATTGTGAAGCTGTGCCAGCTTGAACAGCGAGAGAAATCAGGACAGTCTGCAGACATCAAGCCGCTGATGCAAAAAATCGAACAGCTTCAGCATGAGCTGGCGGAATTAAAGAAAAACGGCATAGCGGTAAAAGATGATGGAGCTCCTGCTGTACAGAAAAAACCGCAGAGAAGTTCACGTAAAGGATTCCAGGCACCAGTAGGAAAAGTGAATGAAGTCCTGAAGCAGGCAACGAAAAACGACCTGGTGGCTGTAAAAAGCCGCTGGGGTGAAATGCTGAATCTGCTTGTTCAAAACCAGATGCGCTCTCAGGCAGCGCTTCTCAATGAAGCAGAACCTGTTGCCGCATCCGAAACAGCTCTTATCGTAAAGTTCAAATATGAAATCCACTGTCAGATGGCCATGGATAATGCGAAATTCCTGGATACACTGGCGAATGTCATGTTTGAGCTATTAGGCAAGAGATTGCAGCTGGTTGGCATTCCGGATGAACAATGGCAAAGTGTCAGGGAGGATTTCCTGCGCAGCCAGCGTGACGGAGATGAGTCTGGTGAGGGCTTCGGCAGAAATGAGGAAGAGCCCCATGTGGCTGAAGCGGTCAAATTATTTGGCGCTGAACTAATTGAAATTAAAGAATAGAAAATAGCTGGAGGTATGTAAAATGCGCGGTGGAATGGGAAATATGCAAAATATGATGAAACAAATGCAGAAAATGCAAAAGAAGATGGCTCAGGCACAGGAAGAGCTTGGCGAAAAAAGAATTGAAGGAACAGCTGGCGGCGGAATGGTGACTGTCATTGTATCCGGACATAAACAAGTATTAGAAGTAAACATCAAAGAAGAAGTTGTTGATCCGGAAGATATTGATATGCTTCAGGACCTTGTTCTGGCGGCAACGAACGATGCACTGAAAAAAGCGGATGACTTAACAAACGACACAATGGGCCAATTTACTAAAGGAATGAACCTGCCGGGAATGTTTTAATAAAACGTCCTGAACGAGTGCTTTCTTGCATGTTTTATCTATAATAGAGTTATGCACGAAAGAACGGACAGGCTGAGCGCCAGCGAACATAGACTGATGGGAATCTTCATCAGTCCGTCATGCTCGCGGCGCTTTTCCTTTTCATATAGGAGGAATTATACATGCACTATCCTGAACCAATATCAAAGCTGATTGACAGCTTTATGAAATTGCCCGGAATCGGCCCAAAAACGGCTGCGCGTCTGGCGTTTTTTGTTTTAAGTATGAAAGAAGATACTGTGCTGGATTTTGCCAAGGCGCTTGTCAATGCGAAAAGAAATTTATCTTACTGCTCTGTCTGCGGCCATATCACTGATCAGGACCCGTGTTATATTTGTGAGGACCAGAGACGCGACCGGTCAGTAATCTGTGTGGTCCAGGATCCGAAAGATGTTATTGCCATGGAAAAGATGAAGGAATATAACGGACTTTATCATGTCCTTCACGGAGCCATTTCACCGATGGATGGAATAGGGCCGGAAGATATCAATATTCCTGATTTATTGAAAAGGCTTCAGGATGAAACAGTACAGGAAATTATTCTTGCCACCAATCCTAATATCGAAGGGGAAGCAACAGCCATGTATATCTCCCGCCTGATTAAGCCATCCGGCATAAAGGCTACCCGGATTGCCCATGGCCTGCCAGTGGGCGGAGACTTAGAGTATGCTGATGAAGTAACGCTATCAAAAGCATTAGAAGGCAGAAGAGAAGTTTAAGTACGGAGGCGGAATTTATGTTTTTTCGCAGGAAAGGATGGCTTCGAAGCGAGTTTGATGAGAAGCTTTTGGAGCAGCTGAACAGATTGAAAACAGATTGGAACAACCAGAAATCGCTAGTGGAAAAGAGCTTTGATCCATCCCCGGAAGCAATCAGCCAGGCGAAGCTGGCCGAAGCTAAGTACTTTTTTCTTTTCAGGGAAGCTAAAAAGAGAAATGTAAGAGTCAGAATGTAGTTTGTTCCCATTGCGGAAAGAAAATCAATCATTACAAAATACTTGTCCTCCTCCAAGGTCTTTTTTGTACGCGCTAATCATAAATTAGTAGTACAAGTTTCCTGAAAGGAGGATTTTTCTTTTGGACCCTATTGCAGTGATCTCCATTTTAGGAGGGTTAATCTTATTGCTTCTATTTATAGGAGCTCCAGTAAAGCCAGTAAGATTTATAGGGCAGGGAGCCATTAAACTGATCATAGGAGCCCTCTTTCTATTTTTCTTAAATGCATTCGGCAATCAGGCTGGCATACATGTTCCCATAAACCTGGCCACTTCGGCCATTTCCGGATTTCTAGGCATTCCTGGATTGTTTGCACTCGTTGCCATACAGACATGGATTATTTAATTGTACAGCCGTTTAATGCGGCTTTTTTCTTTTTTAATTTTTTTTAGTGATTCTGTTGACAGTTCTTTTTAACGGTGGTAATATATTAAAAGTCGTCACCACGACGCGATAAAAACATCTTAAAAAAGATGTTGACATTGATTCGTGAGAATGATATATTAATAAAGTCGCCTCAAGCGGCGGATTGATCTTTGAAAACTGAACGAACAAAAACGTCAACGTTAATTCTTTAGTCTTTTTTGAAAAGACAACTTATGAGCTTAATCAACTCTTATA